>Ga0208904_1000446_pt1 | contig 35408 bp, 35 predicted proteins | sample AntAceMetag02UKB_FD_184774 | JGI IMG/M metagenome (GOLD analysis project Ga0208904, IMG submission 184774) | Saline lake microbial communities from Ace Lake, Antarctica - Antarctic Ace Lake Metagenome 02UKB (SPAdes) (version 2) | ecosystem: Environmental > Aquatic > Non-marine Saline and...
GAACTAGTTTACCTCTTTTAATTTCTACTACCACAGTATCTTCAACTAGAAAATCTAAAAAGTACTTACCCACTATTTCATCATCCATCTTCAAAGGAACATAATATTGTTCTTCAAATTTTATTTTCTCTCTTTTTAAACCAATTGCAATTGCTTTTTGATAATATTTTTCATGATGACCAGGCCCCAATTGTTTATAAACATCAAACATTACACCATTAACCTTATAACTTAATTCTGGAAACAAGAGTTTATTTTTATTACCCTCCTTCATACTTATTTTATCTTATTTATTTTGTATTTTTGTATATTCTATATTTTGTATCTAACTTATTTGTTTGTATTTTTGTATATTCTGTATTTTGTATCTACTCGTAACGTAATGCTTCAATCGCATTTAATTTACTTGCACGCCGGGCTGGAATTATCCCAAAGACAAGTCCGATACCCACAGACACGACTGTACCAAGTAAAATTGAGCCAAAAGTAATTACTAAATCCCATTCATAGCCCATAGTCTGAGCAATCACAGCAACTAAGATGGAAATCAAAGCGCCTAAAATAATTCCGATTATTCCACCAAGGAAAGTAATCACAACTGCTTCAATTAAAAACTGCATAGTGATGTCGCTAGCTTTGGCACCAACAGCCTTACGCAAACCAATTTCACGTGTTCTTTCTTGTACAGTAGCGAGCATTATATTCATAATACCAAATCCACCCACCACCAAAGCAATAGCAGAAATTGCTACCAAGAAAAATTTTAGAGCATCAGTAATACTGGAAATTGCATCCAGACCTTGAGACATAGATCTCACTACAAAATCATCTGCTTCGTCTCTGTCTAGATTATGTTGATCACGCAAAACATCTTTCATACTCTCGACCGCTCTATCAATATTTTCAGCCGAGTCAACCTTACCTCTTATCATACTAACATGATCAATTCCTAAAAGTAATTTCTGAGCAGTGCTAATTGGTACAAAAACTTGATCATCTTGATTTTGAAAACCACTTATTCCTCTTTCCTTCATCACACCAATAACTGAAAAATTTGTTTTTTTAATTCTAATTCTACGCCCAACAGCATCCTGATCACCAAACAAATCTTCATAAACTTCATATCCCAAAACCACAACTCGAGCCACACCCTTTTCTTCATCTTCACTAAAAAATCTTCCCTGTTCTACACTGGTATCTTCTACATCGAGATAGCTAGCTGTAGTTCCGGTAAAAGTGGTATTGATTGCCGTATCCCCAACATTAATTGTTTCATTCCCACTAACATACATAGTGAGAGATTCTATACAATCGCAAGCATCTTTTTCAATTGCTTTGCCATCATCGTATTTAAGTGTAGTTATAACAATACCCATGACCGAAGCTGGCGGACCATCTTCTTCTGCCGCCCCCGGCATTACACCCACAAGATTTGAACCAACACTTTTTATTTGATTGAGAATAAGACTTTGAGCTCCCGCCCCCACTGACATTACAATAATAACTGCCATAACACCAATCACAACACCGAGCATAGTCAAAAAAGCTCGCGCTTTACTTTGCGACATTATTTTCCAAGAATCAATTATGCTCTCCTGAATATTCATAAAACTTAGTTACAAGTTTTTAAAGTTAAAAGTTTATGAACTACTTGGTAAGCTCTCCATTTTGTTTTGCCCACTGACGTTTTGTCACCTCATAATCAGACTCTAATAAACCATCTTTTATTTTAACAATTCGCTTGGCATGCTCGGCTGTATAGTGTTCATGCGTGACCAAAATAATAGTATTACCATCTTCATTTAGATCTTGTAAAATCTTCATTACTTGCAGACCAGATTTGGAATCAAGATTTCCAGTTGGTTCATCTGCAAAAATAACGTCTGGCTTATTTACCAGGGCTCTCGCAATTGCTACACGCTGTTTTTCACCACCAGAAAGTTTACTTGGAGAATGATCTAGGCGATGTTCTAGCCCAACACTTACAAGTAGTTCTGTGGCTCTTTTTATTCTCTCCTTTTTTGGCATATCAGTATAGAGAAGCGGAAGCATTACATTTTCAAGAGTGGTAGCTTTATTTAATAAATTAAAAGATTGAAAAACAAAACCAATTTTTTTACTTCTCATCTCAGCCAATTCATCGTCTTCTAGCTTACTTACATCCTGACCTTCAAAATGATAAGTACCAGTCGAAAGTTTATCCAAAAAACCCAAAATATTCATAAGGGTGGATTTTCCAGAACCAGAAGGACCCATTACCGCCACAAACTCCCCTTCTTTGATTTCAAGGTCAATCCCATGAAGAACTTTTGTCACAAATTCTTCATTACGGAATTCTTTTTTTAAATTTTCTATTTTTATTAACGATTTCATAACATTGATTTAAACTAATTTATACAGATTTATTTATACACACCCCTATACTTGTAAAAATTTATAAAATATGGTTATATATACAGGTTATTTAGCCCGTTAGTCTAGTCGGTCAAGGCACTGGCCTCTCACGCCAGTATCACGGGTTCGAGTCCCGTACGGGCTATTTGCTGGAATAACTCAGTTGGTAGAGTGCCACTGTTTACCCAAGTGGGTAGGTGGACGTCACAGGTTCGAATCCTGTTTCCAGCTTCTTCTCTTTCGAGAGAAATTTAATTCAAACAGATGGCAGACTTTGTCGAAAGCACCGAACTCGGGATTCGGGATGAGCTTGGAAGTTTGTCGTCTTCTTTAGGGGAATCGCCAAGTGATAAGGCAAACGGTCTAAACCGTTACCGGGGGTTCGAATCCCTCTTCCCCTATGCTCTTTTTCCTGGAGTCGAGTGGGTTTATCGGGGATAAATCGTTCGGAAAGATAACCGTTTCGGATTGCTAAATCCACATCTTTCCGTCTTGACTCAAACTGGTGGGGTCCCAACCCCCGAGGGTTGAAGCGGGACAAAACGACTCAGTTCGTTGCGTCCCGCTTCTCCCTTGACTCTTACAATTCCTAGATAATAGGTGTTTTTTTATTTTTAAATAACTCACTAATTTATTTTCTCCCATTCTTCCACTTTTTTCAAATATTCATCTTTTATATTTTCAAAATATTTTTTTGCATCTTTATATTCATTTGGAATATCCCCATCGAGAATTGCATCTTCTATTCTTTTTTTAATTTTCCCAACTGTTGGACCAGGTTTCAAACCACAGTCTTTCATTATTTCTTCTCCACGTACCGGAGACTGAAACTCACGTAGTTTATCTTTTTCTAACACTTCTGCAATTCTAGTCTCCAAAATATCATAATTTTTTAAACGTTTTTTTAATTTTCTAGGATTACCAGTAGTAATATCACTACGACACAAATTTAACAAATCTTCCAAATCATCTTCCAGAGTAACCACAAGACGACGAACTGCACTATCAGTAATACCATCATCCATAAGAGCAATTGGTTGTTGATGCCAACGCACAAGCTTGGCAACGTACTCTGTATCTTCTTTGCTCATACGTAGACGTTTACCAATTTGTCGTGCCATTTTTAAACCTAAGTGTTCATGCATATCAAAAGTCCAACCACGACCCTTTTCGTATTTCTTGGTGCCAGGTTTTCCAATGTCGTGCATGAGAGCCGCAAATCTAAGTAAAACTTTGTCAGTTTTCTCGGCCACGTTATCTACTACTTTAAAAGTATGTTCCAAATTATCTTTATGATTTTGTCCATAAATTTCCTCCACTCCAGACAAATCACAAATCTCTGGTAAAAACTTTTGCATCAGACCAGAATCATAAAGAATACGCAGACCAATAGAGGGTTGTGGAGCAGCCAAAAGTTTAAATAATTCTTCTTGTATTCTTTCTTTAGAAATAATTTTTAATCTATCTACGCTGTCTTCAAGAGCTTTGTAGGTAATAGCTTCTATACTAAAACCAAGCTGAGCAGCAAAGCGAGCTGCTCTCATCATACGAAGAGGGTCTTCCGAAAAAGTTTCATTTGATTCCATTGGGGTACGTAAAACTTTTTTCTTCAAGTCATTCTTGCCCTCAAAAATATCGACAATACTACCAAGCTTACCACCTTTTTCAATTTTCTGGGCCATGGCATTAACTGTAAAGTCACGACGTTTCAAATCTTCTTCTAGATTAGTAGAGACTACTTTTGGCTTACGAGAATCATCATCATACTTTTCAGTTCTAGCACCAGCAAATTCAAGCTCCAATCTTTTTTCACTTACTTTGCCCTTTTTTTCTATCACAATATAGCGTGCTGTATCAAAATCTGGAAATTCTACCAGACTTCCCTTACCTCTCATCTTTTTATCAAGCTTGGTAGCAAATTCTAACCCAGAACCTAAAACTACAAAATCGATATCTTTGTTATTTTCCAAACCCAAAAGGAGGTCACGTACATAACCTCCCACAGCATAAACTTCTACCTTCTCTTTCTTAGAAAGTTTATAAATTTTCTTTAATATTTTTTCTACATTCATAAAAAATCCTAATCTACTAATTATAACCGAATATAACGAATATCCTAATCTACCAATTTTCCTCATTCGGATATTTGTAGATTTGGATAAAATTCATAAATTCGGATTTATTCTTCAATTTCACGCAAGACAACTTCTTGACCTTCTTCTAAACCTGACATAATTTCTACAAGGCCATTATCACCGCGAAGGCCAGTTTCTACTGTTACTTCTTCAACTTCTTTATTTTTTAGAACACGTACATATTTACTTCCATCATCATTAGTTCTGACAGTTCTTTGTGGGATATACAAAACATCTTGTTTCTTTTCTGTATCAAAAATTATATTAGCTGTCATACCATTTAGAATCTCATGTTCTTCGTCCCCTTCTAAAGAAACAGTGACAGAATAATAAACCACATCTTGAATAATAGTTTCACCTTTTTCAATTTCTGTTACTTTACCCAAGAAAACAACATCTTCACCAAAAGCATCTAGAGTGATCTCTGCCCCATCATCACCAGAAATTTTTATAATATCAGTCTCTGGAATATCAACACTCACTTCAAAATGTGGGCTCACTAATTTTACTAGCATATCCTGAGCACTTACATATTCTCCCACTTTACCTTCAATCTTACCAACCATACCGTCAACCGGAGCAATTATCCTACCTTTGTTACGATTGGCTACAGCTTGTGCCAAATTAGCTCTAACTTCTGATAAAGACGCTTGGTAACCAGCCACATCCTCCACTCTTGGTGGATTATGAGCATCATCATAATTTGCTTGTGCCTGATCAACTAAAGACTGATAAGCATCTCCATCAGATTCTCTTCTTTTTTTCAAATTTTCCAAATTAGCAACAGCATTATTATAAATAATAAAATTTGTAGTGTAGCTATTTTTTGCGCTCTCCACTGCTTGCATTTGATCAATCAAACTAGCGTATTTTGTATTTACAGCCCCGTAATCTGTCTGCACACCAGTTTTCAAAGTATCAAGCTCGGACTGACTTAGACTTCCCACAGCAACAGTATTATCCAAAACTTCCACCACCGCAAACATAAGGTCTTTCATTGCATACAAAGCTTCTTGTGTTGTGTCAGCCGCCCAACCATAAGTCTCACTGTCACTAATAACACTAAGAGAATTGATCATACCGTCAGCATCATTTTTAGTTGACTTGGCTGAATAATATTTATTATTAGCTGTATTCAATTTACTAGTGTTTAAAGCTGATAAAATGTCATCAAATTCATCATTGGCCAAAGAATTATCAATACCTAAAATATTATCAGCCTCAGTCAAAGCCGATGACATGGTTGATTGTGCAGAAATCAATACTGACCTAAGATCATCATAGGCATCTCCTACAATCTGACTAGCCTCACCACCTTCTGCTAATTCTAGATTAAGCTTTGCTTTTTCTAAACTAGCCTCAGCATTAGCAATTAAATCGTCGTAGCTAACCCTAGATTGATCTCTGTTAGCCTTAGCTTGTTCAACTTTAGCTTTAATTGAAACTAAATATGAATCAGTTTGGCCTGCCATAAGCTTGTCTAGATTGGCCTGTGCTTTGGCGACACTAGCACTAGCTTGAGCTACACGAGCATTGAGCTCTCCCAATTCTAAATCTATAATAATATCCCCAACTTTAACTTCACTACCAACCGGTTTATAAATTTTACCGATACGACCACCCATTTCAAAACGCAAATCAAGCTCATCAGCTGATTCTATATTACCAGTTGCATCAACAGTCTGTTCCAAAATTCCACGTTCTACTTTTACAGTTTCATAACTTGGTTTTTTGGTAGCTTTTTTAATTTGACCATAAACAATACTAGCAACAATTAAACCAACCACAACCAAGATGTAAAATAATTTACGCTTATAAAACTTTTTCTTTTTTGTCTTTATAATTTCTTGTTCCATATTATTTTTATTATTTAGTTTTTTTATTAATTTTAATATTTTCCATATGTTTAGTCACATCAGATAAGAAATGTTCCATAATATCTGCAGGCACCAAAACAATCGCACCACCTTTATCCATTACAAAAAATCTATCACCTTTTTTTAATTCCATAGAACTACGTAAAGATTTTGGTATTACTAGTTGACCTCTTTCACCAATAAGAGTGGTCCCGTGAAATGCCCCAAAAGAATCTTTTAACTTGTCTAAATCTTTCATATGGAAATAATATAAGTATGAATAATCATACTTATCATACCAGATTAATCATTCTTCTGCAAACACCACTATAAACTGTGGATAAAGTGCTCAAATGGCTTTCTAGGATCATTTTTAGCATTGATACAAGTGTATATTACCCTAGCAAAAGGAGTATGAACCCCATGTTTCTTGGCCAAGCGTAAAAGACACTTGGTTGCTACTATACCTTCTATAGTTTGTTTAATTTTCTTCTCGGCTGCACCAGCTTTTATACCTTTACCCAGCAATTCTCCAAAATTGTGATTTCGACTATCAGGACACAATCCCGTACCTATCAAATCCCCCACCCCAGCCAATTCATAAGCGGTATGCTTTTTACCACCAGAGGCTTTTATAATATCAGCTATTTCTTGAAGGGCATAAGTAAGCAGGGCCGCTTTAGTATTCAACCCATAACCCAGACCATCACACATACCGAGTGCAATTGTATAAACATTTTTGAATGAACCACCTATTTCAACTCCGATCACATCTGATGTCGGTACAAGTTTTATATAATCATTTTCCATCACTTCTTTTACTTTTTTAATAGCTTTTGTATTTTTTGATGCCACATTCATAGCAGTAAAATTCTTTCTTACCATCTGACTCGCTATTGCTGGACCTGACAAGGAAACAATATTTTTCTTGAGTTCTGGGCGAACATGTTTTTGTATTACGTGTGTCATTATACGCAGGCTTTCGGGATGAACACCTTTTGAAACATCCACCAAAATTGTTTTATGTTCTATACTACGAGCCCCAAAAGAAATCGTATGTTCTAACACACCACTAGGAATAGCAAAAAAAACAACATGAGCACCAGACAAGGCCTCAGCAATTTTAAATTTTGGTACAATATTTTTGGAAAGTTTTACCCCTGGTAAATATTTTTTATTTTCACCAAATTTTATAATTTGTTCTAATGGTAAATGATCACCTTCCCAATTCCAAAGTTTTACCATATGACCATTATCAGCCAAAACTTGAGCCACAGCTGTACCCATATTTCCTGCTCCAAGGACAGTTATAATTTGTTTTGACTTTTTCATACCAAGAAAATCAATATTAATATTCCAACAATTATTCTATAAAATACAAAAGGTTTGAAACTATATTTTTGAATTATTTTCATCAGACCTGTAATCGCTATAAAACCAGCGACGGCTGATGCCAAAAACCCAACGATCAAAGCCGCTATTCCGATGTCTTCTATTCCATATTTTACCATATCCAGCACTTTTAACATACCAGCCAGTGCGATAATTGGAACACTCATCAGAAAAGAAAATTCAGCAGCAGATTTTTTATCAAATTTTGAAAATAAACCAGCTGTCATAGTAATACCAGACCGAGATGTGCCGGGGATAAGTGCGATTGCTTGTGCACAACCAATAAACAAAGCTTGCTTCCAATTAGTTTTTTCTAATACTTTTTTATTTTCTTGTTTTTTTGAATATTCATCTGCAACCCACAAAACAACACCCCAAAATATCAAACCAAAAGCCACCACATAGGATGAGCGTAAACTATTTTCAATCTGATCATTAAATAATAAGCCAATTATACCTGCTGGAATAATACTTAAAATAAGTAGCCAAGCCAATTTTCTATCGTTTTTTAATTCAACTTTTCTAGAAAAGAAAGCTCTGACCATTGCCCAAAGTTTTTTTCTAAAATATATAATCACTGCCAAGAGAGAACCTAAATGAACCATAACATCAAAACCCATACCCTGATCTGCCCAACCAAAAATTTTTGGTACAAAAATAAGATGTCCTGATGAGGAAATAGGTAAAAATTCTGTTAAACCTTGTACTACGCCCAAAACAAGAGCTTGTAAAATACCCATATCTTAGCAAAATAATACACTTTTACACCGTGATATTATAGCACAATGCTTGACAAAGTAGTATAGTTATGATAGACTCACGTGTAATCCGTATTCAATACGGATACAAATCTTGAGAACTTTGGAGGTTTTTTTACCTCCGGAAAGGATTCGGAATGAACCCCGAAGCCATGATCCAAGTTCCTGAGACATGTCTTGGCTGGTGGATCTTCGCTGGTCTCCTCGTACTCGCCATTTTCGCCATTCAACGACTGGGCGGGTACCTAGAACAACGCGAACAGCGCCGAGAAGAAAACTGGGAGTATCACTGCGAAGTGACACGCCCCCAACTCGCCACAGCCTTCCAGTTGCGAACGCGACAGGAAGGACAGGGCGACACCACCGTCCAGTAGGACGAGGAAAGGAGATGACCATATGATGGTCACGACGGGTCGAACGCAAGCACGGCACAATTTCGCCAGCTTTCGACCCCTTCACTTTGTTATAAAATACTTTATTACAAAGCAAAATAAAAAATCCACCAATTGGTGGATTTTTTATTTAATTATTTTATTTATTTCAACAACTCTTTCAACTCATCCACTTTATCAATCTTTTCCCATGGAAACTCATCGCGACCAAAATGCCCGTAAGATGCTGTTGCTTTATAAATTGGACGTTTCAAATCAAGAGTCTTAATAATACCAGCTGGTGTTAGATCAAATACACTACGTACAGCTTCGACTAATTTTTCTTCATCAACTTTTCCAGTACCAAATGTATCTACTAATACACTGGTTGGCTCTGGATAACCAATTGCATAAGAAAGCTGAACCTCACATTCATCAGCTAGGTCAGCTGCCACGATATTTTTTGCAATATAACGTGCCATATAAGCGCCAGATCTATCTTGTTTATTTGGCACCTTTCCAGAAAAAGCTCCGCCACCGTGACGACCTCTACCACCATAAGTATCAACAATAATTTTTCTACCAGTCACACCAGTATCTCCCTGTGGACCACCAATAACAAACTTACCAGTTTCATTGATAAAATATTTTGTATTTTCATCTAGATAATCTCCACAAATTGGTTTTATAACCTCACGCATCATATCTTCGCGAAGTTGTTCTAATTTTACATCTGGATTGTGTTGAGCTGCTACTACTACCGCATCAATTCTCTTTGGCTTACCATCTTCATATTCTACAGTCACCTGTGCTTTCCCATCAGGACGTAAATAATCTAAAGTTTTGTCTTTTCTAATTTCTGCCAACTTATGAGCCAAACCATGAGCCAACATTATTGGTAGTGGCATTAGCTCTGGGGTTTCTTTACAAGCAAAACCAAACATCATGCCCTGGTCCCCCGCCCCTTGAGCTTGGTGAGGATGACCTTTGGTTTCTTTTTCACCCTGAGCAATATCAGAACTTTGTTCATCTACTGCCACCATTACACCACAGGATTTATAATCAATCCCATAGTCTGCATCTGTATAACCAATATCTTTTAAAGTACCACGTACGATGGCTGGAATATCAACATAGGTCTTGGTAGTAATCTCACCACCAACTACAACTAAACCCGTGGTTGTAAAAACCTCACAACAACAAGCTCCGTCTGGATCATCTGTCAAAACCGCATCCAAAACAGCATCTGAGATTTGATCACAGATTTTGTCAGGATGCCCCTCAGTGACAGACTCTGAGGTAAAATAATGTTTTTGCATACAAAAAAAACGCTTTAATGCGTTTTTGAAGATAGAAAAGGAAATTGTTGAGCAGTAACCCACTCTCGGGTAGAACCAACCAACAATCAACACCATCTAAAAAACGCTTTGATTTATAGAAATATATTAACACAAAAAATCAACTTTGTCAAGTATTTACTCTAAAATAATTTCACCACACTATAAATCGCCCCACCAATAAATACAAATAATAATACCACGGCTAATAGCAAAGTATGATGCAGTTTATATTTTCCTTCTGGCAAATCTCCCACTTGTTTAGCACGCCAATAAATCAAAATTAAAATTATCATTTCCAAACTAATAAACACTCCGCCAACAATATCAATCACACCAATAAATTTTTTTAGACCCAAGAAAAAAATGGCTGGGGGTAAACCCAAAACCAAACCATTAGCTAACCAACTAGGCATTTTATAATCCCAAACAAAAGAATCTTTGAGTGACATCCCAATCATAAGAAAACTACTTCCCATTGCAATAACAGCAAATACATTGCCAAAAATATACATAATCTCACCGACTTTTTGCCCCAAACCTAAAGTTGCAATCTCGGTAGTTTCTGTCCCACTCACACCAACAACTACCCAAGCAAACAAAACATAAGCCGCAATTGAAATTAGACCAGCAATAATAATTGCTCGTTTGAAACCACCATCCCTACCCTTGAGCAACATGTGAGATTCTGGAATGGAAGTAGCCCCATGAAAAGCAAACAAAATTACACCATAAGGTAAAAGAAAATTGGCTAAATTTATATAGCCCGTATTCTGCATTTCTATATAAGGAGAAGCAAGAAAAGCAATAACTAAAATTACGCCCAAAATAGCCAAACTCATAACAAACTCGGCTGTCTTTATGCCGCGCATACCAATAATAATAAACAAACCAGCTACCGCCAAAAAAATTAAACGCCACATCATTTCACTACCACCAAATAGTGCTGCCAAAACTTCACCCTCACCAATGAAATAAACTAATAAAGCGCCAGTTAACATGAAATAGACTATACCAGCCATCAAAACTTCTCCGACTCTACCCAGATATTTTTTTGCCAAACCTACTATTTGAAAATCCTTTTCGGTGCGAGTTGTGACATAACCAATCAAAAGATTAAGCCCCATCATTAGACTTCCTAGTAAAACTATATACAAAATACCAATACGCAAACCGACTTTGGATACAGCATATGGAATACTTAAAACACCTGCCCCAATCGTTCCGCTCACTATCAAAGCTACAGCTTGAAAAACTGATAGCTCGCGTCGAAAAATCCCTTTATATTTTATAATTTTAATATCCTGATCTAATCTTTTGTGTTTATCAAACATAATTTTTATTTTAAGTGCGCTTATTATAGCATATCTTGACAAAACAATTAAGTTTGGGTATAATATTCCCATTAAATGCACGCCTAGCTCAGTTGGTTAGAGCACCTCGTTTACACCGAGGGGGTCAGAGGTTCGAATCCTCTGGCGTGTACCAATCAAAAAACTGCCTTAAAGGCGGTTTTTTGATTATTTTATTTTCTCCAATGTATCTGTTATAACATCATACTCATACTTTTCTCTACAAGTATCAAAATCATCACTATCAATCCAATACATACAAAATAAAAATTTTGTACTATCCTCTGGAAATAAAAAACTTTGCATATCAGCCCGCCTACCTTCTTTAATTTTTCTAATTTTATCAAACTCCCCAACAAACAAAGCTGAATAACCCAACCAATGAAAGTTAGAATTGCTAATCCTCCAAACTGGCTCATTGTTAATTTTTCCAAGAAGTCTAAAATTACTCAAATCATTTGCACCAAATCTATCAGAAAGATAAAGAGAAGCATTAGTAAAATTGTACTCGTACACTTTCTCTCCCTGTGATAAAAGTGCCACATCATCATTCAACCAACCCGCGAAAGTCATACGATTTTTATACTCTCCACTATCATCTACTATCCAACTTATCTTACCAGATTCTATATTGACTGCATATAAACCATGCAAAAAACCCTTTGGTAAATCTAATAATTCATTTTTTGAATATTCAGCAGCATCCATTTGACCTAGTTTTCCATGTGGATAAATTCTATAAATAAAGTGGGTAGAAGATGGGGACCACTCATTTACTCCTATGGCTACGGCATAATCTAAGTCGTCTTTTTTATTTTCAAATAATGGAACTATATTCCCGTTATTTGAAACTAGATACAACTCACGTCCAGTATCATTAACTGTGACAGCTGCGAATTTTTTATCTGGAGATATTTGAATGCTACGACTATACAATTCAAAATTAACAGATCCTGTACCTACATCCAAAAGAACATCGACTATTTCATCGTAAAAATCGGTAATTTTTATTTTGTTCTCATAACCAACCCATTCGTGAAATAATTCTTTATTGTCAGTTGTTGTAGGGGCTGTAAAATCTATAGTCAAAGGACTTTTTGTATCATCAACAGCATTTTTAGAGATATCCAAGTCTAGAGATTCTTTAGGTAAACATAGAACAAAAACCACTAACAAAATAGATTGTGCTAATAAAAAAAATAATAGTAATAAAATATTCTTTTCTTTCATAATATTATATAAAAAATTAATTACTAATTTTATCCTTTACCATTTGCCAATAAATACTATTACCCCTCTCGGTCTTTATCCAATACCACCATTCTACCCCCCACAGATAAGCTCGCGGGGCACCTATGCGCTCAGTGTAGTCAAAATGGTCCTTCAATCGAAGAGAATCCATAGTTTTTGCCTGTTCTACTAGTGTAGTCTTATCTGGACCATCTCCATCAAACCAAGGCTCAGCCTGCAATTCAGCCACAAAAAACTCATTCATATCTTTACCGAGTATTTTTGCTTTCCAACGATAAAAAGCTGGGGGCAACCAATCATAAGTCCAGATTTTACCACTCGGCGTTCTCACAATACGATAAAGTGTGGTACCAAATAAATCCCCCGCTCGACTGGCCTTCCACCAAGTACTAAGTTCTCCGCTGTCAGTTATTAATATTTTATGCTCTGAATCTAATTTTTTAACAAAATTAATTTCTGCTTTTACCAAATCTTCACGATAACCCTCACACTCTCCAAATCTAAATTTTATAAAAGGTTCATTTTCCACTTGCCAAATTTCCAAAGCTTCATTATCCTTGTATCTTTCTACTACAGCTTCTGCATAATTAAATAATGACTTCTCATATTTTTCTTCATCTAAGTGATAGGTCCAATATGGCACGTGACACTCTGGCCAACGTGGAGCTTTTTGACCTACTACCAAAATAACTTTTGTACCTTCGGCTTCTGCTAACCCCATCATCCAATCAACATTGGTAAAATCATATTTTCCTTGTTCTACTTCTACTTCACTCCACATAGCTGCAATTCTAATATATTTTGGCTGTAAATCCTTTAAAATTTCTACATAAACCTCTTTCCAATCTAAACCCAGGGACTCAGCATGCTGATGATTAAAACTAATTCCATACTCAACTGGATATTTTTCTTTTGAAGACAACCACATACCCACATACAAAAATACTAACAATAAAATTAGTATTAAAAAACCTGTTAAAATTATAGACATAGGTTTTTTCTTCATAACATCTTTATTATAACACAAATAAAGCCGAACCCAGAGCCACAAGAACTATAGCAATGGTCTGTACTATCAATTCATTCTTGGTAAAATATTCCTTAAAAACTTTTGGTAAAAACTTTGTAAGTAAAAATATGAAGACAAACATGAGTACGAACTGCAAACCACTCATAGCTCCTACCAAAGTAACACTACCAATCGCCATGGCATACTGAATCAAAAGATTAGCGATGATGCTTAAAAATTTATCCGCAAATACAATCAAACCAGCATAACGCTTGGCCACGGTTTTAGCTTGTTTTTTTTTCTTTTTAAAAACTGCTCTAACTGAGGGAAAAAACAAAGTAACTAAGCCCACCAAACCTACGGTTGATTTTGACCAAACAAGAGCTACCCCAAAGTCATAATTGATATACAGATATTTCGCCGTAGTATGAGAAATAGCAAAAAATAAGGCTGATAAAATTGCCCACAAAAACCCCGTATGCCAACCATGATGACCTCTGGTTTTTTCAAAAGAAAGTAGAAGGGAAGCAAAGATTAAAATTATCATCCCTACAACTTGTACCGCAGTAAGTGACTCTTTTAAAAATGCCTGCGCAATAATATAAATAAAAATAGTTATAAAAGCTCCATTGAAAGGACTAATATGACTAGTTTCTCCCTTTTTAATTGCTTTGTAAAATGTCCACAGAGCCAAACCAAACGCTACACCCGATATCACCGCCCATAGCCAATCAATACCCGAGAGCATTCCAAAACCAACAAAAGGCCAGACCAGTAAAACCTCAAACATTATAATGGTAGAATAAAAAGTATAAACTACTGGTTTACTAACAGACTTAGTAACAATTAATTTATCTAAAATAAAAACAATTGCCAAAAATGTATAACCGAGCATCGCTATAGGAAACCAATTCATAGTTAAAAAAGAATTAAAAATTAAAGTAAATGCATATCCTCTATCTCACTTTTCTTACCTTTTAGAACTATCTCTTCTATATGATAAGCTCCATTACGAGGTGCGTCTAAAAAACCTTCCATAGCAGCTTCTGCTAACCAACCCGACTGCAACCAATCTTCAAGCCATTCGTTGGTATATTCCGGATTATCCTGATCAACCCCAGCACCAATAGCTTCGAGCCAAGCACGATTGTAGTGCTCTTGGGCTCCAATGGGTGGAGCCATAATAATAGGAAGCCCTAGTCCGGCGTAAAAAGATAATTCACTTGGTTTTGTCCAAAGAATATCAGTAGTCAAAAGCATCTCATTGAAACGTTTAAAATATTCTGTCTTGGTTTCTGCATACAAAATATTTACATGTCCATTATTTTCTTTTTCAAGTCCTAACTTTCTAATATATTTTTGATAATAAAGATAAACTTCATTCTTTACACCGGCAACTAAATTTAAAATTATTTCACCTTTATCAATTTTATCATGCAGACTTTTCAAAATCGTCACACCTATTTCTCTTTGTGCACCAGCCCCACCAACCGCGAAAGTAATTGTCAGCGGATGAGTGATAGGGCAATCTTTATGGCAATACTCTCCACCAATAAATTCTTTTATAGTTTTTTCGTATTTGTGACGATAACGATGATCTGGATCAAGATTTACAATTCTCTGTCCAATACTTTGTTTTAAAATATTTAAATCATCACCGATATTTTCTTTTGGTAAAGGAAAACCCGTAATAAAAATATTCTCCTCTCTAATACCGTATTCTTGCAGACGTTCTTTGACACGTCTATTTGGAGCTAAATATTTTATGCGACTTTTTTCTGGAACCAAAGGTGCCCAAGCACGAGAAATATCTGTATCTGTACAGATGCAATAAATGTCACCCTTATAACCATGCTCTTCTGCAAAAAAAGCAGGGGTAAAAAATGTAGCAATGATTGGTAGTGGATTTTTGTTTAATCTGTCAATTAGATCTTTTCCCCAGCCTTTTTTCATCCACTTATACATTTGTTTCAATTGCAATGTAGAACCAGACATTTTACGCTCTGGATAAAAAGGCTCGATACGCTGAATATAATCAAGAATTGCAAAAATCCAATTACCAATAATTGGCAAGTGTTTCAAACGAGAAATTTTTTCATAAATCTTTCGGCTACCTTCCCATTTTCTTCTATCAGCTTTGGGGATGCCAGCATAACTATTGGAACTAATAATTACCCCATCTCCACCCATAGATCCTGGTGCAGTGGCAAAATCTTTCAAAGGCTCGGCCGCACGCTGATGACCATACCCCATATCGACTGCTATCACGTAAGCTTTTTTGTATGTTTTATCCATATTTATAAATTATCTAAATCTGTTTATTTATTTTTTGGTAAATATTTAACTTTATAATCTTCTAAATTTCCTAAGGACTGCAGATCTGAGATGGAAATTTTTCCAGTATACAAATTTTTGATACCGTCCTCTGGATTTTTTTCTAAATAATCTTTTACTGCTAAATAACCACGGAAATAAACTATATCACGAGTAAAAGCAATTTTCTTATTTGTATCAACAAGACCGCGCTTGGCTCTGACGCAAGTTTTCCAAGCAGATTCATCATCTAGATTATAATACTCTTTCATATAATGAAACAAATCTACAAAAGACATTTCATCTGCCAGGTAAGCCCCGATCACGCGATAAGCCATCCAATGATCCTTTTCTCCCAAAGGCAAGCCCAATTGTTTTTGATTATAAATTGCCAAACCCTCTTCTGTCTCTAGGTAACCCGCAGTACCAGCTTCAAAAATTTTATATTTTTGAAGCTTAGCATTTTCCAAACGATAAACATGTGTCACTATCTCATGTTCAATTACAGCTTTTAAGCGATTTTCACTAAACTCTACCCCGTCTTTAAGCAATATCGAACCACTTTTATTAATAGCAATGTCGGCCGTCTGATTTGAATTGACTTTTATTTTCCATTTGGAAAGCTTGTTTTCTTTTAGAAAATCCTCTAATCTTTTGTTAACTTGCTTAAAATTTAAGATTTTACTTCTGTCTTCTTCTATTGGATTATCTTTTATATAATTGACCGCTTTATCATAAAGAATCTTATCAGCTTTTCCATAAATACGTTCGGAAATACTTTGAAATTCTGGAGAATTAATAGCATCTATCAAATCAAGCACAGCTTTCATTTCTTCTATCTTACGACGATAGAGACGAGCCAACTGATGATCAAATCTAGTGGGCAATGATTTTATCTCCCGACGCAAAGTCTCTAAACCTATCTTTGGTTCTTTGTAAAAAAAACGTGGAGAGATAGTAGGGTTATTTAAAAAATTAAGTTTTTCCTGATCAAGATTGACAGGTTTTACAAAAGACAAAATATTAATTTCTTTATTTAATGCATAAATCTTTTTATCGACATTTTTTATTATTTTTTCTTGTATGTCGGTCTTGTGTTTTTTTCTAATAGCCGGACTCTCTGGAATATGTTTTAAATTTACATCAATCAAAAAACCTTGCAAAAATTTACCAGCGAGAAGTATTTGATATTTTTCATGACGCAAGTCAGCAGTTTTGTAGGGAAACTTGAGACGCTTATCTTTCAATTTTATATCCATAAAATTCTCATCTTTCTCATTTCTTACAAACTCTTGCAAAGATTCGTCAATTAAAACTTCCTGAGCATGAGGATCTATTTTGGCGAGCATGGGATTCAATTTTGTATTCAAAATATCCACATATTCGTACAGACCAACCACAGGACGATCTTCCATCTTTGTTTTCTCTTCTTCACTTTTTTTCTGGATAATACTAGCACCAAACAAACTCTTAGAAATTTCTACACCTTTTTCTGGATTAGAAATTTTCAAATCAACTACTTTTTTCAAACGATTTTTTAGTGGTACTTGATTGGCAATCTGCACACCCAAACCCGCTCTAGCATTAAGCTCTAAAATCTTTGATCCAGAAGTGGTAAGAACCAAATCAACTGCCAAAAAGCCAATCTGACTAGCATGTTGAGCTTGTGATGCCAAAAGTAAAATCTCATCCCAATTTGGCAATTTTATCTCACTAACTCTTTCTCCATTAGGAAGTTTGATAATAAATTTATTGTATTGTACGGCGTGAGTTGCTTTACCCGTTGCAATATCAATACCCACACCCACAGCCCCCAAATGCAAATTAGCCTTACCTTTTGATTCATCAGTTGGCAAACGTAACATAGCAATTACAGGCACGTAATTAAAAACAATAATACGTACATCTGGCAAACCAGAAATTCCCAAATTTTGAAAATATTCATGTGCCAAAAGACGTTCTTCAATAATTATTTCATCTGACAATCCAGAAATTGCGTACTTACCATCCAGAATAGAAAGCATGTGACGAAAAATATCCTGCCAACTATATTCCTGATTATCAATATCTACAAACTTATTATTTCTCTTTTCCACCATCACCAAAATTCCCTCTCCACCATAGCCACGATTTGGTTTGATAACAAAACTATTTGGCAAACCTTTAGGATCAAAATTTTTCAATTCTTGATAATCTTTCAAAACAGCAAAAACTTTTGCCACGCCCAATCCGCGAGAACTCAAATAATTTTTTGTATAGATTTTATTATCAGCAAAACGTTTATTGGCTCGAGAATTATAACGACTAATATAGTCTAGATTACGCGCGTTAATTCCCAAAATTCCACTTGCCTTTTCCCAAAATTTCATAAATATTTATTCTTCAACATGATCTTTAAATAAACTCTTGAAACGTAAGTATTCACCCAAACGCAAGCCAGTAAACTTGGCAAGAACCAAATTCAAAGCCATTGGTACAAAAATTAATTCTGGCCAAGACATTACCAAATTATTGAATGGAGTCCAAATAATAATATAATAAGATAACACTACCACTAGCAAAGTCTCAGACACACCAAAGATTGCCCCACGAAAACCTTCCTCACTCTGAGCAGCTGTCACCTTTTCTGATACATTGGACATGACAAGCATAGGGAAAATTGCCAGTGATAATGAAATTGGAGCGCCAAATATCAATATAAGCCAAATAACTACTAAATAGGACAGGGAAATAAACCCAAGATTCAGAGCCACTTTTGGCAAATACAACAATTCAAATTTGTTCAAAATATACTTAACGATATGACTCGTCAAAACCGCAAACAAAAATGTCAGAAGACCAAACCAAATTCCCAAGATAAAAAATGACGCCACGATCATCACTGGAGTATAAACTCCAAAAGTCTGTAAACCAACAACTTGACGAGCTAATACCACAAAGAAAGTTAAAAAAGGAATAATCAAGATAAGATAAACTGTATTAGCTGACACCCCCTTGGCAGCAAAATAATTCAACAAGTGAGACAAAAACCAGACGGGCGATTTTTTAATTTTTTCATCCACAATAGTAAGCTCTATTCCCCTACTATGTAGGGCTTCTATTGTCTGCGAATAATCTTTTTCTTGAAACAAAGGGCTCAAAGCCTCTTCACGAGTAAGCAAAATGAACTCTGGCTGTACAATCTTGTAAACCTGATAAGAAATATTTTGAGCTACATCCATACTACTATCAGTCACTTTTACAAAAAACTTCTTGCGTAATATATCTTTTTCCTCTTGATTAAGTTCTTGAAAATAACGTGCAAAAGACTGAATACCCAAAGACGAACGCGTATAAAAAATTACCAAATCAGAATCTTTTATATAACTTGTTAGATCTCCCAATTCCTGTACAATTTTTTCTTCTGTCACAAAACCACCATCTTCGGACAATGTAGATAATATTTTCAAATCAACCGTATTTTCTGTAGCTTGTTCGTTTATAAGTTTTAGCTCTTCACTCTTGTCTTCATCTGTAATAAGTAAGGCTTTTTTATCATAAACCAAAATATCTTTTTCCAACTCTACCAAATCACTACCCTGGCTAAGTTTTAATTTTATAGTATAGAGACCAGTTTTATTATATTGATGAACCACTTCTTCACCTACATCAAAATACCCGTCACCAAAATCCCAAGCATAAACTGGAATATTATCTAATAATAAATCTGACTCACTAGCATCGAAAATAATTTTTTTGCCCACACGTACAGAATCCTCTGACAAAACTCTTACCTCAAGCACTGGCTCTTCCTTCACTTCATCCACCTGAGCCGACACTACCAAAGGGGCTAACAACAAAATGGACAATACTACTATTATCGTCTTTTTATACATATTTTTTAAATTATTCATTATGGCTATATCTTAACATTTTCTAGGATTTTTTTCAAACAAAAAACCACCAGGATATATGGTGGTTTTTTGATTGTAATGCAGGTGCGGTAGGAATCTCCGACCAAGTCGGATGGGCCTCGGGCCCAGAACCCATTCGTTTAAACAACAAATCCCATTTAAATTTGCAGGCGTGGAGGGAATCGAACCCCCGTCATAGGTTTTGGAGACCCATGTGTTACCACTACACCACACGCCCATTTTGAAAAAATAATCCCCAGATTTTGTTTCACTTCGCCAGGGTAAACTATATTTTACCATCAATGACGAAATAATTCAAAAACTGGGGATTATTAAAAAATTTTACTTAGTCTCTTTATGTGATGTATGTTTCTTACAGAACTTACAATATTTATTCAATTCAAGTCTATCCTTTAGGATTTTCTTGTTTTTATGTGTAAAATAGTTAGTTCTCTTACACTCTGTACACTGCATTTTTATCATGTTATCTCGTTCTTTTGAAGCCATATTATTATAATTTTTAACTTATTAAGTTGGGTAAATAATACACTATTTAGATAATTATGTCAAGCTACGCTAGTGGATAATGGCTATATTGACACCAAAAAGCCTCTGTGTTATACTTTTCCCAGCAAAATAATAATAAATGCCATCTTAGCTCAGTTGGTAGAGCGCAGCCATGGTAAGGCTGAGGTCTCGGGTCCGATCCCCGAAGATGGCTCCAAAAATCACCCCATTGGAGGTGATTTTTCTTTGCTTTTACACAATTTCTAATTTAGAATAGAAATAATAAAAAAGGAAGTAAAAACACAACAGACATTATTACCACTGTAGCCCAACCAAGTTTTTTTCTATCTTCCACAAAAAAGTAAGCTACCAAGCCAATTGGCCCTACTAATAACAACAACACCAACCACAAAGCTCTGCCTTCCTTTAAATCTTTTCTAACAATTGCTCCATACAAAGCAATACACCAAAACACAAATAAAAATATTCCCGCTATTGGAAACAATGCAATTTTAAAGATACTCAAAGAAATCATCGCCGCAGTTTTTGTACCCAATTGAATACCTGACTCGGTATTTTCTACTGCCACTAAACCAAATTGGGTGTTAACTGGTTGAGCCGTGACACCAGTCTCAACAGCTTGTGCTAATTTTAACATAACAAAAAACTTAAAAATAAAACCCACTTTTTAAAATACAATTACCCTTTCTTCGTATAGACAAGCTGTGTTGGATAAGTAAACTCAACCCCCTCCTTTAAAAAAGGGGGGGGGTTGGGGGGGGTTGATTAAATCTACTATTTTTATAGACTGAAGATTTCTTTATCACACCCACCCTTTTGGAAAAGTTCTGCTGCTCCAAATACATCGGCACTACTTAAAGCAGTTACAAATCCGGCCGTATCAGAACCAACCAAGTGACATGTACTAACTACCCCAGCAAAAGCTCCATACTGAGCTTGAGCAACTACTTCATACTCATCTAATTGATCAGCTGTCATTACACCGTCTGCCAAAGTGTTCTCCCTATATTCATCTGTATATTTTCCACTAGCACTATTAACCAAAACACTTAATTCACATTTGCCATTAGATTCTCCTTTATTCTCTATTGTGTAATTATAATTTAAATCAATAGCCTCCATAGCTACAATACTGAGAGTAGTATTTACTTTAGCTAACTGACACCCTTCTGCTAGAACATTAAAACAAGCAACATCTGTACCACAATCTTTTGTACCGCTCTCAACTGATACCTCTGATTCTGGTATTGGGTCTGGTTCAACCTCTTTTTTAACTTCTGAAACTGTCACACTGGCCTTATCATATGACAAGTAATCAACATTTTGTATAACATATGGAGCGTCATCCAAAGTAATGCCAGCGCAATCTTTTTTCATTTCTTTACCAACAGTATCACAATCATAAATATACACCTCATAAATATAAACGCCAGCCTCTTTGAAAGAATCTCCTAACATATTATAACCATCCTTACCTTGGTAAAAGGGACTCAACACACCGTTAGTTTGGTTACCCTTTATACTGCCTTTGCTAGTAGCATAATGTTTTTCTGTATAACCCTCACGCACAAAAGATGTAATGGCCAAAGCAGTAAATCTCTCACCTGGATAAATAATATCATAATTACCATTTTCTACAACTTCGCCCATTTCATAAGTGTCTTTGTCAAACTTAATGCCTATACTAATCTGTGGAGATAGTGTTTTTGGTTTTGGTTGCTGCACAGAAGAAGGTTTAGCCTGTTTTTGCACTGACTTTTCTACCACCTGTTCTTTTTGCCCCATTTTATCCTCCGCCTGTTCATTGGCAAAACTATAATCTTCAACAGGTTTTGTAGAAGAACAACCAACTCCCAACAACAAAATTATTGCCAATACCCCTCCTAACGAAATTATTTTTCGCATAATTTATATTTAAAAATAAGTTAACTTTTTTTAGTGTATACCAACTGTGTTGGATAAGCAAACTCTATTCCTGCCTTTGCAAAAGCATCAAATATATTTAGATTAACCGCTTGCTTAACGTTCATATACACAGTATAATCCGGTTCTTCCACATAATAGACTATCTCAAAATTTAAGCTAAAATCTCCATAAGTTGCAAAATGACAGCGATCAAATTCTGTCTGATCTACTGCTTCCACGGCTTGCTGAATTAACTCTGGAATTTTTTCCAATTTTTCTTTTGATGTTTCATATGTCACACCCAGAGTAAATAATTCACGACGTCTTTCCATGTGTTTGAAATTTTGCACACGAGCCGTTGTAAGTTCTTTATTTGAAACCACAAGCTCTTCACCCAGTAAAGTTCTGATACGAGTAGTCTTCATCCCAATTCTCTCCACTGTACCGTTATCTGTACCTATCATAATATAATCTCCGACTTGAAATGGCTTATCTATAAAAATAGAAAAACTGGAAAATAAATCTGACAAAACATTTTGCAAAGCCAAGGCTACAGCAATACCACCAATACCAAGCGAAGCCACGAGAGATGTGATATTGATACCCAAATTTGAAAAAATCATCAGCAAGGCTATCACCCACAAACCTATCTTTGCCAAAAGTTTCAAGATTCTCATCATGGATTGTGATTGTTCATTATCCCCTTCTTCTTGCTTTTGTGATTGGCGATACATCCAATAATCCAAAATCTTTTCCAAAGCCCTCACCACTTCAAAAACAACTACAACCACCAACAATACGTAAAATACCTGATCTACTATGCCATCTATATTAAGATATTTAATTCCAAAATATAATGATAATAGTAAATAAAGAGGTGCCTTAATATTTTGAAAAATTGCAATCGCTGTGTCATCCAAGTCCGTAGAAGTCCTTTTGGCTATCTTTTTCAAACGAGAAATAATCACTACTTGAATAAATTTTAAAATCAATAAGGACAAAACAAACACTCCAAAAGCCAAAGCATAATCCCAAGCAGTATTCCCTGCCCAGACGTATGATTTTAACAAATCAATATAAAATTCCATAAACTAAATATTTAATAATTTAATAAAAGTATTATAGCATTTTTATCATTTTAAGCAAAAAAGCTACCTTTACTAGATAACTTTTTTGAACCCCTCCTTCCTCCTTAGTCGGGTTCATGATTCTTGAGAATCTGTGCGACCACTTCTTCGGCCCTGAGGTTAACCACGCGAAGTCTCTGCCTTTTGCGCTTACCCCTAATAATAAGACCAACAACCAAAAAGACAAAAGGAACAGCAATAAGCACCAGAGCAACGGGAATATCAATATCAGGCATGATATTACTCCTACCACCCTAAGACCTCATCACTCAACCAACCTGATCGAGTGTACACCGACCTATCTTAATAGTAAGTAATTTATGAAACTTTGTCAATACAAAACCCCCAACATAACGTCAGGGGTTTTTTCATTATAGGCTCTAAATTTATTTTCTAAACAACCTATTCATCCAACCAAACAAGCTAAAACCTTTTTGGTCTTCTGCAACTTCCTGTTGTAATTCTTCTGTAACTACCTCCATCAAACTAATTTGTTCATCAAGAGCTTCTTGATCTACAGAACTAACTTCCTCACTTAAGTTTTTCAATTCTTCCAATTTTTCATTATGCATTTCCAATCTTTCTTCTACTTCTTTGAGTTGACCATAATTTGAACCAATGAAAAATCTAGTAAATCTGCTTCTATTTTTAGCTTGTTTCAAAGAATCTTCTGCTTCTTCTTGCAAACGATTTTGTTCTTGAGCAATAGTTCTAATTTGTTCTCCAACTCCACCATTTCTCTCGGCTACATGTACCATAGCTTGAACAGCATTAGCCACTTGACTACGTCTTTGTACGGCTCTTTCGTTTGGTTCACCTTGCCCAACTTGAGCTTGTTCAGCCTTACCATAAAGCATTGGCTCAGCTAATCCTGTGCCAGCCTCATGTTCCATTTCACGTACTTGTTTCATTTCTCCACTACCATCTTGGGCACGTTCTCTTATCAATTTTGGTTCTACTACATCAGCCTTCACCTCTTCTGCATCTACACTCACAGTCTCTATTTCCACTTCTCCTACTTCCCCACCTTCATATTCAACTTCTACCAAGCCCAAACCAGTACCAGGTTCGTGAACACCTTTTTGTTCTTGGTTGGCCAAAGCTACTGCTGGCAATAACAAAGCTACTGCAAACATGATGAATAAAAATTTTATCCTACTCATATATCTTAAATTAAGAATAAATAAACAATATTTATATTATACTAGAAAATTAAATAAATAACCAATTATAATAATCCCTATAGTCACTACTCCAAAAAAAGTCAAGAGTAAAGGTAGACGCAAGACTCGCTTTAACATAAAAGCCTCTGGTAAAGATAGACCAACTATGGCCATCATAAAGGACAATGCCGTTCCCAGAGCCACCCCTTTGACAACTAGAGCCTGTATAACAGGAATAACCCCACTAGCATTGGAATATAGAGGAACAGCTAATATAACGGCTAGGGGCACGGCAAAAAAGCCAGCTTTTACTAGATAAACTTCAAAAAAACCAACCGGTACAAATCCATGAATAACAGCACCGATACCAACACCAATGACAAGATACAAAGCTACCTTATAAACAATATCAAAAGCTTCTTTAGAAATTTTCTTCAAAACTTGTGTAGAACTAGGCTGACTTTTTTTACAATCACAACAGCACTTCTCTTTTTCTTCTTCTAAATCAATAATATATTTTTCCATTTTCATTTTTCCCAAAATAAAACCACCAACCACACCAACCAAAATACCGGCAGCAATATATAATAAAGTAATCTTGAGACCAAACAAACCAATAAATAAACCAATAGCAATTTCATTGATTAGGGGTGAAGTAATGAGAAAAGTAAAAACTACTCCCAAAGGAATCTTTGCTTGCAAAAAACTAATGAAAAGTGGAATAGATGAGCACGAACAAAATGGAGTCAAAGCTCCAAAACTAGCTGACAAGAAATAATCTAATCCATAAAATTTTCTACTTAACAAAAAATTTCTAAACTTTGTTACTGGGATATAATGCCTTACCAGACTCATTATATGAGTGACGACAATAAGTAAAATAAAAATTTTCAAAATATCGTAAACAAAAAAATTAAGAGCCTCTGACAATAAGGTTCCATGAGTTAGGTTAAAAATATTGTAAATTAACCAGTCAGCAAATTTTTGTAAGGGGTAAAATATATCCATAAATTTACTTTATGATAACATAATTTAAGGGATAAAAAAACAACCCGCCAAATTGACGAGTTATTTTGTACTGTGTGTCTCGTAATATGTAATTTGGATTATTCAATCTGCATAACACTCAACACTACCATAGTCTTTTCTCCATCTTCATCTATAGAAATAGAAATATTTAAATCTTCATTATCTTTATTGGCCACAAACATTTGCGCTTCTCCCAAAGCCATGTTGGCAGTTATAGTCCAACCTTCTTCTACTAATTTTTCTTCATACAAAGTTTTTGTCTCAGCTATGGTTTTGTCAGTTGTAATAGCCAGACTAGTCCCAGCACCTACAACATTTTTCATAACAGAAACAACTTCACCTTCCACTACATAAATATCTTCTGGAAAATCAGCTGGTATAGATACATCTTCACCTACTTCCAAACTCACACCATCTACTGTCTCAACTTTTAAAGAACCGTCTTCCATATCTACACTTGCTTGTCCACCCATAGCATCTTCTAAATTATTTTCCATAATTTTTTCAGCTGCACTTTGCCCACAACCAGTAGTAACAAGAACTAGTAAAAGTAGAATTCCCCCAATTTTGTATGCTTTTTGCATATATTTTTAAATTAAATATGTTAATTAATACCAGTATTTTAGCACCTATATAATATTCTAGCAAATTAAAAAGCCTCTCTATTGAGAGACTTTTTCAACATCATTTCCTACTTATAAAAATAAAAAATGATGAAGGGACGGACGTTTGTGCTGCGCGATGAGATGGGACTGAAGCCCGTTGCGCACGTCCTTGTGTGTTTATCAGCGTGTTCGAATATCACCGCCAACAGGTCGAGAACGATTGAAGATTCCAGCATTGCGAGGACCCTCTCTATACCCACGCATCACTTTATCTCTACGACACTGAGCAGAGTACTCGTCGAGTTCAGCATTTGCCTTCTCAGTCTTGACTTTCTTCTTCTCCTCGTCGGTAGGGCGACGCATCACGAATTTGTGACACTGCAACGCGGTGTTGTCCTTCTTAAACACCCAGTAATAGCGCCCCATGTAATTGAAGAGATGATCGAAAAATCTCCTCCAGAGGGTCGGGTCACTCTCCAGGATGGTAAGAACACACCCCTTCAGACTCTTGGTCTGAACACCACCCTTCTCGTTCTTGTCGAGCCATCTGGAGAAGTAAGCAGCTGACTTCTCTGTCGGAAAGTGCAGCTCTGTCGGTTTAGTCATGATTCCTCCTATAGACCCGCAGGCCTGAATCCAAGTACAATTTTGTCCGTCCAGTTTAAATATAAATATAGCTAAACTAGGTGGGCAATATTCCCACCTTATCATTTTGATCTCTTTCTGTCAACGAAGAAATTTACTTTTGACACTTGAGGCAATAAACCGTTCCCCTACCAACCACAACAGTTCTTTTCAAAATATCTTTACATTTCACACACTTTTCTCCACCTCGTCCATAAACCTTAAGAAAATTCCCAAAATAACCACTATTACCTTCGCTATCTTTATAATCATTAAACGTGGTACCACGCATTTCTATAGCTTTGTTGATTACTTTTTCTATGGCCTTGTGCAATTTTTTAACTTGCAAACCTGTCAACTTATTAACTGGTTTAGCAGGCCTTACTTCTGCCAAAAAACAAGATTCATCTGCATAAATATTTCCAATCCCTGCAAGTAATTTTTGATTGAGTAAAACTGCTTTTATACTTGTTCTTCTGTTTGATAAAGCTTTCTTAAAATTTTCCAAAGTAAAATCTGGTTGTAGTGGCTCTATACCAAAATTACTTTTTATCTTATCTAGTTCTTCCTGCCCCACAATATTTACATAACCAAAACGACGTACATCATTAAAATACAGATTTCCACCACTGGCAAGTTCAAAACTGACTCTGGTAAATTTATTTGGCACTTCATCTATCCGCGGCTCTGGATGTCCACCGGCAATTATTTTCTTTCCATTTTTGTAAATCAACTGCCCTGTCATTTTGAGATGGACAAGTAAATATTTTTTATTATCCAATACAAAAATTATTAACTTACCAACTCTATCAATATCTACGAATTTTTTACCAATCAAATATTTTTTAAAAGCTGGGTGACTTTTGTTCACTTTTGCTTTACCCGACACAAAAACAGACTTTATTTTTTTATTCAAAATCTTTTTCCGTAAATCTTGCCTAATTGTCTCTACTTCTGGAAGTTCTGGCATACAATTCTGAATACACGACTTAAGTCGAGATGAAGAATCCCGTCACAAATGAATAAAATATTATAAAATTACTTACCCTGCCTTCCCAACTTTTCTACCTTCTGTAAAATCTTATTTATGTTTTTATCGTCTCTTACTCTCACTTTATCAATTCTTGTCACTCGCACCGGTGAAACTCCACAAAAATTTAAAATACTACGCTTCATTATTTTTATTCCAGCACGACAAAGAACCAAGCTATCAAAAATCTTTGGACCATCCATAGTCATAATAAGACGAGCACTTTTGCCTTTCAAAAGTCTATCCCACAAAGGTGAATCTTTGTGATACTTAAAACCAAAACCCGGCAAAAAAGTTCTGTCTACAAAACCTTTTAGTAAAGCTGGAAAACTTCCCCACCAAATAGGATAAACAAAAACTAAATGATCAGCCCATTTTATATCTTCTTGTACACGAACGAGATCTGGCTCAAGCTCTTGTCTTTCTTTGTAACCTTTATGAAGTATTGGATCAAAACTAAGTTCTCCCAAATCAACTTCTTTAATATCATGTCCTGCCTTTTTAGCACCTTTGGTATAGCTTTCTGCCAATTTTCCCCCTAAACTATCTTTGTAGGGATGTCCCAAAATCACTAGTATCTTTTTAGATTCCATATTTTTTTAATTTAAGTGACTCCATTATAAACAAAAAACCAACTTTTTACAAAGTTAATTTTAGTGGGCCGGGGAAGATTCCCAGCCCTAGGCTGGTGGGCCTTGGGCCCAGAACCTCTTAGCTGTATTCCTTAATAGATATTTTATTCTCTCTCTACCTTTACCAGTTTTTAAAAACAATTCCTCAGACACAGCATCTTCCTTATTTAAAAAGGCTTGATAATAAATCAAAACCCAAGGTAACCCCCTACTCGTAAAAGGTACTTTACCTTTATTATGCTCTTCCATTCTATTTTTTAAATTATCTGTCCTACCGATATATTTCTTATTCAATTTTGCACTATAAAGTATATAAACATAATACATAGTTTATACATTATAAACAAAAAACCAACTTTTTACAAAGTTAGTTTTAGTGGGCCGGGGAGGATTCGAACCTCCGAAGGCGGAGCCAGCAGATTTACAGTCTGCCCCCTTTGACCGCTCGGGAACCGACCCATGGTCAAGTTCTTAAAGTTCTAAAGTAAAAAGTTAAAAGAATTCTTTATAAACTTTCAACTTTATAAACTTTTAAACTATCTCCGAGCCAACTCGGGGGTTCGAACCCCGGACCTACGGTTTACAAAACCGTTGCTCTACCAGCTGAGCTAAGTTGGCATTATATTCTATTCTTTAAAAAACCTCTCCCAAAACCAGTCTTAAAATATTTTTCTCTCTTAAGTGCTTTGTCTTTATCATTACAAGCTTCGTAGTAAACCAATTTAAAAGGTACTCTGTTTTTTGTTGATTTTACTAAACCATTATTATGTTCATCGAATCTGCGTTTTAAATTATCAGTAAAACCAATATATAATTTACCATCTCTTTTACTCTCTAAAACGTAAGTATAAAACATAAATAAAGTCCGTAAAAAGCTGAGCCCGTCCGCCAACGGCTTGAGCCGTAGGCGATTGCCGGGCGGGCTAAGTTGGCATTATTCTATCTCTTCTATTTTTGATTTTAAAACTTCAAGTTTTTGATTATCTGGATTGACCATGCGAAGCTTATTATAGGCTTCTTCTGCTGTTTTTTTGTTTCTACATAATACACTAATTTCCACCATCTTGTCAAGGTATTTTGGATTTTGTGGTTCTAATTCAACCGCCTGGCTTACTGCCTCAAGAGCAGCCTCATATTTTTCTATCTTAGATAATAAATCAGCAATTCTAATAAATCTGGTTGGATTGTCTTGATCGAGTAACATACTTTGTTGATAATAATCAACAGCTTTTTCAATATCATTTTTATCTTCTTCTATCTCTCCTAAAGTCACCAAAGCAGATATATTTTCTTTATCTAGTTGCAAAACAAACTGTAAAGTTTCAATAGCTTCATCTTTTTGATCTTGTTTGAAATATACTTTGCCAAGACCAAGATAAGCTTCAATATTTTTTCCATCAATTCTAATTGCTTCTATATATTTTCTCTCAGCACTATCCCAATCAAACTGTTCAAAAGAATACTTAGCTTCTTGTAGTAAAACTTTTAGACTTTCCTGACGAGCAGGTTCTGAAGCTTTTACAGCTTTTTCTTTTTTGATAGTCTTTCTTTCTATTTCTCCCACGTACTGTCTAAATTTTAATTGAATTTCTTTAAATTTTTGGATTATTGGTACTAACAATCTCCTAGTTTTTTCCCCACCTTTTTTAGAGCCTTCTTCTGCTCGTCTTTTAAAATATTCATCTTTTTTCTTTTCTGTTTTTACTTCAGAAATTGAATCCACATCGAGCAACGTCAATTGCGGAAATTTGCGAATTATAATATATATTATAACTGCTAAAGATAATATTATTAAAACAAATGGAGTAATACTATACATAAAGTCCTAATTTACGAATTTTTTCCTAATCTACTAATATCCTAATTTGACTAATCTGTAGATTCGGATATTCGTTACATTCGAATGAACATTTGTAGATTCGGATTAATTATTTTCAACCGCATGGATTAATGAAACGAAACTTTCTAGCTTTGAAGAGGCCCCTCCGACTAAGACACCATCAATCATTTCTTGCGAGACATATAATACCACATTTTCTGTCTTTACACTACCACCATAGAGCACTGGGATATTTATATCTGTATAATTTTTCAATTCTTGTTTTATCCAACCTTGTACACTATTAGCCTCATCAGGATGACAAGCATTGCCTGTGCCAATCGCCCAGACAGGTTCATAAGCAACCATTACTTTTCCTTCCTCAACATCAAGACCTTCAAAAGCTTTCATCAATTGTTTTTTCAAACGATAATCACGTTTGCCAGCATTCTTATCTTCCTCTGTCTCACCAATACATACTACTGGTATCAAACCTGTTTCCAAACAAGCTTCTATTTTTTTTCTGACAGCATCATTATTTTCTCCAAAGATATGACGCCTCTCTGAATGACCAACCAAAGTATACTGACAACCAACATCTTTGTACATCTGAGTAGAAACTGCTCCAGTATAAGCACCTTTTGGGGTATAGTTAACATTTTGAGCCCCAACTGCAAAATCACTATCCTGCATAGACATAGCCACTTCGCGAACTGCCAAAGTGGATGGAAAAACTGCCAAATTTACTTTTTCTGTATCAAACTTTTCAGAAACCAAGCCATTAGCCAAAATCATAGTCTCATCAAAATCTAGATACATTTTCCAATTTCCAAAGACGTGGATTTTGTTTTGTAAATTCATATAATTAATTTTAACATTCAAATTACGAATCTGTACGAATTTTCGAAATTCGAAAATTCGTACCACAAAGTGGTTTTCGCAATTAGAATGTAATTTTTAAAAAACTATTTTTTCTTCATCTACCTGGCCAATTATAGCCACTTTCATTTTATTCCATTTAAATATTTGTTTGGCGACACGCATAATATCTTCATTTGTAACTTTATCAATTTCTGCTAATTTTTCCTCTGGTGTTTTTAGTTCCTCAGCAAAAAGCATTTGACTAGCATAAAAACTAGCTTGGGCACTAGAATCCTCAAAAGACAAAGTTAGCCCACCTCGAATATGCGTTTTAGCATCTTTGAGCTCTCTGGTTGTGACACCTTTTTTAATTAATTTTTCAACCTCATTTTTTACAATCTTTACAGCTTTATTTATATTTTTTGCTTCCAAACCTACACGGACATAAACATAACCAGCGTCTCTATATCTATCACTCCCACTTCTTACCATATAAGCTAGCCCACGTCTCTCCCTTATCTCTATAAAAAGTCTAGAGCTCATGGATCCACCAAAAATTGTATTGAGAACACTAACGGTAGAATTTCTTTTGTCATTATGTTTAAAACTAGGAAACCCAAGCATCAGCTGTACCTGATCAGTTTCTTTCTTTTCTATCTTCAATTTCTCTGAACCAATTTTGTACTCTTTAAAATTTTTATTAATTTTCCCTTTATTTTCTTCTGAACCAAAATATTGTTCAAGTAATTTTTCTGTACTTTCATCCACATTCCCTGCTACCACAATTGTCATATTTTGTGGTTGGTAATATTTATCTCTAAAAGCTAAAACATCATTACGTTTATAACTTAGAACATGTTTTTCTGTCCCCGCGATATCCCTTCCCAAAGGAGAACCAGAATAAAACAAATCTTCAAAAATATTACTAATATTCATGAGTGGATTGTCCTTGTACATTCTAATTTCTTCAACAATCGGACCTTTCTCACGTTCCATTTCCTTAGCGTCAAATTTTGAATTGAAAAGCATGTCAGCCAAAATATCTACCGCCGTCTTAGTAAACTTTTTATCTACTTTTATATAATAACCTGTGTATTCTTTACTCGTAAAAGCATTATAATCTGCTCCCAACCTATCTATCTCTCGAGTCAAAGCCAAAGTATTGGGACGTTTCTTTGTACCTTTGAACATTAAGTGCTCTATATAGTGAGACACACCAGCAAGTTTTTCTGGTTCATAGCGAGAGCCCACTGGATACATTACCAAAACTGTCACAGATTTTGTATCTGCCAGGGGTACGAGCATCACATTAACTTTATTTTTTAGTTTATATTTTTTATACATAATTTATTTATGTTCAAACCTTTCTAACTCTTTTATTTGCGGTAATATTCTTTTCAATTCTTCTTCTTGCACTTGAAGAAGCCTAGTGGTAATACTATTTAATTTAGGTTCTTGACCTTCATATTTTATACTGCCATCTTCTTCTATACGATACTCAACGCTAGGAGGAATAATAGAATTAAGAATGGTCATTATTTTTTCTAATTTCCCTCTCAAATCATTAAGTTGTAGTTCTCTAGACTCATTCATTCTCTCTACTGATGGACTACTGCCAACTGCTGACATATATATAAAAATTAATAATTAATATCTAATTTATTTAAAAATCAAATTTACCTGTAAAAAACTCTTTTAAATCACTGATCTTGATTCTACTCTGCTCCATGGTGTCGCGATCACGAACTGTAACAGACTGATCTTCCAGACTCTCAAAGTCCACTGTAATACAATATGGCGTACCAATCTCATCCTGACGACGATAACGCTTTCCAATACTTCCAGTCTGGTCATATTGAGTCATATTATCTTTACGAAGTTCAGTTTGAATTTCATCAGCCAATTTTTGCAAAGGTTCTTTTTTGGAAAGTGGTAAAATCGCTATTTTAATCGGAGCCAAAGCTTTGTGCAAACGAAGTACTACTTCTGTCTCATGCTTGCCGTCTTTGTCACCGCTTCTATTTTCTACTTCTTCATAAGCATCGAGAAAAAAAGCTAGGGTAGCACGGTCTGCCCCGTCTGATGTTTCAATGACGTGGGGAATAAACTTCTCATTTTTTTCTTGGTCATGATACTGCAATTTTTCTCCACTATATTCACTATGACGAGACAAATCCCAATTTCCTCTATCATGCACACCAGCCAGCTCTTTAAATCCCATATCAGGATAATTATACTCTATATCAAAAGCAGCCTCGGCATAATGAGCTAGTTCATCTTTTTCATGTTCACGAAAACGAAGATTTTCTTTTTTGATACCAAGATTTAGATACCAATCTCTTCTACTTTCTTCCCATTTTTTAAATAATTCTTTTTTATTTTCTTCACGCACAAAGTATTGCATTTCCATTTGTTCAAACTCACGCGTACGGAAAGTAAAATGTCCTGGAGTAATTTCATTTCTAAAAGCCTTGCCAACCTGAGCAATACCAAATGGAAGCTTCATGCGCATACTCTGTTGCACATTTAAAAAGTTGGTAAAAATACCCTGACAAGTTTCTGGACGAAGATAAATCTCACTCGCCTCTTCTTCTACTGCACCCATCTGGGTTTTGAACATCAAGTTAAATTTACGAACGTCAGTCAAATCCCCACCACAATCGGGACATTTTATATCATTTTCAGACATGGCACTTGGATTAAAATTTGGCTTGATACCTTTAGCTTCGAGCAAATGATCTGCACGCCAACGTTTTTTACAACTTTTGCAATCAACCAAAGGATCAGTAAAACCAGCCAAATGACCAGAGGCTTCCCAAACACGTGGATGCATCAAGATTGATGAATCAATACCAACCACATCATTTCTATCCTGTATCATAGCTTTTCTCCAGGCTTTTTTGACATTGTTTTTTAGCTCTACCCCAAGTGGACCATAATCATAACAAGAAGACAGACCACCATAAATTTCACTAGATTGAAATATAAAACCACGGCGCTTGGCCAAAGAGACTATTTTTTCCATTTTATCTTGCATATGTTTTAATTATTAATGCTGAGCGACTCTGAGTGAACGAAGTGAATCGAACGAGGAGTCGAAGTATCCCGTTGTATAACATATAAACCACGGGATCCTTCCTGCCCGCAATGCTAGACTGCGTCAGCAAAGCTTTGCAGGCGGGCACCTCTTTTAGGGCTCAGGATATGATTGATTATAACACTTATTTATTAATAAAAAAAGACCAAAAACATGGTCTTAGGATCCCATACACAACCTCTTTAGCAAGCTCATCCGAAGGGACGGCATGCCATCCGAAGCTTTAGCGTAGGATGGTTCCACCTAAGTTGCCTGACTGGATTGTCAGACCACTTTCATATATTTATACCGGCTCCACGACTGCCAAATCGCTTCTTAGCTAGTAAATGGATTATAGTATTTTAGGGTGGGTTTGTCAAGGATACGGACTTGCAATATTTAGAAGTTCGTTGTTATAATATAAATATTCTAATATATCTTTTATAAAAAATTATGAAAAATCTAACCAATCAAATTAAAAAAGGACTCGAAAATGATTTATATTTTCTTTCACTTTTTGTAGCTCTAACATTGCCAGATATTTGTGGGGCTATTGACTCTAAAGATGGCAAAGCAAACGGAGAAAAATACAAAAATTGGTTCGATAAACATATTAAAAAAAGTGCTCTTTCTGGTATAGATTGCTACAAATTTCGTTGTTCATTATTACATCAAGGCAGCTCTCAACACCCTGAAAGTAATTATTCAAGAGTACTTTTTGTAGAACCTTCGGCGACTCCTAACATCTTCCACAATAATATTATGAACAATGCATTGAACATTGATGTAAGTATATTTTGCCAAGATATCATAGATGGGGTAAATCTGTGGTTAAAAGAAGTTGAGGATACCGAATTATTTAAAAAAAATTATAATAAATTCATGAGACGCTACCCAAAAGGTCTCGAACCTTACATAGTAGGTATTCCTATAATTAGCTAAATTTAT
>Ga0208904_1000448_pt1 | contig 35285 bp, 40 predicted proteins | sample AntAceMetag02UKB_FD_184774 | JGI IMG/M metagenome (GOLD analysis project Ga0208904, IMG submission 184774) | Saline lake microbial communities from Ace Lake, Antarctica - Antarctic Ace Lake Metagenome 02UKB (SPAdes) (version 2) | ecosystem: Environmental > Aquatic > Non-marine Saline and...
GAAGTTCTTCCTCGTGAAGCTCGTGATGGTCAATTATAAAAACGGGCTCCTTGGCATTCTTGAAATAACCCAGACTTCCCGACGCTAAATCACTAAAAAGAACGACTTCTTTCGGCTGTCGCAACAACTCCTTCTTTATTATATTCTCATCTAGGCCCTTAACAATCTTTATGGAAAACTTCTTGTCGAGTCGCTTGAACGTCTTCGCAAGAATCGCCGCCGAAGTTATACCGTCGGTGTCATGATGACTTATTATTCTAACCGGCCTATCCTTAGAAAACTCCAGAAACTCCTTTACGAATGCATCAACCTCTTTTAGCATAGGCTCAATAATTTTCACTTACTTAAAAAGATATGTGTACTCCGAAAACATAATATTGGAACTCGGGCTCCAATACTCATAAACCTGCGAGCAAAGCTCGCGCTACGGGTGGGTGGGCGGGGCCCTGCCACCAAACATTTAAAAGCCAAAATTAGCATTCCTAATCATGGAAAGAACAGGAAAATTTGTAAGAGTAAAATGCTCTAAATGCAAAGCGTCACAAACTATTTTCGGAAAAGCGTCGACGAAAGTCCGATGTTTGGAATGCAATACCGTCCTAGCAATACCAGCAGGCGGAAAAGCGAAAATGCGATCTAGAGTCGAAGAAGTTTTGTAATCAGATACTTTAAATAACGAACATTTCTAGTTTTATTATGGAAGAAGGAGACCTCATACTATGCACAGTCGAGAACGTAACGAATACAGTTACCCAAGTGAGACTCCCGGGCGGCGAAGAAGGAACCCTGGTTTCTTCAGAAATTGCCCCGGGCCGGATCAAGCACATGCGGCACCATGTTGTTCCGAACAAAAAAATAGTCTGTAAAATTCTTGGTAATTCTAATGGCCACATTCAACTTTCCCTAAGAAGAGTTAATTCTAAAGAAAAAAAGGAAGTAATGCAAAAATTCAAACAAAGTCAGGCTGTAAAGGTAGCATTTAAACAAATATTAGGAGAAAACCTTGATAAAATTAAAGAAAAGATACTAAAAGATTTCAAAGATTTAGATGAATTCGTCGACGCTGCGAGAGAAGATGAAAAATTAATAGGAAAATATATTCCAAAAGAAAACCAAGATGGGATAAAAAAGGTGACCGAAAAGAAAAAGAAGAGTTCGGAAATGAAACAAAATATCAAGATAAAGTGTCTTGAAAACGATGGGATAAAAAAACTCCAAAAAGTTTTAGATATCAATGACAAAAATATTTCAATTACATATATTTCAGCAGGAAAGTTTAAACTCAAACTTAGAGTAGACGATTTTAAAACAGGAAAAGCTCGAATGACGGAATTATTAGACGAGCTTGGGAGAAAGGCAAAAGAAAACAAATGCGAATTTAGTTCTACCGAGGAAAAATAATGGCTCCATTATTAAAATGTCCAAAATGCAAAACCTATTCACTAAAGCAAGAATGTGAAAAATGCGATTCCAAAACAACTTCTGCCCATTATGAATTTCCAAAAATCAGAAATGCTCCGCCACGAAGTGCAAAAAAATCAAGATAAATTATTACAAAGAATCCCAAATCATATTAAAATAATTTCTTTGAACTTTCGCAAACTCCTTGCTCTCAACTCTAATCGCAAAATATGGATGAGTCCAAATTAAAAACAAAACCATATCGCCCTGTACGACCATGCTAACTTTTCCAAGATTAATCTTAGTAGATTTATATTCTCCAGAATTTAACTTTTTAATCTTCTCACCTTTCTCATAAATTCCCCTCTCCTTAACCTTTTCAAAATTCAATCGGAGAACCCCCTGATCATTAAGATATCCGATAATTTCCTCCTGTTCCCGTCTTATCCCCAAAACACAATAATTCTTTTTATGATTAATTAAATCCTTCAAGGCCATCCTCACTCCCTTAATTCCACTAAAAAACTCAATGGCTGGAGAATCAGTTTTATCAGACTTCAGCTTATTTAATTCTGGTAGAATACTCTCAAAAGAATCAAATCTAGTTTTCCAATCCTGAATAATTTTTTCAGGGGTAATAACACCAAACCTTTTTGATTTATTTTCAACAACAGAGAAGGCTATTCCTTTCCCAATCATCTTTTGTAAAATATCATAGACACTTGTCCTATCAATATTGGCCTTCCTCGAAATCTCCAAGGCAGATAATCTATCATTCTTTAACAATATTAAATAAACTTCAATTTCTTTTTGGCCAAACCCAAACTCCTCAAGAACTTTCTTCAACTTGTCCATGTCGAAATAGTAATTCAGATATATTTAAATGTTGTGGAGAAATCCCAACATAATATTAAATACACAACTTTTCGAAGTAATAATATGACGAACGTTGGAATGGACAAAATTAGAAGCAAGAATGATCGGATAAGAGTGGGATTTCCGATATTAGAAACACCTCCCAGTAAAAAAATCAAAAGGTTCCTAAGAGATTTTGGAAGGAAAAGTTTAGAATCTTATTTTTCATCGTGGATAGAGAGGATAGCAAGCGCAATAGAAGAAATTCAGTCATACTATACTGGGGATTGGTCGGGGCATGGCTCCACCATACTGGCAGAAAGGGAGAAAGAACTGAAGAAAAGCGTAAGGGGATTCAGATGGTACAGAAAGTTTCTATCGAATAAGGGATTTAATCTTCAAGGATTTGATAACTATGTATCTAAAATAGGTTGGAATTACTCTGAAATTAATGCCTGGCCAATATAAATCAAGATAAATTATTCCTGCCAATTTCTCTCTTCACAATTTCCATATCTGCTTCCCAAAGCGGCGTCAACTTCGTTCGATTGTAAATTATCGCGGCCGGATGAAACAAAGGAATAAGCTTAAACTTAACACCGTCCAATTCTATCTCTCGAGGCTGTCCGTGAACCTGCGTTATACCAGGTTGTTCTTTCATTTTATCAACTTCGCCCCCAGATAAAAAAAACTTTGTCGCGTAATTCCCAAGACTACAAACAACCTTTGGCTGCATATCCTTTATTTGCTTCAAAAGCCACGGCGTATGCGCCCTAATCTCTTCTGGAAGAGGATCTCGATTCATCGGCGGCCTACACTTCAAAATATTTGCAACATAAATATCTTCTAGGCTCAATCCTACATTTTCCAACAACTTATCTAAATTTTTACCAGCAGCCCCAACAAAAGGCAAGCCCTGCTCATCTTCATTCCTCCCAGGTGCTTCTCCAACAAAAAGAATATCTGAATTAAAATTTCCCTTGCCAACGACAATATTTATACATTCCCTGAAAAGCTCTGTCCTTTTTACGAGCGCCGCTTCAAGAAAATTAAACTCTGGCGACTTCTTATTTGATTCCATAGAATTAATTAGAGACGGGGATTAATAAAATTATTTCTTTTTCTTCATCATGTGAACAGCACCAATTACCGCCGCGATCAAAACTACTGCAATTACCAAGAACCAGATCCAGAATTTTTTATTATGACTTGTTACGCCGAGTACGTCTGTGTCTTCACCAGAGCCTGTCGTGGCGTCGGTGTCCGAGTCATCTCCTTCGGATGCTGGGATTTCTTCATAGATACTTAGCATGGTTAAATTTGCTTGCAGATTATTTACGCCTTCTAGCTTGATAAGTGTGTCATAGTATCCGGCCATCTCCAGACTTAATTTTTTACTCTCGCCGATAGAAAGATTAAGCTTTATGGGATCACTTTGGACTGTTAACTCAACATGAGTTGCGGAAATCTTATTCACAGTTACTGTATGATTTTTTAAGACTACATCGCCACCAGAGCCCCCAGATGGGATTTCAAAATTAATCTTATCGGCAATCTTAACGATCTTGGTTAATACAAGCTTTCCGGCGGCGACATCATAAGAAAAATAGTATATTTTACCATCAGCACTCGCCATAGCCCCTCCGCCTGGTCCTGAGCTTGGACTATCCACCGCGGGTGTCGCTGGTGGAACAACGATATTATATCCTGCGCCGATGACTAATCCGACTAGTAAAACTCCGATCAATAAAACTCCGACGAGAACTAGCTTTCTTTTCATATTAAAATCCTAATGACACCGGAACCTGACACGCAGTCACACCGGTACCTCCCGAAGAACAATTTACATAATCATCAACATCTTGAGCACCATCACCAGCGTCATCTACAAAATTAAACGTATTCGAAGAAGAATACGCAACCGGAACATTCATCTGAATATAATCACTAGCTCCTCCAAGATGCATCTCATCAATCAACTTATTCCACTTCTTCAAACTCGAATTCATCCCCATCATATTACTATCTGCATCACAAACAAATGCATTACTCATATCAATCTTCACCGGCTCATAAATATTTATACCATAAAATCCAATACTCAAATCATCATCACAATTACTATGCACAGTCATATTCATATTCTTGGTCATAGAAGTGTTTGTCTTAATCCCAACATCGAACGTTGTAGGAACCCCATTTATATCAAACGTTTCTGTAAAATTATAACCAGTCTTATTCAAAGCAGGAATATCAACCGTATACCCTGCAGGCAAATCAAGCTTAAAGATAAACGCCTGATCAACTTGACTCGTCCTCGTGGTAAAGTTAGAACAAGCCGAAAGAGCACAATTGCCTGAAGGATCACAAGTTTTAATCTTATAATAATAAGCTGTACCATTCTCTAAAGCAAATCCTAAACTAGTTGATTCATCTATCAAATCCAAAGCATGAAACGGCTTAAAATTAGCATTCTGCTGGTATGTCTCGACACCAATATCATTAATCGTAGTATTCAACCTCGAACAAGTAGAATCATTATAATAAAACATCACGCTCATGTTAGACGGCTCGTTAGTATCAATCTTCATAAATGCACCGTCAGATAATTCATTAACCTCATTGAAAACCACAGTAGGCGCAACATTGTCGTTGTCATCTGCTACAAATGAGAAAGCGGCACCACTCGTACACTTAGGAGTAAACGAACACATTGGGTCATCACAATCCGCCAATCCATTCTCATCATCATCAACGCCATTCATACATTCCTCAAAAACGTTAAACCCGAACTTCTGCGCATTCTTACATTTAGGATCTTTTACATCAGGATTAGAACAATCTACAAATCCAAAATCAATACTCCCTGGCGTATAATATCCAGGGCCAACATAATCAGAAGGGCTCGAAACACTCCCAAAACTATCCGCACTAGTCATATAAACCCTCATCGTAGCAGTTTTACTATATTCTGAAAAAGACTCTATGTCCTGCGAACTAACAGCAACCATAACCCCTGACATCTCCCCACAACTCATCTGCTTATTAGTCGTAACAAGAGCATTTGTAGCCGTCCAAGTCCTTGTATCACTATTACACCTCATCAACTGCTTCGTTTCAGTAATCCCCGTAATACTATCATTCCTCGCGATATAACCGATTCTAAATTCATAACCTGCATGACTAGTATCTCCTATCGCATCACATCCTCCTGTCTCACTACCATCCGTATCTAAATACCAATAAAACTCTCCAGAACTGTTCCCAGCACCTAGCACCGTATCGCTTGGAAGCCCATCCTGCCCCATACCAGCGCCTACATAACGACCATTACAAATAATAGAATCACTTATATTATATATCCCAGCACCAAAATTCAACCCTTCATCCGTAATTCTCATACCCATCCCCATAATATCAACTTCATCGCTCACTCCCTCCTCAGCAGGAGGCATTGAAACAAAGTTATCTGCATCATCCGCAAGATGATGAACATCCCCACCATTCATATCCCCAAAATGCTCATATTCCCCCTTATCCATACACCATCCAGAAGGCTCATCTTCAGACCTATTGTTATTAGCATAGGTATCATTCTTATACGTACATGTCACATTAGCAATAGTACATCCTGTTTCGTTCCCATCATATTGCCAACAACCCGTCTGCCCGTTGGTTCCAGTGGTCCCCATCATCATAAACATCTCCGGCTGACAAGTCGCACTCATATCTCTCCATTCACACAAACCAGAATCCGCACCGCCAATATCACCACACGCGCCCGCTTCCAAAGTCCAATCAAAACACGCGACATCACACCATCCTCCATCCATAGAATAATTATCACTTTTCCAAGTACAATTAGTCGCAGTCCCACAAGCATCTACTCCCAATCCCATACAATCCGCAAACGGTTTATAATCGCACCATCCAGAATTCAAATTACTAAGACACCATGGATCACTAGCACCTTCTTCAGACGCGCACCAAGTATCATTCTGCCACTGACAAGCCGGATCAGAACAAGCAGCCTCATCAGAATATTGCCAACAATTAGCCCCATCCATCTTAGACCCATTAATATCACACATTTCACCCGAACCCATCATTCCATCAGACTCATTAATACATCCTGGAGTTTCCCCACAAGTAGCTAAATCATTATCAAACTTCCAACAATTAGCCCCAGGCATATCACACCATCCCTCGGAATTCCAAGTATCATTCAACCAAGTACAATTCAAACCATTAAACGCAGCAGTTTGATTACAGCCCCCCTCGGTAGTCTGAGCAAAACAATCTCCACCAATCGCACTTCCGCCACAGAAATTGTCAAAACCACAATCTGGGTCTGAACAGTCAATCATCTGATCATTATCATTATCTATACCATCGAAACAAATCTCTCCAGCATATCCATCGGGGCTACACAAATTAGAAGTTGTATCCCACGAACAATTAATAGAGCTAGCCTGGCAATCAGTAGTATCATAACACGAAAAACAATCACTCGCACAAACTTTCTTAGAGATATCCACACAATACCCTGTAGCAATCATTACACCGGCCGTACTCTCATTAACCCACTTACATCCGTCCCCATCGTTAGCAAAACTACCCACACAAGCACTATATGGTTCGTTCATAAAATCACAATCTTCACAATTAGTATTGCAATCAGTTGCCCCTCCTGTTTCCATCTCCTGCGGATAATCACACCATCCCAATCCATTAAATGCGGCAGTTGCCCCCTCCGAAGTATCAGCCGTCCAATCGCAATATCCTAACGCAGAACCAGTACATTCAGCCTCTGCATCTGCAACACTTGCCCAGGCGCTTCCATTGCCCTGAAATTCACAAGCCCAACAAGAAGTATCACAATTCGCCTTATTCGCTTCCTGCCCTCCATCATCGACATCGAAGAAGCCCGTCATCTCGCACCAAGAATCCTGCTTCAAAATATCACTCTCCAAATAATATTCTGTCTGCCACGTCCCGCCAGAAGCAGTACAAGAAGTCTCACTGCCGATTCCTCCAAGATCCGTCTCCCCCCCAGAACCAAATACTGCATCCGGATTAAAAGTGCAATTCTTAACTATTGTAGAGGCATTGTCCCAAACGCATGGCATCATAAACTCCTCAATCAGCTGGGAACACAAAGTATAATTATTCTTTGAATCTGGATGCTCACAAAACCCAACTGGAGGCGCAACCTTCACTTCGGAATTAGTCCCAGCCGCACAAAAAGCACCAGTCAAGTTTACAGAAGAATTCCACACACAATTTGGCAACGGGCCATATTTACAAGCCGATTTTATCTGGATATCCGCGCAGACCAAATTGGCACTATTATCGGCATTGGAATATAATTGGTCTCCCGCTGCATGCCCCTCACACCACCCAGCGTTAACTCCGCTACCACAAATATTTTCGCTTGAAGAATTATCTACCCCGTTCGGACCATCATCCGCGGTACAATAAGCACACCCCGTAATATTTCCACAAACGTTCGGTTGAGTATCAGCAAACCAACAATGAGCTCCGTCTCCAAACATAAAGCCTCCGCCACCGAACATCCCACCGCCATCAGTAGGCATTACGCAATCACCTGTAGAATTATACCATCCCCCTTGGTCAAAACAAGAATCTGTATCATTAAAAAATGAAAATCCACCACCACTCATTTCTTGACACGCATCTACATTCCACTCACAAGGCATCATCATTTGCGTCTTTGCTAAATTACAAAGAGTATCATTCTCGCCTATCTCATAACATGACTTAGTATAACAACAGCCATCATTATTAGGACACCATGAATCATCCGTTTTATTTACATAAGTACAAAGTCCAGAAAAAGAACCACCATTACACTGATCCTCATCACCGTCAAAAGACCAACAACCTTTTTGCTCACAACAACCTATATCATTATCAGTTGCAGTTATAAAAGGATTTTGCATCTGAGCATCACCGACGGTTTTTATCCCGCACCACGAATTCTGGTTAATATCATTAGCCTTCCATTCACAAGTCCCAGAATTAGCACTACTTGTACATTGCCCATTATCTCCATTATATTGCCAACAACCACTTGCAGCGCCACCAAAATCATCGTCACCCATTGCCGTCCAATCACTATGACAAGTACCATTTATTTCAAAAGAAGTACCATTTTGATATTGAATTGTGGCTGGATAATCATTCCAAGTACAATTTAAAGTCTCATCATTTGCCTCACAAACACTTTGACTGGTTGCATCCCATTGCCAACACATTTTAGGCAAACAGCACCAATCAGAATAAGCAGAACCACACTGACTGTCAAAAACAACGTTTCCAGAATATCCATCCGCAAGACTATCATCAGAAGTTACAACACACCCATTAACAGCGGCGCAACCCGCAGGAGTTCCACCAGTGGAAAAAGGACCATGTTCATAACAATCGACATACTCTGCAGACACAAATGAGATAGAAGCAATTATTAGTATTAAAAAAAGGAAGCTGATATAACGCTTACACCTCATCAATTTGTTAACAGTGTATCCTATATAAAACTTTCGTTGTCGTCGGAAGAATCTAAATCTCGATATCCCGCAATCCTTCTTTCTCGATCATAAAGGCGGTCGCATCATCCGGCAGATCTGGGCTGTCAATCAACTTGGCGATTCTAGAATCTTTCTTTCCTCGACGAAGATACATTCTATAAGTACAGGCATGCCCCACGATATTTCCACCAATTGCCTTCGTAGGATCCCCAAACATCTGAGCCGGGTCGGACATTACTTGATTTGTAACATAAACTGCCAAATTGCTTTGTTCAGCGATCTTCATCATGTTGTGAAGATATCTGTTCAATCTTTGCTGCCTGTCTGCCAGCTGGCCTCGGCCCGCGAACTCCGCCCTAAAATGTGCGGTCAAAGAATCAATAATCAAAAGCCTGATCGGCTCTCCGTCCTTAATCATCTCCGCGACCTTATCAAGAAGAAGCATCTGGTGATCTGAGTTAAACGCCCGAGCAACAAGAATATTCTTCAGAACTTTGTCCCCATTCGCGCCAATACCATCGGCAAATTGACGAACTCTTTCCGGCCTGAAAGTTCCTTCTGTGTCGATGTAAACCGCCTTACCGTTCGCCCCCCCTTGTTCTACGGGGAGCTGAACGCCGACAGCTAACGACAAAGCAAGCTGAGTCTTCCCAGATCCGAAAGCCCCGAAGGCCTCCGTAATCGACTTTGTCTGAATTCCTCTTCCGCCCAGAAGGTTATCTAAATTTTTCGAACCAGTAGTAATGTGATGCAATTCTTTTCTCTTTTCTTCGTGCTGAAGACCATCTGTGAAACCCATATCCATCATTTTTCGAGAGGCCTGAATCGCTTTTCTGGAAACAGCCTCGCTCATCCCAGATGCTTCCGACAAATTCGCCGGAGTCAAAACCGCCAAGCCCATCAAGTCATAAATTCCCGCGGCCTCTAACTTCGCAACAGCGCCCGGGCCAACACCCGGGAGATCAATCAGCTGAGGCTCGTCTTTGTCTTTTTTATTTTTAGAAACCGCTTTTTCAACTTCTTCTTCCTCTATTTTTTCCGCCGCCTTCTCCTCAACGTCCTTTGCTTTTACTGCCATGGCCCAAAAAAACTAACTTCGTTTATAAGTATTTATGTGATCTAAAAGAGATAATAGAAAACCATTTTACCGACGATAAAGATGTCAGCCAAAAGTAGCAACACAAAAATTATATCCTCTGTTATCTTACCACTTCTTACCGGGCCCTTGATCCTCCATTTTGAAAACGGCCAAAATAATTTTATGCCCTGACGCGTGAGACAATCTAGCAGTAAGTGTGATAGGTAACCAATGAAAAATCCGATTCCGGCCCACCTGTGGAATATTGTGATGATTATTGACAAGGCCAACCCGCATATCAAACTGTGGAACACTCCACGATGCCGAACAGCCCACTGAAACGGCCTGAAATACCATTTCTTGCCAACCTTACTTTTCCGAGAATCTATATCCGTAATCACAACACCCAATAGAAGAAAAACAAAGAAAATAATTTTACTATCAACATAACTCATTATCAAAAGATAAATAAAAATTCCGAAAGCAATATGTGTTCTAAATAACATTAACTAAAATAATCAAGAATACTTTTAATTCTTCGCTTCCATCTCAGTAATCAACTTCTCGACATCGGCCTTTTCCACATCATTCGCCACAATTTCTAAGTTATTGAAAAGTTGGTTTCGCTTAACATTCCCCGTTAGGTAAATCTCCGTCCCGATGAAGTCGTCTCTAAATGCCAGAGCTTTATCTGCATCCTTAAGATCTTCTTCCGGAACGACTAAGTTGATTTGATCAGAGAACATTACCACCCTCATGGTCTCGCTGCCATCATCTAAAACAAAGTTCAGGATCGCTCGCTCTTTCGGGATGATCGCTCCGTGCTCGGCGCAATTATACTTTTCGCCCTCCTTGACAACCTTCTTCCTACACTCCGGGCAAACAGAATAGAACCTCGGCTGAAAGATCTGAACGACAATTCCTCGAATCTTAACTGTCTGGCCTTGGTGGACATCTGCCAAGGTTGCTTCCGATACCATTTTTTCTGTCTTCACATCGTCAATCGTCTTCTCGACCTTCTTTATCTCAGAGAATCCTGAAAGATGGACCTCGCTATCCCGAGTCGACGCATTCTTAATCTCCACGACGTCGTCCTGCTTAATCTCTCCGCTCTCAAGAAGCGCAATATGATTCGTATCCCAGAGAACCGCCCTCGTGTTTCCAGTTTCATCAGCGATTATAAAATTCGCGACCTTGCCCGATCTGCCATTTTTCTCGTACTCTCGAATTGGAAATAGATTTATGATTTTTGCAATAACGTTGACCTTCCTCATGCCCGGCATTATCTCGCTGATTTTCAAATCTTGGTCTTCAAAACTAATCCCAAGTTCCGCTGCTATGATCTGGGCCGCGCCTTCTTTAGAAATTAGCCCCGAGAGTTTGGCTTTTTTGGCCTCAACCCGTCGCTCAACCTCTTCTTTTTCAAGCTTTGCCGAAGTCGCAATCCTCTCGATTAACAAATCGTAATTCTGCATGAATCATGAAACCTTCTAGGGTTTTTAAGGATTATTGGGATGGAGTGAAGGTAAGGTTTATAAATTGAATTTGAGAGAATTGTTTATGAGATGCATAAGTTGTACTAAAGAAACGACACACGGCGTGAAGTTCCCTTGCGGAAAATGTAGCGAAGAAATAATGCGCTGCGATAAGTGTCGAGGTTTGTCTATTAAATATGTCTGTCCAAAGTGTCAGCATGAGGGCCCTTAAAATGTTGTTTACGATATTTTCACGAACTTCCGGAGGAAGTGCTTAGATGGCGACAGCAGGAATTCAGTTCAAAGTAATGCCGAGTGGTGTTGATGTAGATCTGGAGAAGGTCAAGGCGGATATCCAGACCAAGATCGAGTCTTTCGAGTCTGGAGTTTTCAACGGAATCAAAGAGGAGCCTATCGCATTCGGACTTAAGGCCCTAATAGTAACATTCGCACTTTCTGAGGACGAGGAGTCTGATAAGGTAGAGAATGCTGTTGGAGAAATTGAGAATGTTTCTTCCGTAGAGATGATCGACTACCGAAGGGCTGTCGGATAATTATATCTATATTGGAATTTTAGATTTTCACAAAGACTAGGAAATTCCGCAGTAAAGGGGCGGGTTTTTGGCGAAGCCAAATTCAGAGGGATATTGAAAATCAAAATTCTATAAACTTAAATAATCCCCTTCATTTATTCTAGTATGACAATTACGGAGGAACAATCAACTCAAATTAGAGAACAGCTTCTGGGCCAACTTTCTAACTTTCCAGAGGATCGAAGAGACCAAATCAAAAAACAGATCGAATCTATGACGACGGAACAGGTAGAAGAATTCATCAAGCAAAACCAGCTAACACACATGGGAGACCAATGTGTCTTTTGCGCAATAGTCGGTGGCAAAATGGGTTCCGTAAAGATTGCGGAAAACAAAGAAAATATTGCAATTCTAGAAATTAATCCGTTAAGCAAGGGACACGCCCTCGTGGTGCCCATAGACCACAAAGAAAACATATCGGAATCAACAAAATCCCTCGCTAGCGACGTCGAGAAAAGGCTCAGGGAAAGACTGAACCCGAAAGAAGTCCAAATAAAAGAAGGCAAAATCATGGGACACTCCATCTTAGAAGTTATCCCCATATACGGCACAGAGACAGAAAAAAAACAAGCGACGGAAGAAGAATTAAAGAAAATTCAAGCAGAACTCGTAGAACTGGCTCCGGAGCCAAACCCGGCGCTAAAACCAGAGATCGAGAAAGAAGAAATCCCAAAGCTTGGGGCAAGAATCCCAAATTAATCTAAATCAACCCTGCCAAGAACCCAGCGAGGACATCTCTAAAGAAATAATTCAGCAAGAAGGCAATCAGAAACGCCGGGGCAAACGGCAAACCGCCCATCAACTTAACGCTCTTCAGCTTAGATTTCTTCAAAAAACTTATATCGGAAAGAGAAAGGCCGTCCCAATCTGCCTTAATAACCTTTTTGCCAACCCTAACATCCAAAGCCAACAACTCCCCCTCGCGCAACGTACCAACCGGGAAAGAATATATCATAACAACTTTCTCCAAACCCTTCGCAAAAACATAAAGTATCGGGAAGAGGAAAATTATAATCCCGAAAGAAAGAAAGAGTACATTCAAGAATCCGAGAAGAATCACAACAAGTCCAAAAAGCATGGCACCCCAACACCAAGACTTAGAAAATCTCTTCTTAATCTCCCTGTTAACTTTCTCGAAATTCATAAAGTATAAAACGAGAGAGTAAATAATCCCATAAACCGACGCTGCGATCATCAGAAACACAATGAAAATGCCGACGCTAACGAGTGCAGATAAGAAATTCAACCCGATAAAAATCGGCGTCATTGCAAAAAGCAACTTGGCATCACCGCCAGAGAAAACCCTACCCTCGTTAAATAAATACGCCAACGCATACATCAAGACAAGCACAAAGCCCAACTGAAAAATAAGCGCCGAATTATTTTCGAAAATAGCACGAAAAGCAATAAAGACGCATCCACCAAACAACAACAAAATATTCAACCAGTTGTCTATCTCCCTCCTTCTAATATCCTGCAAACTAGCAACGACAATCCCAACCAAGAAAAACCAAAACAAAAAACTCCCCATCAATACTTCCTCGGCTTTTTCTTGCCCTTTTTAGCCTTGGTCTTTTTTCCAGCCTCATCCTCGGAAACCTCATCGATATTATGTGTCCTGAACTGGCCGCCCCGCTTATACCCTCGAGCAAGCCGCTTCCTTTTCAAGTCCTTCTTCGTCTTCCGTCGATCGACCCCGCCATAATCCATTATTCGCCAGCCCCCCTCACGAAGAACTCAGCCCCAGAATCAGTTATTATATACGTCTTACTAAACTCATACGAAAACTCAATATTGAAATATATCTTCTCCCTTCCGCCCTCCGCCCTAAGCGTTCGGCCCTTCTTCGCGGACCTACGACCGAAGGTACCAGAAAGCGAGCCTATGTCGGTTAAAGATTCGTGATAAAGATTCTTCAAATACTCTGCGTCGACGACGACCCCAACCGGCAACGAATACATTCTTAAAAACTTAATCATATCCCCATCCGCCCAAACACCCGCTAAAAAAATTCGCCGGAACTCTTCTTCAAATGCCTCTTCGCCGAAATCCCCGGCCACCCTCGCAGAATCTAGCGAGCTCCTAATCAGCTCGACCTCTCTCATCTCGTATATTTCCAATCCGTCCCTCATCTCGAAAACACCCGCCGAAGAAACGAGTGAATTTTCAGCATTTCTCTGCTCCACAACGAAAAGACCTATAACGACACCGCACATAAAAACCGTCAGAACCGCCAAATAAAGCGGAAGAAAGACTGCCCGATTATTTCTCATACGGGCCCCCTTTAACAGCAAACTCAACCGGATTCCCCGACAGAACAGAAAGCCTAACCTTGACAAGGTAGAAGTACTTGTTGCTTATGTAATTATATATCTCACCGAGCCCGACTTCTTTTATCGCAACGTCGTCGCTACCACCGTAAACCTTGACATCATGTTCGGTATGACTAAAAGTTTTAACAGCGCCGGAAAAAACAACAAACATCAACAAAATAGCCACGATAAACAAAGTCGCAAAAAAAGTCACCATCGCCATCCCAAGCACGCCTCTAGAATTCATGGTTAACAATTGCCTCCACATTAATTCTTCCCGTAAACGTCAGAGCATCATGCACTATAGAAATATCACTCGTGAAGTTCGCAAGGCCTGGAACATATTTCTTGAATCTCTCTTGCGTATTATTAGTCGCCATATAAATATCGCGAATCCACTCCGCCCCTCCATCGCCCTGAGAGAGCACGGAAATCTCCGTCCCCGTATCATCATAGACCTTCGCCTCAACATAAAGACGATCCGACTGGGCGATGCCACAATAAGAAAGAATCTCGAACCTGTCTCCCGCGGAGATATCATCCAACACCAACTTCCCCTCGGGGGCCAAGCAATCGACGACCTGGCGGACAAGCAAACGAGACTCAACATCACGAACATCAATATAATGATCATAAAAAATAGACGAAACCCCTAAAACGATAAGAGCGATAAAGCTAACAAGTACAATCTGATAAATCATCATAATACTGTCTCCAGTCTGGGCACGCTTGTTCATCCTACCATCACCACAAATTTATCCTCCTCTTCCCGAACCCCAACATCATAAGGCGTAAAATACGGATACCCCTTGATGGAAGATAAGCCCTCAACAGATATCAAAACCGCGCCGCCCTTGATCTCGACCTTATGGACAACGCCGTTGAGATTAACTTTACTTATCGCAAACTCCATGCCCGGGACAGCCGAATCGATAAGCAACGCAACCTGTTTTTCCAGAACCTGCTGCCGAACGCCTCTCGCATTAATCTTGTCGGCAGTCGCGAAAAGAAAAACCGCAAAGACAAACCCCACCAGGAGAATATGTATTATCACCATCTTCAAAATCGCGCCCCTCTTTCTCATATCAGGAAAGAAGAAATAAACTTAATAAAACTATCTTCCACGAGGCTACCATCTTTTAGATAGTCACCTGAAAGTAGTAAAGTTTAAATAATCTGAAACTCTAATGAAAATATGAGTAACGGCACGCTCAGTCGAAGAAACTTTATAGGTAGCGCGGCATTGGCCGTAGCGGCGGGCGTCGGAGGACTAGAGGAAAGAGCAACAAGCGCACCCGCTAGTAGCCATTATCGGACATTCAAATTTTACATTGAACCCCGAGAACAAAATGGAACCAATATTCCTCCAAGAGATCCCAGGCAGAGGCTGGCTAGGGCATACCCTGACAGTAGCAAAATAAAACTACTTTCTGGAGAGGGAGACCAAGAATTCGATCGCAACCGGCACCACTGGAACGCAACCATTGACGTAGTGTCTGGAGAAAATTACCTAGAAGTATACTGGCAAGCATATCTACCTCTCGGATACGCAGAAAAATATGGGGCCAATGCGTCTAGATTCCGGCCAAGACCAGACCTGACAAGCCTCCCATGTCTAGCGCTACCCTTCCGAGTGGGAGTAAGAAGTATCGGAAGGGAAATCCACGCAAAAAGCAACAGGCCGAACCCTAGTCGGCAAGGACGAGATTTTGGAAGAACTTTTAATGCCGCGACCCAAAGAGAACCTGTTCTGAAAATAGCCGCCGATGGAACCATGTACATTGTCAGCAATCTAGACTGGATCGGGAAAACCGCAGGTAAGATTTACGACGATGGGAAACAATTCCTCGGCAATCGGTCCGCGGAAATAGTTAGAGGCGTGATAAAACGACAAGGTAGCGCCAGACGTGTAACACCAATGATACTATACTCTGCGGAGGAAATCCCGATGGATTACTCAATGCGAAGATACACCCTAAGGGTAGAACTCGCTAGGCTATCAGCCGCAAAACGAGGAGAAACCGCGATAATTGAGCTGCCGCTCATATTCACAAACCTCGCAGGGGAGACAGCCTCACTAAATGCAATTATCGAAGCGGCACTAAGTTAAGACACATGGAAAAGGACACCGAGTCCAAGTACTAGAACGCCCGCCCCAAGAGAATCTGGCAACAGAAATAGAATTATAAGACACTAAGCAGGAATAGACCTTATATCACATGGGCCTAGCGCCGGATCCCCAACCTGGGTATAGAACGGCTTGCTCCACTGATACTTACTCGAACGAAATGCGTTCCAAAAATCCAATCTTAAGTTAAGGTTATCAAAGGCCTCCCTGTTGCTGTAAAAATACATCCCTATTAATAAATCGCCATCGGACGGATCAATCGGAGAAGACTTCTGTCCATACTCACAACTATTGACACCACAATTATTAGTCTCCTTTGTCAAAAACACCAGCCGATCTCTACTTGACACCTGAACTCCCAAAAACTTGCCATAGCTAACCGTGTTTCTATCTCCAGATAAAATTGGTTCGCCCTCAAGATTGTGACCCCAGAGATAATCAATAAAATTAAAAGTATAACCCCTGTTTTCAAACTCCTCATCAAAATCTATTCTTGCGCAAATTGAACAATCCTGAGAAAACTTGAGAAAGTTCACCGGGAAAAGTTTATATTCTCCCTCGCCAAAAAGACGAAAACACTGAACCATTCTGTCGGCCATAACCTTCATAGCGGCATTGGCAACCTCATCGCCGGCCTCCGCATCCGGATCAATCTCCAACTTCAAAACCTCCGTCCTACATTTCAGCGGGATCATCTCCTTCAGCATATCAAGCTTATTGGTGATAGGCCTTTCGGACGTCGGCATCAACTGCCTCAAATAAATACTCTGTCGGCAAGCCTCCCAATCGATATCATCCTGCGTAAAATACTCATGGAAAATAAAATAAAGTGAAATCCCCAGAACCAATATCCCCAAGATCAAAGACATTATGATATAATACTTCTCGCTGCCCCTTTTGCCTTTCATAATGATAAACAACAAAACACATTAATAAAACTATCCAAAAATCCTCAGGAAACCACCATAACGATGACTGCAGCGGCTGCAACGAAACCAGCAACATAAAGTATAAACTGAATCAGCTCATTAGTGGGAGGGAACGCCCGCTTATTCCTAACTAAAGTAAAAGGCATAAATCCCGTCCTCCGTTAATATTTCCAAATTATCAAAGTTTTCACTAGGAACGTGGAAAGGCTCCCCGTTAGTCCTAGAGTTACCTCGAATATAATACGCCGGAAAATCTAAATTAGTACACGCCTTACACTCCGGATAAGAGACAGTAGCCTCCCGATAACATATACAAATATGGTTCTCATTATTTCCGACAGAAGAAAAACCTCCGGTGTTAACCTGGTCGCCAAAATAAACCAACGTTAACGGAAGCGAGTTATTCCTCCCCTGCCACATAGAAAACTCACCAACCTTATCGTCAGCCGCAACCGCAATCTGCTCCTTCAGCGTCTCGAAATAAGAATTCGATGCCTTCTCAGCTTCGCTGTAATCCCCCATGTCCACGAGGGCTACAAACACGAGAATCAAAACTACTATCGCCCCGGCTGCCAAAAGCAACTCAATAATCTGCGTTATCGTAAGATCTCCCCGTTTTGATCTCAATTGGCACACTCATAAAGTTTTTTAAAAATCTTATTGGCGGCGACTCTGTCCGCAAACTTTTCGTCGGAAAGCATCAGCACCTTGCAGGCAGTAGACTCCGGCCAATCAAAACCACCATCCGTACTTACAGCCAGGCAAAGCTGGTTCACGGAATCAGAAACTCCGTACCTAAGACCATACTTCACATTCTCACCAGGAACATCAAAGTAAAAAACCGGCCAACCCGTTAGATAATCAAACTTCGCCTCAACACGCCCCCCACCGAAATCAAGATACGCAAGCCCACTGACCGCGGCATCTGAATTCGAACGAAGCGTCTCAATTTTATCAGAAAATTCACCGGCGCCCCTCTCTTGAGACTCCCTGTCTTTTAAGAATTTTGTAGTCTCAGAATTAACGAAGTCCAACTTTTCCTCCTTAGAATTAAACGTCCCTGGAGTCCACACCCCGAAGTCACCCTTCTCACCATAGAACTTAACATCATATCCATCGAAGGACACGTACGGAAGAACGTTATTTGGGTTCACCTTCACCCACGGAGAACTTATCTGCGAAGACCTCATGTAAGAATACCAATCTCCCTTCGTATACATATAATATCTATCACCGCTCTTAAAATAGACTCTAAGCTGCCTCTTAGCCATAAGCTCCGGAATGCTCCGGCTAGAATACGATGACTCAGAATAGATTAAACCAAAGGACTCTTGAAGTGCCAAAAACGCAGCTCTTTCCCTCTCCATTTTTTTTGGCGCCATAGTATCATTTATCGTACCCGCATCATTCAGCATGCCACTAGGGCTAGAAGACCACTTCAAGTTACCCCTGCTATCCGAATAAAAATCTGTGGCGGTTATGTATCCCCCAAGCGGTCCCGACAAAAAGAACTTACACGAATGAGCACACTCTTCCAGATCGCCAACGATAGATGTGCCAGGAATTGTCCAAGTCCCCGCATCGACACACTTCACTTCGCCAGTAGGAACATCCTGTTTTATGTTAAGCAAAATCAAAACCTCGTTGGTCTTTGCCGCGATACTATTCATAAGCGGCTTCATGCCCCCCCAAGAAAATCCCCAGATTACCAAAACAAGAAGAACGACCAGAAGAATAATCGTCAGCAACTTACCAACAGTCCACTGGATCGACGCACGCTTATCACCCCTCATATTACTACCCGAACCTCAGGAAATTTTTTATTGAAGAAAGGACACTGCCTCCAGACTCCGTGAAATACAAAACAACTCCAAGCATAACTATCAAAACAAAAACTACGATAAGAAGTCCCACCAGCTCTTTCATTTCCATAAAGAAAAGATGCCAATAAGATTAATAAAGATATCGGGAAAGTCCCAAAATTATGGAGTCGGCGGTGGACAACTTATCTGAGAACATCTCGGGACAACAAGTCCTGGGAACTCCTCAGGATTCTTCGAGATATAATCGCATGTACCGCTATCATTTCTAACAACTCCGTCCTCAGCATCCTTGCCATAATTCACATCACGAACATCGCTGCAAAACTGCTGCGTACCCTTGCTGAGGCAAGCAACTTCACATCCACTTCTCACAGCATCGATATTAGAACTACCGCCAGCAGTATTTGTAATTCTGTCCCAAAGAGTCCCCCATCCAGTAGAAAACCCAAAAATCAAAAACACAACGACAACCACTCCTAAAACAATAGCAACTATAGCAGCGACAGATGTATCAGCCCTCTTTTCCATGTTCAGTTTAACCATTTCTTATTTATAAATGTTTCTCGAAAGAAGCCCGAGGAGAGACTCCTCCTAAATGCGCCACCGCGACAGAGGAACCAAGCAATCTCGGCAAGCGCGACTCCGATCGACGGAGAAAGCGAATTTCTCGACAGCGCCACCGAGATGGAGGAGCCGAGACTCTCGACAAGCGATCACGCGAGACAAACGAGCCGCGATCGCAATTCGAGATAAGCGACACGAAGTCGCCAAATGTCGAGAATCGAGAAGACGCGCAATAGAGATAGGCGAACGAAGAGCCCGTTGTCGAGAAACGAACCGGGGTCACAATAAAAAATAAGCGCACAGAGCGCCAACTTAAGTTAGCCCCGACAACGCTACTGCGCCGATGACGGCCAACCCGACGATAGAACCAAGAGCTACTATAAAGTAAAGAAAGATCGTCATCTTTAGGTTCTTACCAGTTTCACTAGTTGTCTGCAGCGGATCACGACCGGACTTTATAGTAACAAGCGTCGACGTCATAATAAAAACAATCTCTATCAAATACAAACCGACAACAACCTGCAGCCAGTAAGTAGGGATCATCTTTGTTATGTCGAATATGGAAAGTATCCCTCCGATACCTCCGGCCCCAATTATCTCATCAGCGCCTCCAGCTCCGGACTCAAACATCGCGGAAAGACTTCCCAAAATTAAAGTTATCATTCCAGAAAGGCCGACGATGATCCCCGAAAGCAACGGCGCCAGAAAAGTCATGTTGGATTTCATATCAGAGATAATATCCGCAAGCAAATCATTCAACCTCGCGTTAATTTTCTTAATGTTTTTGACATACTCGCTAATAGACATCAAGCTTCGAGCAGCAACCTGCAAACCCTTTTTGACCGACTCCACTAGAATTTTCATCGAAGTAGCAACCAGCTGAGACGGATAAAATATAACAGCGCCCCTCTTCGGATCAAACAACGCCCGCTCCAGACTCATTCCAAGCTGCTGAATATTCTCATTAACAATTCTAAAGAAACCTTCGGTAGCAGTCCCCTTAACTGACTCACTGGTTTTCGCAAACGCAATCTCGGCCGGAAGACCGTCCCCGATTCTATTCCCTAACTGAAACAACGAAGACGTGAACTCACTCTCCACCTTCTTATACTGGTCCCTCGACTTGATCAGCTCTTTCGTCTTGCCCCTGTACGCGACCATAAACATTATAGCAATGGATAACGGAACAAACAAGCTAAGAACCAGTGAGAAAGTTCCGAAAGGACCGACCAGCCCTTTAGTGACTGGATCCATAAAAATACCGAAAATCCCAGACTCTCCCATGAAACTCAATCCAACTTCCGCCCAGCTATAGTCCCGGGCAAGACCCAACAAAACAGGAAGATCGGTATATCTCCAAAGAGCCGGGACAAGACCTATTAGCAAAAACGGAAGGCCGACAAAAAAGCCCTTGACATATGGCGCCTTACTCAAATACTTCGGATAAAGCGGATTCTTCTCTAACAAACCGGCCTCACCATGCCCCCCCGGTCGTTGCATCATAACATTCCCCGTCAGATAAATAACCAAGAACGGAACGATAATATTAAACAGCAGCATCACATGATACCACTTAATCGCACCACCGAGCATCGTCGACGCAAGCGGTAAAATAGCCAGAGCCAGCGTCGGCAAAACGATACCCAACATATAAATATTCGTCAACGGAGCCTTTACATCATGGGTGTATTTCAACATCTTGTCGTAAACACCGTCAAGAATAACCTGCAAAGACTTCTCAAGAACAACAATTCGCCTAGATTCGTCGGGCTCAAACAAACTTGACTCAATCAAGTGAAACGCCTCGACAAACTCCTGGCTATAGTCCATCCAGCCCTGAAGATAATTATCAATGCTGTCTTTTATGGTCGAAAACTTTCCGACCTCGACATCCCAAAAAACTTTCCTAAAGTCAAGCGACAGTGGAGGCTGCAAGTGTTCTGCCGCGAACGAGACCGCCTTCTCGAAATTCGAGGTATGCTTCATATAGATAACAATATACAAAATGGCCGGGACCATCTGCGACGAAGCCTTGAGACGCCACTTCATAGCCAAGCGATCGGGAGCCTTAGAGGAATAGAAGAATAGAAATATTGAAATAACAAACACCAAAAACAGGAACATAAGAGAAAACGCCCCGGTAAGCAACCACGCACCAACAAAAAACAAGATTCCCCCGAAAAGCGTCAAGAACAAAGTCATCGTAGCAAAAACTACAACCTCGGAAGCCGTCACATTCAAATGCGCAATCTCGACGGCTCTATCGATACGCTTCTTGTCCTTCTCCCCGACCTTCAGCTTAAAGATACCACCAAGCGTCTTGCACCATCTTTCATAGCGAGTAAACTCCGGAGACATCGAACCACGAAACCGCTCATAACTCTGGCTGAACTCCCCCTGCGGCGTCGGCGTCTTATTATACCCCTTCATCTGGCTCTCTATCTTCGCCCCATACTTCTTAAGAATGTCATCTGTCGACGGACTATTTACCATAGGGCATCTCCAATAAAATCATAGACTTGCGAATATGTGAGCACCAGCTCACCAAATAGGGTGGGTGGGTGAGAATTTTCATAGAAAATTCTGGGGCAATAGCAAGTCTTAATATCATTTTTTCACCTCTTTTTGCAGCTTCTCAAAAACAGCCAAGTCGATAAACTGCTTCCGATTCGCGTACCTAAATTTATTCTCTTCAAGATTAATAAACGCTTCTAAGTCAGCGAGCAAGCTAGAATCTATCTTTACAACTGAGTCCTTCACCTTCTTTTTCCCCATCTTGAGACGTTTGAGTATAGTAGAGATTTCATAAAATACGCGAGCTTCAACTCGCCTCCCGGGGTTTTGGGTGGGCGGGGAAATCTCGCAGAATCTCTAAATCTAACTATCAGTTACTGTTAGTAACTAGAAGTAACTATTTAAAGTTTAGCTAAGCAGCCTCATCTGAAAACTCCACATTGTCATCAAGTATAAGGTGATCATAAATAGCATCCCGAGCCATTCCTTTATAATAATCTAAATCGAAAGGTTTCCCTCCCCTTTCGTGATCCATCGCGGCTCTCCCGATTTCTAGAACAGTATCATATGCCTCAAGAATATGACTTACTGCAGTAGGAAACAATCCGATCTGCCTTGATTCACACGACCTGGCGAAATCTCCCCATGTCCTTCTCAAATCAACCCTCACAACTCTCAGATGCCTCAAGTCACCATCACCAAAACAGAAACCTAACAAGTTCCCTTTGCACTCTTCGGCAAGTAGCCTAAGTGCCTCTATATCCGGAAAATACGCATCAATAACATCGATCATTTTTTGAAAAAGGAAAAGGGATATTTAAGAATTTGCACACTAAATCCCAACTCTTTTACTTTCCCGATCCAGCCACTTTTTCCACTCCGGGAAAACTCTCTCACTCGTCGGCAAACCAACCTCTTCAGTCACCTTATCAGAAATCTGATGGAACGCGTTGTTAGACTTCACCGTAAACTCAGCCTCGATAAGCTCCGGCGCCTTCGTCTTCTCAGCATAATCAACAATCTCCTGCTTTATCTTTTGTCTCAAAACGACATTGTCCCAAACCGCGTCCCAGTCCCCAGCCCACCCCTTAACATTCGACGCAATATCCTTCATAATTTCCGAATCACCGTTAATCAAATCATCCGACGGCTTCAATTTGTCAGCCTTAACGTCATACTTCATCAGGTCTACAAAGCCCCCCTCGGACAAGGGATCCTTTTCCCAATGCTTCCGAACTTCGGTAATCTGCAAAACACGTCTCCACGAATGCAGTCCATCAGGAGACTTTATCGGATTAGCGACGACAATCAAATCCGTAGCTTTAAACGAAGTTACCGGAACACCAAGGTCATTAACAACTCTATCAAAAACCGAATACGGACTTCCGCCATGGATCGTACCCGCAACGACATTCGCCAAGGCACCGACCCTCATTGCCTCGTACAAGGCCTTAGCCTCAGACGAACGAATTTCCCCAACAATCAAAGACGAATCCCCAAGACGAAGCGACGCACGAATTCCCTCCTCGGCCGCAACTTCGGTCGACTCACCAGCTAAAGCGGAACGAACCTTCATCGACAAAATATCATAATCCAATTTCCTCATGGCAGAAACCGGAAGCTCTAGTGTATCCTCAACTGTAATAATCCTATGGTTCGACATAATCTCCAACAACAGAGAGCCCAACAAAGACGTCTTTCCCGACGATCGAGTTCCCGCAACAAGAAGAGTCCGCGCCCCATCAATCATAAAACTAAGCAAACCAGCTCCAAGAGAATCAATCATCTTATTCTTAATAAAAAGCGGCAGCGTCCACGGCTTACTCCTATGTCGACGAATTGCATAAGCTAGCCCGCCCGCAGAAAGCGGCTGCTGAATAATAGCGACTCTCGCTCCGACACCTCCCAGCTCCAAGTTGGTATCGAGAATCGGATTAGCCTCGTCGAGCGCCCGACCTGAAAGCATCCTAAACTTAGCCGCCCAGGAATCAGCGTCCTCTTGCGACGGAACCAAATTCGTAACACATTCGTTAAACTCATTGTGCAGGGTAAAAATTGGGGAAAGCGAAACTGGAGCATTGACCATAATATCCTGCAAATTCTCGTCCTGCAGCAAAACCTCCAGAACCCCGAATCCAATCGTATGTCGAACAAGTATAGTCGCCAAACACGTCAACTCCGCAAAACTCAAGGTTATATTCTTACTATTGGCAAGATCCTGTAAAAGATCCCGAGCAACATTGAAAAAAACCTGCCTAGTCCTCTCGGGATCATTAAACTCATCAGACGAGGGGCGATGCTCTATTAGAACATTGCGAGCCAGGTTCAAAAGCATATGCTGATCCTCGCCAAGCATATATTCCGGCGGAGATAAATGGTAAACCAACTTCGCCTTGTTCGGTCGTCGAAAAATCGTAACCAAGCTCTTATCATGACCCTCGGCGATCTCATACTGCTTCACAATCTCGGCATCATCCGGAATCTTCGCGACCATTCTAGTAAATGTAAAATTCGGCATAATATCCGCCCTGAAAACCTCAGAATAAATCTCCCTATCACCACCGGAATACGAGTCAAAAGAAAGTTTCAACTTTTGGACCAACGCCAAGTTATCAAAAAATCCAACGACCTTCTCGAGAATTCTAACATACTCTAAATTATCCTTCCCGTTCTCAAAAAGTGCACGTTGGGCAAACAGCGCCCCCTTCAACTCACGATAAGCCTTAATCGGGTCCTGCCTCAAGACCTCATTAATCACCTGATTCAAAAACGCATACGCCTCATGATACGAACTCGCAAGCCCGGAAAGTTTCTCAACGGAAACAATCTTCTCCTGCTTAACTAAAAAGTCATGGAGATTGGCAACCTCAACAAGCATACGAACCTGATCAAAGTTATGGGAATAATTACGCTGCTGAACAAAAACAATCCGACTAACATTTGGATCCTCACGAAGATTGTCAATCGTCCGAGACATGACCTCTGCAGAACTAATCAGCGAGGGCACAAACGCCGCACCGAGATAATTAATATACATCACATTCTCACCGGATTCCCGAATAATCTCATAAGAATACAGCGGGGTATCGGGTTTAAACATCATGTTATAATATTCCCCAAAAATTTATTCACAAAAAAAGTTGAGCTCGTCACTAAGGGCGGGCGGGCGGGGCACGAAAAATAAAATTCAGTCATCTCTTTTCACCTGAGAAAAACTACAAAAACATCTATTAAAATTTATGTATGCTAAATGGAAATCATTATAAACTTCTTCGGTATAATATAAACATGGCAGAACCCCCACAACCTCAAGGTGATCAGATCCAATTTCTACTAAGCGACTTCAACACCCGGCTCCGAGATATCGACGAAAGAAACCGGCTAATTAGAGAGCGAGTCCTACTTCTGGGCAAAAACCTAATCGAGTCAAGGGGAAGCCTCGAAAATGAACTCCAAAAGATAAAGAAAGAAAACGCAGAAGTCAAAAGAAACCTGGAAAAAATAAAAATCATATCGAAAAACCTGGCCGCAGAGACTGGAAGATTTGTAAAAAGGGAAGAAATGATGCTGGTCGAAAGAATGCTTAAAGACTTCCAGCCACTTGAGTTCATGAGAAAGAAAGATATAGAAAAACTTATCGAAGAAAAAATAAAAATACCTGGCAAACAAATAAAAACTACAAAAACCAAGAAATAATATGGCTACACTCGACAAAGTGATGGATCTACAAAAGCAAGGAATATCAGACACTGAGATTTCTAGACAACTACAGAACGAAGGCGTATCGCCTGCAGATATCAGCAACTCTCTGAACCAAGCTAAAGTAAAGAACGCCATCTCCCCCCCGGGCATGCCAGAAGTCGGCGCAGCCCAACCGGGAATGGAAATGCAGCAGTCGATCATGCAAGGCGGTGCGGATCAGAACATGGCAACCGGGACTCCAGAGCAATCTGGCGAACATCAAGCACCCCCAATACAACCAATGACACAAGAAGCACCCGCAGAGACTGGAGCACCACCGATGCCCCCACAGGCACCCCCACAAGACATGGCAGCACCAAACCCTGAAGTCTACCAAGCGCCAGCACCCCAAGACAACTACTACGCACAAACACCACAAGCATACGACGACCAGGGATACTACGCACCGGCCGCGGGAATGGACACCGAAACAATCTCGGAAATTGCGGAACAGGTAGTCTCAGAAAAATTCAACGAATACAGGGCTAAGACCGGGGACATGGCCTCTTTCAAAAACTCTATCCAAGAAAAAGTTTCCGACATGGACGAAAGACTAAAGAGAATCGAAAACTCAATCGAGAAACTGCAACAGGCAATCATCGGAAAAGTCGGGGAGTTCGGAGAAAACAGCGCGATGATCCACAAGGATCTGGAGAATCTCCACGGAACTATGTCCAAAATGATGAACCCCCTCATTGACAACTTCAACGAGCTGAAGAGAATTGCCGGTAAAGAAGAACACTGAGATTTCTGGTAATTTGGATCCCCACGAGTTCTCGACAGGCGGTCACGCGAGACGAACGAGTTTCTTGCCAGCGCGCCCGCGACCAAAGAGCGTCGGCGCGCAACTCGAAATAGGCGATCAAAGAGCCTATTGGCAAGAAACGAAACGAGATCTCAATTAAAAGTACGTGTACAAATCACCGACTGTCGAGAACGACAATCAATTTATCCCTTAAGTTCGCAGCAAGCGAAGCGCGACCGAACTTAAGATAAGATTTTTAATCGAATCAGGTTATTCTTTTGTCTAAAAATTTATCCCTTAACCTTTCGCGTTATCACATAAGAAACAATCGCTGCGATAACCAGCAGAAGAATCATGCCGAACCAACCACCACTGGCCCAGCCACCGAACATGTCCCAATTAATCACCCAGTTGAATACATACGCCGAGGATATAATAAAAAACGCCACAACGACACCTAGGATCGCCCACGAAAACCAGTTACCTTCCCCTAAAAATTCGAAAGGCTCCTTGCCCGGAAGAACTCCCAGCAACACTATCAAAAAGAAAACTGCGATAACCAAAACCGTAAACCATGCCGAGCTGAACTGAACAAACTCGACAAGCGATGCCTCTACAATGAAGAAACTCGCAAGAATAAACGAGACAAAAAGCATAACCGCCTGGTTCTCGCCCAAAACCTCCGTCTTGAACAAGAGCGCATAGATCACGATAAAAACCAACAAGAACGCAAAGATCGGCATAAAATAGCTAAGCACTGAAATTTCTGCGACCATCTTAACCTCCAGTTGGCGCTGGAGTATCATTAGACGAACTCGCCACCACAATAATTATAGCTATAATCGCACCCAAAACAATTAGCGCCCAAATATAATCAGAGAACCATCCTCCGAATCCAGAGTAGTATCCCCATTGGTCCCAGCTGCTCAAGGCCCAGATAACAACACCAATTCCAGTCAACCATCCGATCCATGTTATATACTTATTATCCGTATCTCCCTTCGGCTCGTGGAAAAAGGCGATCAAAATCAACAAGACTAGAAAGATCGAAAGACCAATCCCGAATCTTGGAAAGATAACCGCGTAGAACTCTGACACGAAATCAAATTGTAGGGCAAGCAAGCCAACGGCAGCCGCGATAATGGCCTCGATCGCACGATTATGTTGATACTTGGCAGTCTCTTTCGACCCAGATGTAATTTGAGCAAATAGCCTAGTCTTCTGAAGAACACCGAACACAACTGCAAAAATCAACAAGAATGGGATCACATAAGAGAACACACCCATGTTGGCCCACGTGTTCAAGACGTCAGTAATGGTAGTAACCATAAGACAATTAGAAAAATCTCATTTATATATGTTTTGAAAATCTAGTCATCATCCTTCTTAGGCTTACCCGACGTAACTGCAACAATCGCGGCACCAACAACAAGAATAATCATGATAACATTCATCCAGAGGCTACTGCCTTCGAAATCCGACGCTATCCAATCCGCCAGAACATTCCAGAAACCGGTAACATAAACCACAACTCCAAGGGTAAATAATCCAGCTAAAATTCCGAAAGTAATCTTCATGCCCTTTGGCGCATCAGATAAATCTCCAGCCACGAAGCCATACAAAATCATGAACACTAAAATAACCGCTACACCGACGGCCATCCACGGCATAAGCCCAACAATAATATCCCTGGGCTGAGGCAAGCCGATAAGCAGCAAGCCGATAACCAATGCTACCATAGAATCAATTTGGGCCTTTCCATTACCAAGAATCTTAGACTTCTGAAGAATCGCGAACACAACTACGAACACAAGTAAGAACGGCAGAAGCATCTCCGTGAAAAACGGGCTATCGAATATCATATCAAACAAAAACAGAATTATTATATAAACCTTTCCTCAGAATCTAAATCAATTCCTCTTCGTCGAGAGGCATAACTTCTTCTTGCGCCTGAACCGGAACCGCATTCTTATTAATAATGATTATATCTCCAATCGCCTTGATAAATTGGTGAGGAACAATAATTCCCCGAGCGCCACCAAGAACTTCCATCATTCCAGACTCACGAGCAACAACAATTCTCCATCCATCAATCTTATTATCAATCAGGTTAACTTCCTCGATCATTCCGAACAAGTCCCCAGAATCTGTGTAGACCCGTCGACCGACGACTTCGCTCAATCTTTTTATCCTCAACATAGACAAAAATCTCCAGATTTTTTTCTCGCAAGGACTTTGTCATTGCATAATCTAAACCCAAATACTTCAACCATTTTATTCATCATGATACAGCAACATACTTTTCATTTAAATACATTTCTATGATCTAGGATATACGACGATCGACAACAATTAAGTTTATAAAAAATCTTTGGCTGACTAATCCATGGAAAATAAAGAGGTTGGCAAAGAAGTTTTCGTCGTAATAATAGCCGCACTGATTCTTGGCCTCGTTGCCGCGTTCAGAGATACAAAAACATTTTACATAACATCACTTTCATTTCTAGCAATTCTAGTCATAAACGTCTTGGTAAAGAAGATCGCCGGATACTTTCTGGAGACCGACGTAAAAATAAGATTTTGGTCCTGGTATAGATACGGATTCAGAAAAGACTCCCACTTCAAAAAGGCACTACCGATGGCATGGTTACCCCTCCTAATAACATTATTTTCCAGAGGATTCGTATGGTGGCTTGCGATCTTGGAATTCGACGTTGCGCCAAAGACCGAAAGAGTCTCGAGAAGACACGGACTTTACCGGTTTACCGAGGTAACAGAGACGCACATAGCTTGGATCGCAATTTGGGGATTGATAGCGAACTTCGCCTTTGCGATAGTAGGCTACCTTGTCGGACTTGAGCTATTCGCAAAACTAAGCATCTTCTACATCGCGTGGTCCGTCGTTCCGATATCCAGCCTAGACGGAACAAAAATATTCTTTGCCGACAGGTCGCTGTGGGTAATAGTTGCTATCATCGCAGCAATAGTACTAGGCTGGGGAATAATGATAGTTTAAACAAAGACCCGAAATCTATTCAAATAATATGAAAGAGCTAAACATCGAACCAAGAGATTATCAAAAAGCAATTTTTGAAACCTGTAAAGAAAAAGACTGCCTAGTAGTTCTGCCAACGGGGACCGGGAAAACCCTAATTGCATTAATGTTGGCCGTTGAAAGATTCAGAAAGCACCCCCTAGAAAAAGTTGTAATTCTTGCCCCGACACGACCCCTCGTCGAGCAGCACCTTGAATCCTTTAAAAAAGCCCTACCAGAAGGATGGGCCGACATGCAGCTCTTTACCGGGGAGACACCGGCATCCAAAAGAAAAGAGATTTGGAAGAGCGCTGAGTTTATTTTCTCGACACCACAATGTATCGCAAACGATCTAGAAAAAATGAGATACCGGCTTGACGAGGTCGCGCTTCTTATCGTCGACGAATGCCACAGATGCGTCAAAAACTACGCCTATAACAAGGTCGCACAAAAATACAAAGACCACGCAACAAATCGAAGGCTACTCGGGCTAACCGCATCGCCGGGTGGAGATAGAACAAAAATAGATGACGTATGTAAAAACCTGGGAATCGAAGCTGTCGAGGTAAGAACAAGGGACAGCCCCGACGTCAAACCCTACCTACAGGAACTAGAGTTCGAAAAAATAGAGGTCGACTTTCCAACAGAGTTCGAAGAAATAAAAGCGCTACTAACAACAATATATAATCGAAAGGTCGGGGAATTAAAGAACCGCCGGGTACTCTTCGGGTATGCGTCAAAAACGATGCTACTCAAAACCCAGGCGAGATTAATGACCGAAATAAAAAAGAAAAAAGATATGAACAAAATGTTGGCGGTTTCCGCATGCGCCCAGGCACTAAAACTTTCTCACGCCATGGAGCTCCTAGAAACACAAACCCTGTCCGGATTCATTGCCTATATGAAAGATCTCTTCCAGCAAGCGGCAGAGCAGAAATCAAAAGGCGTCCAGCGACTAGTGAAAGATCCTGCCTTCGCGAAAGCATATACCCTTGCGACAACAACAAGCTTCGAACACCCAAAACTCGAGAAGCTAAAAGAAATTATGAAAGATCAGTTCGAGAAGGAGCCCGAATCAAGAATAATTATCTTCGCCCAATTCAGAGAAACGGTAAGAAAAATATCAGAGGAACTAAACAACATACCCGGGATAAACTCCAAAACATTCGTCGGACAAGCGATGAAAGAACACGCCAAGGGAAAAATGACCGGACTAAAACAAAGAGAACAAAAAGCCCTTGTCGAAGATTTTAGAAATGGGGACATTAATATCCTCGTAGCAACATCAATTGCCGAAGAGGGACTAGATATCCCGGAAGTAAATGAGGTCATCTTCTACGAGCCGGTACCCTCGGCAATCAGAAAAATTCAGCGAGCCGGAAGAACCGCGCGGCTATCAAAAGGATCTCTCAAGATTCTTATTACAAAAAATACCCGCGATCAAGCATACCACTACGTCGCCAAACACAAAGAGAAAAGGATGCACGCCGCTATCGACGAAATTAAGAAAAACTTCGACAAGGGCGAAAAGAATAGAACAGCACAAAACAAATTATTCTAAAAATCAGGAAAACTTTTTGCCAATTGCCCTAGACAACTTTCCCCTCAAAAAGTAATCATTAAAGACCTTGCTGTTGTGATACGCTCCGACCACTCCTGCGCCCGCGAGAGCTCCTAGTAAATTAACAAATAAATCTGTAGCATTATTCATATATCCTCCGACGCCAGAGCCTCCACCAAAAAACAAAACCCCTACCAACTCGATCAACTCTATGAATGTGCCGACGCCAGTCGACATTAGAACCAAGATCAAAAAGACATAAAAGTATGTTCTCTTGCCCTTCTTCTTTGCGATGTAATCATAAACAAGATTATACACGATAAATACTGTAACAAAAATTCCTACAAAATGAACAATATTATCAAACTTTATAAAACTGAAAGTTATATCATAAAGTCTTGTCCCCCCGATGTGGACTACCCCGCCGGCCGCGTGCATAATGAAAACTACACACAACAGAATAAAAACCGGAAGATGCAACCTAATTTTTCTATGTAAATAATAGGCAAGTAAAACCATCGGCAGAAGAATGGCGCCATAATAAATAAACTCATAATTCTTAAGAATTATCGCAATTATCATAAAAACAACCAAGGACTTAATTATAATAAACGTAAAGATTTTCATCTGAAATTCCTCCTTCCAAAGTTTTTTCTTGGCAACAATCCAGCTCAAAAAAGGTATTTTTTTCATTTCTTTTGGGAATGAAAACAAAAAACAAATAATACTCAGAAAAAGGAAAAAGGAAAAAGATAGAACGGGAACAATCCAGCTAAGAAGAGCAAGGGCAAGAAAGAGAAACGCAAGGACAACAACCATCGTCCTAATAAGCGAATTGCTAGTCACCATTCTCATAAAAAGAAAAGGGTGCCTACTTTAAAAACCTAACTCCAAATCTGACCAAACCAACTTGTGATCCGAATACCCGTCGAGAGTCCCAGCGTCGATCAGCCTCATGCCTTCGCTATAAAGTATATTGTCTACTGCAGAGAAACTGAACGGACGAAGCTCCTCTATGTTCGGACACGTCCCGCTAGAAATTGAAGGCGAAAAGTCCAGCCCAGAAATAGGACTCAATTCGGAAAACTCTTGGTTGAAATCTCCCATCAACACGACCCTCCTCCCAAGACTTAACTGCTCGGCCACAAATGATTCTATAGCATCCACCTGCTCCATAATCAACTCGTCATTAAACGTCCCAAGATGCACCCCCAAGACCACCAGGCCCTTCTCTTCAAAATAAACTGCGCACGCTCCGGCACCGCCGCCCATCTCGGACTTTTGCGGCATTGAAAACTCGAGCTCGGCAAACACCTCCTTCGACGCGACCAGCGTCCCAATGTCCAAAGGCTTATCATGATGCTCCGCAGGGCCCCAACAGAACGAGACAAACCCGCTATCACGCAAACCCTCAAGAATCGCATCTCTACGCAGTGTCCCAAGAACTTCATTCAAAACGATAACATCTGCATCAGAAACAGCAAGCATGTCAATAGTTTCGGCACCATACCCAGAAAACGCCTTAGTTAACGCCACTGAATGAAGCCCGTGAAAAGAAAGATGCCCAAGAGCATTCATTACGCCAGATCTGCCCGACATACCGAACATCATATTATAAGAAACAAACCTCATAGAATCATCATCCTTGTCTGGAAAATCAAGCTCCCTATCTGCCATCGTAAAAATAGAGTTAAAAATTAAGATACCAACAATAAACGAAACAATAAAAACGATCCATTTCTTCATCTAAAAACCTCAGCATATTTCAAATAATTTTCAACACTTTCAATAAAAACAAGTCTTCCGTCACCAATCGTATGAACTATAATCCCTGCTACACAAAAACCAATAATTATCCAACCCCACTTCTTATTCCAAAAAAGCGCCCCGGCCCCGACGACTAATCCGACCAAAGCATAGAAACTATGATGAACTTTGTATCCACCAATGCCCGACCCGGCATTCAAAACATATTTCTCACGAAGAGTATCATTATTAAACAAAAACAAATCAAACGCTCCGAACAGAACAAGCCCAACGATTAACCCAATAATTAAAAACTTCACCCAACTCTTATCACCAGCTTTCATGAACTTGCAAAGAAAAACCCATTAATAAATCCAATGAAAAAACAAATAGAAAACATATTCTCTTCCAAGAAAACACAAAAGGAAATCAAGTGCCCGAATCCAAAAATCCAAATAGTCGTAGACACCCGGGAAAAACAATCCCTCATTGCAGCGAACCTTCTAGAAAAGAAGGCGAACATCAAATTCGAAAAGCTCGACATCGGGGACTACCTCGTCGGCGATACGATCATCGAAAGAAAAACATTCTCGGACTTCGTCGGATCGATGATGAACAAGCGCCTCCAAGAACAACTAATCAACCTCAGAAAATACCCGAAACAGTTTCTCATAATCGAAGGGTTCTACTACAATTACAAGAACGAGAGGACGAAAGTACATGAAAATGCAATCCGTGGGATGCTCCTTTCAATCGCAATCGACTTCCAAATCCCAATCATTTACACCGAGAACGAAGAAGACACCTCAAAATTCCTAATCTTAACAGCAAGAAAATACGAAAAGCCTAAAACCGATCACGCAATTCGCCAAACAAAAACCGCCAGGTCCCTAGAAGAACGAAAACAATTCATCCTCGAAGGATTCCCGGGAATCGGCCCAGCGACGGCAAAACAACTCCTAGACAACTTCGACTCACTCAGAGATATATTTAATGCGAGCAAAGAAGAATTGGAATCTACTGTCGGTCTTGATGCGGGGAAGATTCAGGGGTTTCTGGAATTGCTTAGAAAGATTCAATAACCAACCCCTCAGATTCACAGAATATGTATAGCCTCATCTACTGGGTGTGGGTGGGTGAGGATTTCGACAAGCGCGATCGAGGAGATTTCAAAAATATATCGAGAGCGAAGCTCTCCAAATAGGGCGGGAGAAAATCTTGATTTTCTTTAGGGCGGGGAAATCTCTCAGAGCCTATTGTCGAGAAACGGATTAAAGGGAATCTGAACTAAACTCTCTAACAACTCTCGCTGCTGCTGCAACCGTCCGGCCGTCATCTTTCTCAGGAACAACCTCTACAACATCCATCGTCCGGACATCCAATTCAGAAAATATTTCTTTGAGCAATCCGGAAAACTCTTCCTCGCCCAGCCCCTCAGTCTCGGCATAGCTAACACCGGGCGCGATCGAAGGATCCAGCACATCAATATCAACCGAAACATAAACCTTCCTCCCGATAGCAGACTTTTTCAAATAATCTAAAACACCCTCACAAAACTTTTTGGCCGAAGACTCATTATTAGCGGGCGAAGCTCGACCGTCCTGGGTGGGTGAGCTTTTCGACAAGCGCGACCGCGATCGAGGAGCGTCGTCGCGCAATTCTAGATCAGCGCACGAAGCGCCTATTGACGAAGAGCGAATTGGATCTTCGGAACAATCCCCAAGCCCAAACACCTTAACACCATTCTCTTCCAAAAACTTCTTTTCAACATCCCACATCTTTCGAACGCCAACCAAAACAACTCGCCCAGGGTCGAATCCCCTCTCAATAATCGCCCGCAAAAACTCCTCATGCGTCGGCTCCTTATTGGCAACATCACAATCCGCATGCGCATCAAAGACAACCAAGAAAGCATCTCCATTCACCTCACTAAAAGCCTTAAAAATCGGATAAGTTGTCGAATGATCTCCACCGATAAATGCGATTTTATTTCCAGAATCCCTCGACTTCTCAGAAGTTTTGGAAAGGTCTGCGAGCGAAGCTCGCCCATTAGGGTGGGACTGAGCATAGCGAAGTTTGGGGTGGGCCAAAACTGACTCAAACAACTCCTTAGCCCGATCATAAATCACCTTCTCAGAATCTTCGACATTAGAATTATCGACGGAAATTTCTTCAGCATCTACGCCAAGCTCGGCAACAATTTTATCCGGCGCATCTTCCGGACCCTTAAGCCCA
>Ga0208904_1000449_pt1 | contig 35197 bp, 29 predicted proteins | sample AntAceMetag02UKB_FD_184774 | JGI IMG/M metagenome (GOLD analysis project Ga0208904, IMG submission 184774) | Saline lake microbial communities from Ace Lake, Antarctica - Antarctic Ace Lake Metagenome 02UKB (SPAdes) (version 2) | ecosystem: Environmental > Aquatic > Non-marine Saline and...
TTATTAAAGTAGGAAATCTACCAATGTCAACAATCGCAGATGTATTGGCTGCAACTGAAGGTACATTCAAACTTCAAGGTATCGTTCTTGCTAGCGAATATTATGGAACTTATTTCATTCAAGATGCAACTGATAATATTGCATTATATGTTGGAAGTGCAACTTTAAAAGCGATTTTAGAAGCAAACATTGGTAATGAAGTATTAATCACAGGAACAAGAGGAGCATACCACGGGTTAGAACAAGTAAATGTTGAAACCGTTGCGTATGTTCTAGATAGTACGCTTCCTGCAGCTACAGATTTAGATGCAGTGGATATTACAAATGCAGATTTCTTACCTTATCAAGGTGAAATAATCTCATTAACTGGATTGTATGTTTCAGATGTTTATGCAGACTCATATGGTAATATCACTATTACAGCAATGAGAATAGCAGATGGAACAGAAATTAAATTAAAATGGGATTCACGAGTTACTTTATCTACAGGAGCTAACACCGCTATTCAAAGTGTAGCTGTTGGGGATACAATTGACATCACAACCGTATTAGGTTGGAGAGATGCTCCATTAATGTATTATACAAGTAGTGCAGTATTAACAGAAGGAACACCTTATACAGATGCTGAATTATTAGCAGCTGATGCAGCTAGATTCCCTACAGATGTTACTTTAACGGAAAATTTTGTTCTTCCTGAATTAGCATTTGCTACTGCAACAGTAGTAATTTCAACCGAATTACAAACAAATTTAACTGATGATATTACAGCAAATAATCAATTAGTATTAGTAGTTCCTAGTGCAGCAGATATATTAGGAACAGTTACATTTACATTAACTTATGGAACTGCGACAACTGATGTTATTGTTAATGTTACTTTAGATGCATTTACAGACGCTGAAAAATTAGCAGATGATCAAGCATCGTTAAGTATCGCTACATCAGTTATGGCTAATGAAACTGTTATGCTTCCTTTAACTGGTACTCTTGGTTCAACAATTGCTTGGACAGTTGTATCTGGTGATGCAGTATTGAATGTTGATGGAACAACATTAGCATACGGATATTTAGCAACAGACTTTGATGTTGTATTACAAGCTGAATTATCAAATGGTGCAGAAGCAACAGTAACAAAAGACTTTACAGTAACAGTTACTGGTTATGACTTAGTTACAGATTTAGCTACAATTTATCAAATGACAGATATGACTAATTATGATATAGCAGATGGCACTGATATCTATGTTCAAGGTGTTGTTACAGCTAATTCATATGACGGATTATTTATACAAGACTCTAACGGTGTTGGATTCTTTATGTACAAACCTTTTGAAACTGGAATCAACATTGGTGATGAAGTAGTTTACTTTGGTGAAATGGCTGGATATGCAGGTGGTAGACAACTAGGTTACGGCGGAGAATTAATCGCTGTATTATCTACTGGAAATGTATTAGTGGTAAACACTATGACTGCTGATCAAATTTTAGTTCTTAACTTTGCTGATGTTGGTAAATTAATCAGCTTTGACGGACTAGTAGTAGCTGAATACCCAGGATCAAATGTAGTATTTGATGTTGTTGGCTTAACAACTGGTCAAGTTCAAATCAGATATTTCAGTCCTGATTGGTTACCAGATGTTTATGAAGTAGGCGACACTTTACCTGCAGTTCAATTTGTATTATATAACTTCCGTGATGGAGTTACTACATTAGATATGTTGGATATAGAATTAACGGATGCACAAGCTATTCAATTAGACGCAGACAATGTTCCTACAACTTTAGAATTAATTGAAGATATGGAAATTCCTGTTGGAGATTATGGATCAACTTTCACAATAACAGCAATGGATTCTTCATTAGACGCTGCTATTGATTATACAACTACACCTGGAACACTATTGGTTACAAGACCTGTTGGTGCTGACGCTGTTGGAAATATTACAGTTCAAGTAACTTTAGGAACTGAAACTCCAATTGATGTTGTAATTGCAGTTACAGTTGAAATGGAAGAAGTCGTTACAAATCCAATTACAGAGTTATTTATCAGTGAATACGCTGATGGAACTTCTAATAATAAGTATGTAGAAATATATAATGGTACTGGTGCAGATGTTGATTTAACAGGATATAAACTAGTACTTTATAATAATGGAACAACTGTAGCTGGAAATACAACAGAATTGACTGGAACACTACTTGCAGGAGATGTATATGTTCTATATAATAGCGGTGCAAATGCTACAATTGTTGCTGCTGGAGATATTACTTCAACTGTGACATATTTTAACGGAGATGATTGTGTTGTTTTAACTAAAGATGATGTGATTATCGATATTCTTCTAAGTGTTGGTCATACTAATGATTTATATGTTATTGCCGATGTTACATTAATCAGAAAATCTTCAATAACTGGGCCTTCAGTTACATTTGATTTAAATGACTGGAACGCAGTTGCTCAAGATGATTGGACAGATTTGGGTATGCATACAGTAGTTTTACCTGTATCAGAATTTGTTGAAACATTTGATACTTTTGTATTGACTGGAACATCATATGCAGCCGGCTCATTTGTTGGAGTTAATAGTATAACTTGGACATATACAGAATCTAGAGGAGATTTCACCCTAGATGGGCAAGCAATTATGTTAGATAAAAATGGTGATGGTTCATCATTGTCAGCTACTATTCAAGGTGGCATTGCAAGCTTTAGCGTTGATTATTATGATGCATATAGCGGAGCTGCGCAAGTAGAATTATGGATTAATGGTCTTCTAGTTGCTACATCAGCTTCTTTCGATGATGATGGAGATGGATCAGTTTATGGTACGTTTGAGGTTTTAGATATAAACACAACCGGAGAATTCATTATAGAAATATTGGCTGCTGGCAGTCAAATGGCTATAGATAATCTTACTTGGACACCATATGTTGGATAGTTAAATTATTTTTTTAAAAAGTAGTTTGATAAAATTAACAAAAGGCGCAACTTTATGTTGTGCCTTTTTTTGATTGTTGAGAAAATCCCTAAACTAGCAATTATTGGTTTGATTTTCATAACAAACAAACAAACAAACAAACAAACAAACAAACAAACAAACAAAAAGCACCATAAATGGTGCTATCAGTAAACTTGTCGTACATGTAGGATTAAAACCTTGATTTTTAAAGATAAGAAATTAAATTTAGTTGATTAGCCCCAAATCATGTCTACAAATTCAGGGTAATCAATATATGGGTTTCTATTATTTTGATAAGAGTAAATTACGTCATTACGATTTCTTTCAAAATCATCTACAGGGTCTAATTCATGCCATTGTAGTAATACACTAAACATTGCCATTTCTAGAACTCCTGGGGCTCTATCTACTAATGATAACTGACTATATTTAGTAATCATATAGAATAGAATTCTTGCGATATCACCTTTAACTTCATCTCTTGGTTCATAACCCGATTCAGTGTCAAAATACTTATTTCCTCTTGAGCTATTTTCTGAGGGATCAGCTGGTTTTAAGTTATGTAAATCCGAGCAAGTATTTACGGTATCATTATCCGCGCTATCAGGTAAAAGCGATTGTGGCCAAACGTGTTCACGATTCCAAGTATCACCATAATCCCAAACATTACTGATTGATGTGGCTAAATACACTAGAATTATATTGTTAGGGTTTGTAGGATCTGCATCTGATTCATCTAAAATATATCTTGCTTCTCCGTAAGTAACGCCTTGAAAGCCTGTATTCACAATCGTATCTAATTCATTAAACAATGCGCTTCCAGTTAAACCTTGCGCATCAAAATAATACGCCATTGTGATGATTAATCCGTCTAAAGGAGCAACAATATTTAGATTAAAAGTTGCACTATATTCGTAGTAGTTAACCATTAGAGTTATTTCTCCAACTATTGTTGAATTGAATCCACTAACAGTATAAGATGAAGAACTTAATGGTATAGCCGTTCCGTTAGGTCTAACAAGACTAACCAAAATCGAGTCTTGATTAAAATCATCACCTAAAGTATATTCGCCATTTATGACAATTACATTTAATGTAATACTAGCTTCTGTAGTAGTTATGCCGGTAGTGGTAACTTCAGTAGTAGTAACACCAGTAGTGGTAGTTTCTGTAGTAGTAACACCAGTAGTAGTAGCTTCGGTGGTAGTGACGCCAGTAGTAGTAACACCAGTAGTAGTAACACCGGTAGTAGTAACTCCGGTTGTAACGTCAGTAGTTGAACTTTCGGCGGTTGTACTTGCAGCGGTTGTTGCGTTTGTCGTTGCGATTGTTGTTTCTGCGGTTGTGCTAGATAATGAACATCCACCAACAACGCTGAGCGTAATCATTATTAATAAAAGTAACGTTATTTTTTTTATATAAGATTGCATTTTTTCTTCCTCCACGTGTATAGAATTTGCGAGAGTTATTATACCATAATATTTTGAGATTTCAAAGATTAAAAATTGTGGAATTATATCTACAGATCATTGATGGGTTTAAATATATAGAAATATAATAACATTTATGATATAATATTCTGTTTTAAGGATGGTGAAAAAAATGAAAAAACAAATTTTTAATCTTATAAATATATACGATTCTATCATTATAGCTAGACATAAAAATCCTGATTTTGATGCCTATGGTTCACAGTTTGGATTGTATTATGCTTTAAGGGAATATTTTCCGAAAAAGAACATATACGTAGTGGGGGATGATAACTCTTTAAATAAGTTTCAAACATTTGATAATGTAAGTGACGAAACCTACAAAGAATCACTTGTATTAATCTTAGATACAGTAGCTAGTCAGATGTTAGATCCTGTCGTGTATAAAAACTATGATAAACTAGTTTTTATAGATCATCATAGAAATGACCCTGATATTGACTATGATATCGTTTTACAAGAAAAAGATGCTTCTTCAACCGCAGAAATAATTACATCCTTATTAATTGATTGGGATATACCAATCAATCTCGATTCTGCAAGAGCATTATATATTGGAATAATTGGTGATACTGGTAGATTTATGCACAATAATACAACATCAAGGACGTTAATGTTTGCTTCTAAGTTATTAGAAACAGGAATTGATATATCGAAAATTCATAACTCTATATATACAGAAAACAAAGAGAGTAAGAACGTTAAAAACAAATTCTTTAACCTAGTTCAATATACAAAGAATAATGTTGCATATAGTAAAAATGATAAAGATTTTCTTGAAAAATACAATTTATCTACGAATTATACCAGCAGAGGTTTGGTGAATCAAATGGCCGGCATGGAAGAAGTGCACATATGGGTGAACTTTACATTTGATCAAGAAAGCGAAAAGATTATATGCGAAATAAGGAGTAGAGATATTGCGGTGTTGGATGTCGCTAAAAAATACGGCGGTGGCGGACATCTCAATGCATGTGGTTGCACCGTTAACACCTGGGAAGAAACAGATAAAATTATTAAAGATTTAGACAAATTAATGGAGGAGAACATATGAAAACAGATCACATTTTACAAAAAATAAAAGAATATAATAGGATTATTATACACAAGCATCAAAGACCAGATGGCGATTGCTATGGAGCTGGATTTGGGCTAAAAGAAATTATTAAAGAAACATTTCCTAATAAAGAAGTATATGTAGTTGGTGAAACAGCTGAATACGTTAAATTTATTGGCGATGTAGATGAAATATCAGACGATTTATTCAAAGGTGCGTTATCAATTTGTGTAGATACCGCTTCAGCTGCAAGGGTAGCTGACCAAAGATTTAATTTATCAGAATATGTAATCAAAATTGATCATCATATTCCAGTAGAAGATTTTGGAGACTTTCAATTTGTGGATGTAACACGATCTTCAACCGCACAAATCATTTTAGAATTCTATTTGAGATATAAGGATGAACTAAAATTCAATATGACTGCAGCAATTGCATTATATACTGGTATCGTAACGGATACCGGAAGATTCAGATATCGTTCCGTAACTGCAGATACATTTAAAGCGGTAGCGTTTCTACTTGATTTTGGTTTAGATTTCACAGAAATTCTTGGTAAATTAGATATGAAAACAGAGGATTTGTTAAAATTAAAAGGATATGTTCTTCTGAATTTTGAAAAAACCCCGAATGGTGTAGCATATATAAAGATGAAACCAGAAATCATTGAGAAATTTGGGGTTTCACTTGAAGAAGCAACATCACTTGTAAATGAACTTTCCGTCTTAGATGATTGCCCGGTATGGATGCTATTCGCCGAGTATGAAAACAACTTTGTTAGAGGTAGATTACGTTCAAGAGCTCCGGCAATTGATAAGTTAGCTAACAAATATAACGGTGGTGGTCATAGGTTGGCTTGTGGAGCAAATTTAGGAGATTGGGATACCGTCGAGTTATTACTTAAAGATGCAGATGATTTAGTAAGAGAATATAAAAAAGAGCAGAATTGATTTTCTGCTTGTTTTTTTTAGGTGGTTTGATATAATAAGACCGGTTTTCCGCATTGAAAATTATCGCAAAGGAGTATTATATGCCAAATCTATTTTTAGCAGTAGAAATCGACTGGAAATTAACAATATTTGCTATAGTTGGAGGATTAGGAATTTTCTTATACGGTATCAACTTGATGAGCGATTCTTTAAAGAAAATAGCCGGTTCTAGGTTGAAGCTATTTCTAGAAAAAACTACAAATACACCTTTGAAAGGAATTTTTGTTGGGATTTTTATTACCGCAATTATTCAATCATCTTCTGCAACAAGCGCATTAGTAGTTGGACTTGTTAGAGCGGGATTAATGACATTACCACAAGCGGTAGGAGTTATTTTCGGTGCGAATATTGGTACAACATTTACATCAGTATTGATTTCTCTTGATATAGGATCTTATGCTATGCCAATTATGTTTGTTGGATCCGCATTAATATTCTTTATCAGTAATAAAAAAGTTAAAAACTATGGGAGGGCAATACTCGGTTTCGGAATGTTATTCTTTGGATTAGAAACTATGGGGGATGCTTTAAAACAATTAGCTCAATTAGATGGGTTTGTGAATGCATTACAACAAGTGGGGCAATATCCTATTCTTGGAGTGTTGACTGGAGCCGCTACAACAGCTGTTATTCAATCTTCATCAGCTACCATTGGTATACTCCAACAATTGTGGTCAACAGGTGCTGTACCGATTGCAGGAGCTATAGCGATTGTTTTAGGGGACAACATCGGAACAACAGTGACTTCAGTGATGGCATCTATTGGTGGATCTACTTCCGCAAGAAGAGCGGCGCTAATACACGTGTTGTTTAATCTGATAGGTAGTGTTGTGTTCTTTATTATACTTGTACCATATACAATGTTAATTGAATGGTTGGCTCAAATATTTATTGGAGATGCATATCAAACAAGCAAATTAACCATTTCACTTGCCCATGTGGTATTTAATCTAATCAATGTTGTAGTATTATACTTCTTTATTAAGCAATTGGTTTGGATGGTTACTAAAATTATTCCTAGTAAAGGTGAAATCGAAATCGATGATTTAATTCTCGATGAAACGTTATTAAAAACTTCTCCTGAATTAGCTTTAGAAAATGCAAGGAATGGTATTGCAAACATGGGGAATGTCGCCAGGGGAATGTTTGAGTTTACATATAATTATGCATTTACTAAGGATGAAAAAGAACATGAAATGGCATCTCAATGTGAAGAAACGTTGGATTCAATGGATGATAAACTTCATAATTATATTGTTGCAATTGCAGCTCAGGATTTATCAGATAAACAAATTCAGTTAGTTGCAAAAAACATTGATACAATTACTGATATAGAACGTATTGGGGATCATTTAGATAATTTATTAGAATTCTTTGAAACAAGGCATGAAAAACGTATGATACTACATGAAAAAGCAAAAGAGGAATTAGAAGAATTATTTGTTATGTTAAGAATATCTATTGACCAATCTTTAACTGCATATGTTACAATGGATAAGGGCTTAGCATTGACGGTTAATGAACGAGAAGACAAACTAGACAAACTAGTAAAAACATATCGCAAAAATCATATAAAAAGAATTAATGACAAAACATGCGAAGAAACAGAAGCAGGATTCTATGTAGACATTTTGTCTAATATAGAACGTATTGGTGATCATTGCAATAACATGGCTATAAATGTATTATCTGATCAATTTACTCATGATGATCAGTATTTCTAAAAAAACTTAACAAAAGATTTAAAAAAAGATGCTTGTATTATTCATTACTTTAATATATAATATGTAAAGCATAAATTAGAGTATTATTAATCACCAAAATTTTGGTAAATTACAGAATGGATGGTAACAATGACAGACAGAAAAAACATGTCAATAATGGAACTTGCGCACGTTATACTTTCAGAAAAAGAGAAAGCTATGTCTTTTGTTGAATTGTATGATATCATTTGCGCTGAAAAAGGAATTGCGGAAGAAGAAAAAGCAGAAAACACTTCTCAAGTATATTCTGATTTCATAACTTCAGCTAAATTCATTTACGTTGGCGATGACGAATGGGACATAAAAGGAAGACAGACGATAGATCTATGGGATAAAGATGGAGCTTACTATGACGAGTATCCTGATTATGAAGAAGAACTAAGTTTGTTTGACGAAAAAGCTGACGATGAATATTCAATCAAAGATGACGTTCCTGAAGAAGAAGAAGATGAAGAAGAAAAAGTATACGAAGATGACTTTGACGAAGACGATATCGAAGACGAAGATGATACAGAATATGATGCATTTGAAGACGAAACAGAAGATGACTACATAGAAGATGAAGAAGACTTAGTATTCGATGAAGAAGCAGAGGAAGAAGTAGAAGGCGAAGAAGTAGAAGAGTTTAATGATGAAGAATACAATGAGTACATGGATGATTACGAAGAAATGTATGAGGATTAGTCTATAATCAATTGAAAAACTATTCATTATTTGATATAATCATTAAGAGCCACAAAAAGGGTTCTCCAAATCGGAGAACCCTTTATTTTTTTGGAGGTATTAGATGAAAAAAACAAAATATATTTTTGTTACCGGAGGAGTAGTATCTAGTTTAGGAAAAGGTATTGCTGCAGCATCTCTTGGAAGACTACTGAAAAACAGGGGATTGAAAGTTTTTATGCTAAAGTTTGATCCTTATATAAATGTTGATCCGGGTACGATGTCTCCATACCAACACGGAGAGGTTTTTGTTACCGGTGATGGGGGAGAAACCGATTTGGATTTAGGACATTACGAGAGATTTATTGATGAGAATCTTTCACGGAACTCATCGGTTACTACTGGTAAAATATACCAGTCTGTTATTGAAAAAGAAAGACGCGGAGATTATTTAGGAGCAACAGTACAAGTAATCCCTCATATTACGAACGAGATAAAACTAAGGTTGCAAAGCGTAGCTGAAGAATCGGAGTGTGACGTGCTTATAACAGAGATAGGTGGAACAGTTGGCGATATCGAATCCTTACCGTTTCTAGAGGCTATTAGGCAGATGAGAAGGGATTTTGGATACAAGAACACAATGTATATACACAACACATTAGTACCCTATCTAGAAACGACTGGAGAACTAAAAACAAAACCAACTCAGCACAGCGTGAAGGAACTAAGATCTTTGGGAATTATACCTGATGTTATTATTTTAAGAACTCACAAAAATATTAATAACGCGATACGTGAAAAAGTTGCTTTATTTTGTGATGTGCAAAAAGAAGCGGTTATTGAATGTAAAGATGTTGCTGTATTATATGAAGTAATGATTAACTTGAAAAAAGAAAACCTTGATGATCTAGTATGTTCCCATTTAGATTTACCAAATAAAGAAAGCAACATAATAGTCTTTGAAGAATTGATACATAGGATTAAACAAATCAAACACAGTGTAAAAATCGCATTAGTTGGTAAATATGTCAACCTACATGATGCATACTTATCAGTTATTGAAGCATTAAAACACGCTGGTTATGCAAATGGTGTTGAAATCAAAATTAAATGGATCAGCTCGGGTAGTGTAACAGACAAAACAGTTAAAGAATTACTTGAAGATTGTGATGGAATATTAGTTCCAGGTGGATTTGGCTCAAGAGGTATTGAAGGCAAAATAATCACCATTCAATATGCGAGAATTAACAAAATTCCATTTTTTGGCCTCTGCTTAGGAATGCAATTATCTGTAATAGAATATGCAAGAAATGTATGTGGATTAGAATATGCAAATTCAACCGAATTCGAAAAAGACACTAAATATAATGTGATTGATTTTCTGGAAGATCAATATCACGGAATTGATTTGGGCGGTACATTAAGATTGGGATTGTATAATTGCGATGTTCACCCAGATACAATTGCTGAATCTGCATATAAAAAAGCAAAAATAGAAGAAAGACATAGACATAGATATGAGTTCAATAACAAGTTTAAAAAGATCTTTGAAGAGAACGGAATGATTTTTTCAGGTATAAATCCAGAACAAAATCTATGTGAAATTATTGAATTGCGAGATCATCCTTTCTTCTTGGGGACCCAGTTTCATCCTGAGTTTTTATCAAGACCAGATAAACCACATCCATTATTCACCAAATTCATTGAAAAAGTCGTAAAAAATAAGTAATGTGTCCTCGGACATGTTATTTTTTAAATTAGGTATTGTGTAACGCACAGTACTGTGCTATAATGTTTTTAGGAGGGCCGTATGAATTCGCAATTTAAAAGAGGAATAATAGAATTATGTGTTTTAAAAGAATTGATTCCTAAAGATATGTATGGATATATGATTATTAATAGTTTATCAGAGCATCTTAACGTTAATGAAAATACAATTTATCCAATTTTACGAAGATTAACCAAGGAAGGGTTTTTTACTACGTATTTGGAGGAATCGAATTCGGGAGCGCCTAGAAAATACTACTGCATCACTAAAAAGGGGTTTGATTATTACCTGCAATTAAGAGATGAGTGGGATCAATTTATTGGCGGAGTGTATGTTATATTAAATAAGGGAGGAAAGAAGAATGAAGACATTTTTACAAAATTTAGAGGAAGAATTGAGAAAGAATAATTTAAAAGAAGAAGAAATTAAAGAAATTATCGCTGACCATACTGAAATGATTGAATCAGCAATTAAAGAAGGTTTATCAGATTCTGATTTAGAAGGAAAATTTGGAAATCCTAGCGATTTAGCAAACGAATTATCACAATTTTCTGACAAAGAAAACAACGAAACTAAAGAAAAGACCAAAGTTAAAATGATGGAATTTGAGGATGTTAAAGAACACTATAGTATTGCTATAGGTCTGATAAGTGAAGACTTGGAATTTGAGTTTAATGAGGACAACAAAATCATCGTAAAATATTATGGAAAACATAGCTTGAATGACTACGTTGTTACTTTTGAAGACAATGTTTTTACATTAAAATCACCTAAGAAACTAGGTAGAGGGTTTAATTTCTTTGGTCTCAACGAAAGCAATAAATTCAAAATATCAATCCCAAAAGGACTAACGCTAGATGCATTTAGAATAAAAGAAGTAAATGGAGATTTCAGCGTTGGAGATATTACTGTTAAAGAGTTTGTTATTGAAACTACTAACGGAGACGTAGAGTTACATGACTTAAAGCTTGGAAAATTTAAAACAGGAACAATCAATGGCGACATGAAAATTAGTAACGTATCTTGTCAAGTGTATAATGCTTCAATGATAAGTGGAGATATTAGTATTGAAGGATTATTATGTGAAAAAGACATATTTGTTCACACGGTATCTGGTGATATAGAAATTAATAACTCAAGTTGTAATGAGGCAACATTGAAAACGATATCTGGAGATTTAGCAGGCACTGAATTTTATCCGAAAGCATTGTCTTTGTCATCAGTATCTGGTGATGTATCTATTAAAAACAAGGATGCATCGAAACCAATCGAAATTAAACACAAAAAATCTGTTTCGGGTGATATCGAGATAATTACAAAATAAAATATCACCAAATGTTGTATAATATTTATAAGAGGTGATGATATGCAATTGGAAAATAAATTTAGAGAAATGATTAACAAAATGAAAGCATATGTATATGTGCTGCAGTTAGCTGGTTGGGACTCTAATACGGAAGCTCCTAGAGGTTCCTTTAGAAGAAGAGCGGAAGCTCTCGGTCTTTTATCACGCGAGTTATTCTCTTTAGAAGTATCTCAAGAATATCAAGATGTTGTTAATGGACTTTTTTCAAAAATTGATACATTAGAGGATAATTTAAAAAGAGAAGTAAAGAAAGCAAAGAAAAGCTTAGATAAAACAATTAATATTCCTGAAGAAGAATTTGTCGAATATCAAAAATTACTTCAAATGTCTCAACAAGTATGGGAAGACGCAAAAGAGAACGATGATTATGATTCTTTCAAAGGAAACCTAGAACAGATTATCGAGTATAATAAGAAGTTCGCACTGTATTATGACCCAAATAAAGATCCATATGATACGTTGCTTGATGATTTTGAAGAAGGAATGAGCACGAAGGAATACGACGAATTCTTTTCGCAATTGAAAAATGATTTAGTACCATTCGTGAAAGAGGTGCTGAAAGTAGCGGATAATAGATATGATGAATTTATTAACAATTCGTTCGATCCTAAAAAACAAGAAGAGTTTTGTGATTACTTAATAGATGTAATGAAATTTGATAGAACAAGAGGCTTGATGAAAAAATCTGTTCACCCATTTACATGGAATACATCGCCAGAAGACGTAAGATTCACAACACGATATTTGGAAAATTACGTGTTCTCAAGTATATTCGCTGCTATACATGAATTAGGACATGCAACATATGAACAACAAATCTCTACTGATTTTGACACAACTCTATTGAATGGTGGAACATCAATGGGAATACATGAATCTCAATCAAGATTCTATGAAAATACTATTGGTAGAAGTTTAGAGTTTTGGGAAACACATTTTGATAAGTTTAAAGAACTATTTCCAAAACAAACAAAAGGTCTTACGCCAGAGGATATGTATAAAGCTGTGAATAAAGCAGAAGCATCCTTAATAAGAGTGGAAGCTGATGAGCTTACATATGCAATTCATATTATGTTACGTTATGACATTGAAAGAAAACTTATGTCCGGAGAAACTTCTGTGGATGAATTGCCTCAATTGTGGAATGCCTCAATGGTAGAATATCTTGGTATTCGGCCAAATTCCAACAGCGACGGAGTGTTGCAAGATGTTCATTGGAGCGGCGGAATGATTGGATATTTTCCAACCTATGCTCTAGGCTCAGCGTACTCTGCGCAAATATATTACACGATGCTAAAGGAATTGGATTTATTTAAACTTATTAAGGAAAACCAAATCGAAAAAATAAACGATTGGTTAAAGCAAAAAATACATAAATTTGGATCTAGTAAAACGCCTAAGGAAATAATACTAGAAGTAACAGGAGAAGAATTTAATGCGAAATACTATATTAAATACTTAAAAGAGAAATACACTAAATTGTATTTGTAATATAAGAGATAGAGTCACTGTATACGTAGAGACTCTTTTTTCTTTTAAAAAATATGTATATATGATAAAATCTGTATAGTATATATTTAGGAGGAGAGCAAATGTTATTAGAAAAAAAGTTGATTGAAGAGTTGCTTGAGGCTGGTTTATCTAGAGGCGCAGACTTTTCTGAGGTGTTTGTAGAAAACACTCAATCGTCAATGCTTCAATCACTGTCAGGGAGATTAGAAGCAGTAAATAGCAGTAAATCATTTGGAATTGGTATTCGAGTAGCGAAACGTTACAAAACAGTTTATGGTTACACTAATAGTAAAAACCCGGAAGATTTACATAAATTAGCGGATGATTTGTCAAAGTCATTTGATGGAGAAGCACTAACAACGAGAAAACCTTTAATGGAACTAGAAGTTGGAAATAGACACGGGGTCCAAATCAAGCCAAACGAAGTGTCTTTAGAAGAAAAAGTTAATTATATAAAAAAAGCTTACAAAGCGGCTGAGGAATATGATGACGCCATCAAACAAGTAATTGTTGGCTTGTCGGATAGTACGCAGGAAGTACTTATAGCAAACTCAGAAGGAAGATTTGTAACAGAAACAAGAGTCAGAGTTCGTGTTAGAGTGAATTCTGTAGCATCAAAAGATGGTGTTATGCAAACTGGTGGAGAAAGTCCTGGATCTGGAAAAGGATATGAGTATTTATTTAATGAAATTGATATAGAAGAATATGCAAAATCAGCTTCAAGAATTGCAATGACAATGCTAAATGCGGAAGAATGTCCTAGCGGAGTTATGCCAGTCGTTATTCATAATGGATTTGGTGGAGTAATTTTCCATGAATCATGCGGGCATCCTTTAGAAGCAACTTCTGTTGCAAAGAATGCTTCTGTATTTTGTGGAAAAATGGGAGAGAAGGTTGCATCAGATGTAGTGACCGCTATCGATGATGGTACCTTAGAAAACAGATGGGGGTCTGCTAATTATGATGATGAAGGATATCCTCAACAAAGAAGAGTTTTAATTGAAAAAGGAATATTAAAATCATATATGGTTGATAAAATTAATGGACGGAGAATGAGCGCTGAGCCTACAGGTTCATCTCGAAGACAAAATTATAAATTCGCTCCTACTTCAAGAATGAGCAATACATATATTGATAATGGGGAATCTACGTTTGATGAAATAGTTGCCGCTACAAAATACGGTCTATTTGCTAAAAAATTAGGTGGAGGATCTGTAAATCCCGGAAATGGTGATTTCAATTTCGCAGTTATGGAAGGATACATGATTCGCGATGGTAAAATTGCAGAACCAGTTAGAGGGGCTTCATTGGTCGGTAACGGTGGAAATATTCTACATAAAATTGATATGGTTGGAAACAATCTTGATAGCGGTAGAGGTATGTGTGGATCTGTTTCGGGATCTATTCCTGCTGATGTGGGACAACCAACACTAAGAGTAACGGAAATTACTGTTGGCGGAAAGAGAGGCGCTTAAAAATGATGAATATTGAAAAATTATTTGAAGTTGCTAAAAGAAAAGGAATTCAAGATATTCAAGTATACATCTCAAATTCTGATCAACTAAGCATTGAAATATTTGAAGGCGAAGTAGATAAATATGAGATTGCTAAAAGTTCAAGTTTGACTGTAAAAGGGTTATTCAATAATAAAATGGGTGTTTATAGAACAGAGGTTTTCGAAGACGAGTTAATTGAAGAAATTGTTGATACTATCATTGCAAGTGCTAAAGTTATCGATTCTTTAGATGATGCAATCATTTACGAAGGTGATGATCATTATGATGAAATTAAAGGGTTGTATAGCGAACAATTAGCACAAGTCGATGTAGCAAAAAAAATTGAGTTAATTAAAGAAATGGATAAAAAATTTCATGATTACGATAAAAGAGTAAAGAATGTAGATACGAGTTATAGCGAAGTTACAAACCACGTAATACTACAAAACTCAAAAGGCTTAAAGCTTGAAAATAAAGCGAATACTAGTTATGTAGTGGGGCAAGTTATCGTAGCTGATGAAAATGATCAAAGAGTAGGATTTGATGTTCAAATTACAAATAACTTCGATGAGTATGTTATAGATGAGGTAGTAAAGAATACTACAGATGATGCTCTTGCATCTCTTGGAGCAAAACCACTACCAAGTAAAAACTACGAAATTATCTTCAATAATTTAGCTTTGGCTACATTATTTTCAGCATTTCAAGATATATTTTCAGCACAATCAGTTCAAAAAGGTTTGTCATTATTAAAAGATAAATTGGAAACTGAAGTTGGCTCAAAACTAGTTAATGTTATAGATGATCCTTTGATGCAAAAAAGCGCAAATAGTAGATCATTTGATGATGAAGGCGTTGCTACTAAGTTTAAATATCTTATTCAAAATGGAGTTTTAAAAACATATTTACATAACCTTGTTACCGCGAAGAAAGATGGAATGAAATCCACAGGAAATGGTTTTGGCGGAAGGATTGCAGCTGTGAATTTAAAAATCGAGGCAGGAGAGCATTCTCTTGATGAAATGATTTCATCTATTAAAGAGGGAGTGTTGATCAAAGAAGTACAAGGAGCACATGCAGGAGCGAATTCAGTAAGTGGAGAGTTTTCACTTCAAGCATCCGGATATTACATAAAAGATGGTAAACAAGATAGGCCAGTAGCTTTGATAACTGTTGCTGGAAATTTCATCGATATGTTAAAGAATGTAGTTATGGTAGGGAATGATTCAAAAATGACATATTTTGGAGTTACTTGTCCATCCATAAAAATTAAATCAATGCCGGTTTCAGGTAGTTAATGAAAATTTTAAAAGAGCTCGCTGAGCTCTTTTTTTTGATATTAAATTTACAAGAATTTTTAGATGAAGAAATGAAATGAGTGCTAAATTATGATATTATTGTATTAATCAAGAACAAGGAGTGTTATATGGAGGACAAAAATTTAATAAATATTAGTAAAAAAAGCTTTTTTAGTGTGCTAATTATTTTAGCATCTTTAATGGTTGTAGCTTTTATATTAACCTATTTAATTCCGCAAGGTAACTATTTAAGAGATGTAACAGGTAATATTATTCCAGGAAGTTTTTCTTTTTCTAACGTAGATAATCTACCAATATATAAACTATTTACAGCACCGATTGAAATTTTCGGGAGTTCTGATGGAATAACTGTGATTATGATTTGTGTTTTCTTAGTGGTATTAGGTGGATTCTTTACGGTTATGGAAAAAACAAATGGTATCACTGTCATCATAAAAAAACTTATCATACGCTATAAAGACCGGAAATATCTATTAATACGATTGATTGTGTTGATGTTTATGTCATTTGGAGCATTTTTTGGAGTCTTTGAAGAATCCATTGCTTTACTACCGATTATGATTTTACTGTCATTGTCTTTAGGGTTTGATACATTATTGGCGTTAGGGATGACCTTATTAGCTGCTGGATTTGGATTTGCAAGTGCAATTACGAACCCATTCTCAGTGGGAATCGCCTCTGAAATAGCAGGCATCAATATTCTCTCTGGTTCTCTGGTTCGGATATTAGTATTTATCATTATGTATTTTTTAGTTTCATCATTTTTGGTATATTATGCAAAAAAAATAGAAAAAAATCCAGAGAAATCTTTGACTTATGAAGATGATTTAAAGAAATCAAGAGAGTTTGAGATAAATTCTACAGTACAAGTGGAAAATGAAGACAAAATTTTTAAAGTATATACTATTGTATTTATTGTTCTTGTTGTCGTTATTGTGGGATCGTCATTATTACAGTTATTTTTTGATATATCCATTCCAACAATTCCTCTAATGGCTGCTACATTTCTATTTGGCGGATTCATATCTGGTTATTTGGTATCCAAAGATATAAAATTTGTTTCTAAAACGTTTCTAAAAGGGATATTTAGCGTGTTACCCGCCGTCTTATTAATCATTTTAGCAACATCTGTAAAACATATCATATCAGAAGGTAATATCATGGATAGCATTTTGCACTATCTTGAGACATTCTTTGTTGATAAACCTGTGATATTAGCTGTTGTTGGAATATATTTTATGATTCTATTTATTCAGTTTTTCATTGGCTCTGCTTCTGCAAAAGCATTTCTTATTATGCCAATTTTGATTCCTTTAGTAACCTTAATTGGCATTTCAAAAGACTTAGCAATTTTATCATTTATATTTGGTGATGGATATACAAATGTGATTTTTCCAACAAACGGCGTGTTACTAATTGGGTTAAGTATTGCTAACGTTAGTTATGGCAAGTGGTTTAAGTGGACCTATAAATTGCAAATATTTACATTGCTGTTAACGATTACAATATTAATTGTTGCCTTTTATCTAGGATATTAGTCAAAGTAAATACCCTTTACTTTTAATTTATATAAATGTATAATTATAACGGAATAAATATAAGGAGGTTTAACTATGGGATTAGTTAACGCAAAAGGAATGCTTGATAAAGCTTATCAAAATGGATATGCTGTTGGGCAATTCAATATCAATAACTTAGAATGGACAAAAGCGGTATTATTGACTGCTCAAGAATTGAATTCACCAGTAATACTCGGTGTGTCAGAAGGTGCTGCAAAATATATGACGGGATTTAAAGTTGTAGCTGATATGGTTAAAGCGATGATGGAATCTATGAACATCACCGTACCAGTAGCTTTACATTTGGACCACGGAACTTATGAAGGGTCATTTAAAGCTCTTGAGGCAGGATTTTCTTCAATCATGTTTGATGGTTCACATTACGACATTGTTGAAAATATTACAAAAACAAGAGAATTGGTTGCTAAAACACAATCACTAGGATTATCTATCGAAGCTGAAGTAGGTTCAATCGGCGGAGAAGAAGATGGAGTGATTGGCGGAGGCGAAGTTGCCGACCCAATGGAATGCAAAATGATTGCTGACCTAGGAGTAGACTTCTTGGCGGCTGGCATCGGGAACATTCATGGTAAATATCCTGAAAATTGGACAGGTTTAAACTTTGAAGTTTTAAACAAAGTAAATGAAGTTACTGGAACAACTCCTCTCGTTTTACATGGTGGTACTGGTATTCCCGCAGACATGATAAAAAAAGCAATTTCAATGGGCGTATCTAAAATAAATGTAAATACTGAATGCCAATTGGTTTTTGCTGCAGCAACTAGAAAATATATTGAAGCAGGAAAAGATTTAGTTGGAAAAGGGTTTGACCCAAGAAAACTATTAAATCCTGGTACAGAAGCAATAAAACAATCTGTTAGAGAGAAAATGGAATTATTTGGTTCTATAAACCAAGCTTAATTACAAAAAACCACATAAATATTGTGGTTTTTATTTTGTGGTGTTGTATAATAATATATGAGGTAAATTATGAATAAATTAGTAAAAGAATACAATTCTTGGTTGAAAGAAAATAAAAACTTCATATTACACCTTCAAAATCATGATTCAGCATTGTTTACTAGGTTTATGCCAATCTATGAGGTGTTAAACTATTTAAGTGCAGAATACGCTGATAATGGATTGGAGTTTAACGAAGATCTGATGAAGATTTTTCAGATTGGTTTAGAGTATCTCCATTCTCAAGTTTTAACTTGTAAACTCTATCTTGATAAAGGCTTTAAAAAAGATTTTCATGAATTTTTAAAATTTGATCGAGTGGTGGGATATTTATTATACATAGAAGATTTGCGCTATGAACTTAAAGAAAAGAATTTAAAATTCAATTCCAAATTAATGGATAAATTAAGTATATATTTAGAAGATTTAATGGATAAGAGAACTGAAATTCCAGTGAATCTCAATCTATATGTAGATAGCGAAGTTCATAAACTGATTGATAGAAAAATGGAATTTAACAGTATTATAGATATTTTTGTAGAAATTGCAGAAACGCTTGGGATTGATTTATATTATGAAACAGAATATGTAATTGGAAAGGACATTTAATATGAATAAGAAACAATATAGAACCACTTTGGGAGCATTTGGATTAATATCAGTCGGATTAATTGCAAGTAATTACGCACTGTATTATGCAGACTGGATGGTTATATTTATTATTATTTCAGCATTTTATATATATCTCAGATACAAAATTTCTTCACCATTACAACAATTTTCAACAAAATTTAATATGTTAGTTGATTATGATCTGGATGTTGAAGAAGCGCTAAAGTTGGTTCAAGAGCGTTATGAAAATGCTCCAACCGAGTCTGTTAAAGCGCTATATCAATTGTATTTAGGAATGGCGTTATATTATAATGCCAAATATAGAGAAGCGATGAACACATTTAACCAAATTAATATGCCTAAAGTAAATCCGTTGTATCATGTTTTGATATATGCTTTCACAGCTTATGCAGCATTGGAAGAAGGCGATACTGAAACATTTGATTTAAGTCTAAGCCGCTTGGGCGAAATGAAAACTCGTATAAAAAAGAAATATTTGAACTTTGCTATGAACTATGAGGAAATATTAAAAGCAATTAAGAATATTGAATTTAATCCAGAACACTATAAAGAAATTATGGAAGGTAGTTTTGGTAGAGAAGATGGATTTATTTCTACAAAATTAATCTATAATTATCGTATGGCGTACTATTACAAAGCAGTTCACGAAGTGGAAGAAATGGATAGATGTTTAGCGAAAGTAATAGCGAACGGAAAGAATCATCACACCGCAATTCAAGCAAGAGAAATGTTTCAAAATACTTGTAATATTGAGGATTTTATTTTTCCTGCTCCTGGAGAAGAACCTGAAGATGTTGAAGTTGTGGAAGAACCGTTGCAAATTGATGCGTTAGAAGAAGTAACCATTGTTGAGGAAACTAGCGACAAAGAAGAAAAAGAATAAATAAAAGGAAAATAAAAAAGGCTTGTGCGGTTGCACAGGCCTATTTTCTTGTTTTCATTGAAGGGAAAAGCAATACATCCCTAATTGATTTAGAATCTGTAAGTAACATTACTAATCTATCGATACCAATACCGATACCACCTGTAGGAGGCATACCATATTCCAAAGCTTCTACAAAATCTAAATCCATGTCATTTGCTTCTTCGTTACCTAGTTCTTTTTCTTTTGTTTGATTCTCTAATCGCTCTAATTGATCAATTGGATCGTTTAACTCTGTGTATGCATTAGCATATTCATGCTTGTTGATAAATAATTCAAATCTTTGAGTAAACCTTGGATCAACTGGGTCCTTTTTTGTTAATGGAGAAATTTCTATAGGATGCCCATATACAAACGTAGGTTGAATCAAGTCTTCTTCGCAGAATGCTTCAAAGAATAAATTGATGATATGACCAACACCGTATAAATGTGGTTCTACTTTTAATTCATGTTTTTTCGCTAATTTTTTTGCTTCTGCAAAGTCATTTATCTCAAAGAAATTGATTCCAGTTTTCTCTTTGATTAAATCAACCATATGAACTTTTCTCCACCCTTTAGATAAATCAATCTCAATTTCACCATAGGTAACGGTAGTCGTGCCGTGCAATTCCATTGCTAATGTAGAAATTAAATCTTCGCTCAAATCCATCATACCCTGTAAATCAGAATACGCAAGATAAAGTTCTATTGTAGTAAACTCAGGATTATGTAGCCTATCGATTCCTTCATTTCTGAATAATCTACCAATTTCATACACACAATCAAATCCACCAACAATTAGTCTTTTTAAATGCAATTCAGTAGCTATTCGCAAATAAAATGGCATATCCAGTGAATTGTGATGAGTAATGAATGGTCTTGCATTCGCGCCACCTAAATCCGGTTGTAAGACTGGAGTTTCAACCTCTAAATATCCTAAATCATCTAAATATCTTCTCATTAAAGATATGATTTTTGACCTCATAATAAATGTATTTTTAGATTCTTCATTCATAATTAAATCTACATATCTTCTGCGATATCGCTCTTCAATATCTACTAATCCATGAAATTTTTCAGGTAACGGTCTTAACGCTTTTACTAAGTGTTCAAATTCAACAACTCTTAAGGATAATTCACCAGAATTTGTAATCATTGCTGTTCCTGACACTCCAATAATATCGCCAATATCACCTTTTTTGAATATATCATATGTTTCTTCACCGATAACATCTAGACGAATATATAATTGAACCAATCCATATTGATCTTGAATATGAACAAATCCCGCTTTTCCTTTTACTCTTCTTGACATGACTCTACCTGCAATTTTTACAATTTGCTTTGGCTCCGCGTCGTGAAGTTCTTCTTTTGTACTTTCTTTAAAAGCTTCTTTGAAAGTTTTTGTATTATGCGTGCGGTCAAATCTATGGCCATATGGATCAATACCAAGTTCTTTTAAATGGTCCGCTTTTTCTCTTCTAATTATTTCTTGTTCTGACAATTTTTGTTCCATTTTTTTCCTCTATTCTGATTGATAGCCAAGAGCTAGCTTTAGCAACTCTAAGTTATCATACATTACCGTAATATAATTTTGTCCGTTTGCAACACTGTCATCCGATAGAGATTGCAATATGTTAAACTCTAATTTTGTTGGAGATAAATCAAGGGTTACCAATTCATCAAATACCGCGTTAGATAAAGGAGAAGAAGTATACATCTCATATAAAATATATCGGATATCATTTTCAGTTGCGTGTTCCACAATTTCTTCTTTTGCCTGACTGGTAAATTGTTCTGTTTCTTCATGGTACCCAGGAGAAATTGAAACATAATCTAAACCATAATCATTTCTCAAGTAACCATATATGTTTGTTGATGTCATCAATAATTTTGTCGCATTTGAAATAACTTCTAAAAATGTATCACTTAATAGTTGTAAGTCAACCATAAGACTATTGTAGTTATCTTCCATTATATTTTCTGGATCAGCAAATTTTAGCATAAGACTATCATAAATCAAATTCGCAACCATTTTCACTTTTAATGGTGAAATCCAAAAATGTGGATCAATACCCAAGGAATGATCATCAATTTCTTCCAAAGCTGCTATAGAATCGTGATTGTGAACTACTCCAGGTATAAATTGGATATAATCAGTTTGGTCTTCTACTTTAACAAGTTCCACCATTTTATTTGTAAAAATACTGCTAATTTGAAAGTCAATATATTGATCGTAATTGGCACCAACATAAAATAGATATGTTGCTTCTGTCATTGCGATAATCTCTTTTGGGGACCAATCTACTGAATTCTCGTGAGTTGTTACACCAGGAACAATACCAACCGTATATTCTGTGTTTTCAAATATTCTTTCGGTTACATATTGCATTGGGTATACCGTTACATAAACGTCGTGATTTACTTGCTCCAAAGAACAAGAAATTGTAGATATTCCTGAAAGTAGTATTAACATTAAAAATAGAATTTTTTTCAACATCATTCACCCCATATTATTATATCATATTTAACATTTTAATTCAATTTTCTATCGCTAATAATTTCATACATTTCTTGAGCAAATTCTTTTTTAGCGAAAGTTGATATCTCTTTTACTCTTACAATCAATTCTTTATTTCCATAAGTAATCTTCAATACATCACCAACTTCAACGCTAGAAGCAGGCTTTGCAGGTCGGTCATTGATTGAAACCCTTTGATTTTTACTTACTTCTTTTGCAATGGTCCTTCTTTTGAATATTCTCGCTACTTTTAAGAATTTATCTAATCTCATTATATTCTCCTAAAGTAATAATAAGGGATACGATTAAGTATCCCCATCATTCTAATGTTTTACTTCGCTTGCTTTTTTAACAGGTTCTTCACTAGGTTTTTCACTAGACTCTTCTACAGGTTTTTTATCATCTAATTCACTTGCTAAAACATCATCCCAACGTCCTAATTTACCAGTTGATGAAATTTCATCAATGTCTTCTTTGGTCAAGGTTTCAACAGCAAGAAGATATTTTGCAATTAATTTTAATAAATCCATGTTTTCGGTAATAACTTTTCTTGCACTTTCGTAACATTCATGAATGATTCCTCTGATTTCTTTATCAATCTCAGTGGCAATTGCTTCAGAAAAGTTCTTATGTTTTCCATAGTCTCTTCCTAAAAAGACTGTTTCTGAATCTTTTTCATAGGTAACTGGCCCTAGATTTTCACTCATACCATATTGAGTAATCATCGCTCTTGCGAGTGCTGTCGCTCTTTCTAAATCGTTATGAGCTCCGGTAGAAATTTCATTAAAGACAACTTCTTCAGCTACTCGTCCACCTAATAATCCAGTAATCCATTCTAATAAATCATGTTTTGTTTGTAAGAATGCTTGTTCCACTTCAGGAAGCATGAGGTTATACCCTCCAGCTTGCCCTCTTGGAATAATCGTTACTTTATGTACTACATTTGCATTTTCTAATTTTAATCCAACAACAGTATGGCCCGCTTCATGGTGAGCAATAAAGTTTCTTTCTTTTTTAGAAAATACTTTTGATTTTTTAGCTGGTCCCATTAATACTCTATCAACCGCTTCATCGATATGAGACAATTCAATTTGAGTAACATTTTCTCTTGCTGCCAATAAAGCAGATTCATTCATTAAGTTTTCCAAGTCAGCACCAGTGAATCCCGGAGTCCTTCTTGCAATCTCTCTGAATTTAATCTCTGGATTAATTTTTTTGTTTTTTGAATGTACTCTAAGAATTGCTTCTCTACCCTTGATATCTGGTTTTCCTACATAAATTTGTCTATCGAAACGGCCTGGCCTCATTAGTGCAGGGTCAAGAATATCTACACGGTTTGTAGCTGCGATAATAATTACTCCTGAATTAGCACCAAATCCATCCATTTCAACTAGCAATTGATTTAACGTTTGTTCTCTTTCATCATGTCCTCCACCAAGTCCAGTACCACGTTGACGTCCTACTGCATCTATTTCATCGATAAATAAAATACATGGTGAATTTGATTTCGCTGTTTTAAACATATCTCTCACTCTGGAAGCTCCAACACCTACAAACATTTCTAAGAAATCAGAACCAGACACAAAATAGAATGGTACTTTTGCTTCTCCAGCAACCGCTCTTGCAATTAATGTTTTACCGGTTCCTGGAGGTCCTACTAATAAAACACCCTTAGGTATTCTAGCACCAAGATCGACATATTTTTTAGGGTTTTTCAAGAAATCAATAATTTCTTGCAATTCCTCTTTTTCTTCATCAGCACCAGCAACATCTTTAAATGTTGTTTTTTGATTTTTACTTATTTGAGCACGGCTCTTTCCAAAATCAAATGCTTGTTTATTAGCATTGTTTCCGTTTTTCATCATGAAATAAATCATGAAGATAAACCCTCCAACGATTAATACGATAAAGATTACATTACCGATATTATAGTTCGATGCTGGGACAAATTCTAACTGTACGTTATTTAAATCATCCCCGTCACTGTTAAATTGATAAATAATTGCTCTCGCATATTCTAATTCATCATCGTTCGAGAAATATGTAACATATCCTTCGAACTGATCGTCATCTATTTCACCCGATACGCGATATGCTCCAAAGTTTGAATCTCCAGGTGCAGGAGATACATTCACACTTGTAATTTTTCCGCTATTTAAATTGGTTAAAAACTCTGTGTTATTTAATTCTGCTGTTGGAGTTGTATTTGCGTAACTATAAAAAATAGTTATGACAATAATGATAAGAACGAACATAGCTAAAAACTGAATCGTTCTATTATTTGTTGGTTTACCTACTGGTCTTTTTACTGCTGGCATATTTTCCTCCTTATTTGGTGTAGACTTCTTTCTTCAATACACCTACATATGGTAAATTTCTATAGCATTCATCAAAATCTAAGCCGAATCCAACAACAAACTCTTTTGGAATTGTTGTTCCAATGTATTTTGGAGTAAATTCTACGACTCTGCCTTCTGGCTTGTCAAGCATAGTAACTACTTCAACAGAAGCGGCGCCTCTGTATAGAAGCAATTTTGTGATGACGCTTATCGTTTTTGCAGTGTCGACAATGTCTTCTGCAATAATAATATCTCTTCCTTTAACGGGGATATCTAGATCTCTTGTTATTTTTACATCTCCTGTTGATTGAGTTCCACCATGATAACTCTGTACACCCATCAATTCTACTTCAAGATATAGATCTAAATTCTTCATTAATTCTGTCATAAAAGGCATACATCCCTTTAATAAACCTACAAGAAGAGGTTTTTTACCCTCGTAATCTTTTGTGATTCGTTTACCAAGGTTCACACAAATCTCTTGGATTTCACTTTGTGATACTAAAACTTTTTCAATGTCTTTTTCAAGCATTATTTTGCCCCTCCTGATAAATAATATATAATTCTTCACTACCCTGAGTTTTCTTTTTGAAAACATTAGGTATCCAAATAATCTCATTCATATTGTTAACAAGTACAGGTACGTTGTTTCTAGTATTTATTGGTATTTTTTTGTTGATAAACACGTCTTTCACTTTCTTCGTTCCAGATGAGGATATTAGTTTATCTCCATTCCGTCTATTTCGAACCGTTAGAGGGAATAACAAATCTAAATTATTATAACACAATTTGTACATAATACCATAATATTTGTTTGGATGTTTAGTTATAATAACTAAAGCATTATTCGGTAATTCAATCTCTTTACATTCATTAATTACAAACTCATATTCTAGGTATTCTTCGTACTTGTGAGTAAATTTCACAGTATTATAGCTTTTATATACGTGCAAATTTTCGGCCAAATGCATTTCTAAATGAGGTTTCTCATTTGAAATTAAATGAACGATATCTTTCATGTTTATGTAGGTTAATTCAACTGTGTTGTTTGTTAAGTCGTTTACAATATTTTTGATTACTTCAATTTGAATGATGTCTTCCAAGTCGTTGAATGAAATACCATCTATAGAAATAAACTCACTATTTTTGATTTGATGTTCTTGAATAAACACATTAGCAAGTTTTCTAATTAGTTCATAGGCTTCTGTTTGATATTTTGAAAATTGCTCAAATTTTTCTAAATATTTTGGGTTTTCATTTTCCAAAAACGGAAGAACATGATGACGATATCGGTTTCTAGTATAATGATCTTCAATATTGGAACTATCTTCATTAAAATCTATTTGATGAAACATTTGATATTCGACAATTTCCGCCCTAGAGACAAATAATAACGGCCTGATAATTGGAAAGTTTATGTAAGCTGTTTCTGGTAAAATACCACGGTATCCCTCAAAAGAAGACCCTCTTGTAATTCTCATTAAAACGGTTTCAGCGTTGTCATTGGAATTGTGGGCTAAAACAATCTTGTTCGCTCCAATACTTTTTGCTGTTTTTACAAAGAAATCATATCTTGCTTTTCGAGCATAATCATGAAAGTTTTCACCCTGATTAGATTCTAATTTTTCTGTATAGCATGCAATTGAAAGCTTTTCACAGGTGTCGATTACTAATTGACAATCTAAAAAGCTTTCATTTCGTTTTTGATGATCCAAATGAACTGCGGATAGTTTCACATTATTATTTTTGGAATAAACATGCAAATAATGCAACAAAACCATAGAGTCAATACCACCACTTACCGCCAATAAAAGACTGTCATTTTTATGAATTAAGCTTGTATTAAATTTGTCGAGCATGGGTATCACCTCCTATGAATGGTTCGGTTTTCTAAAACGAATGAACACTAGTATTGTAGTACATTATCATGAATAATAGTACATGAATTGTAACAATATAATGTGATAATCATATGTATTTTTTGTAAGGAAATCAAAATCTTTCAAATTACAATTAATTTTGTTATAATATAAGTTGTAAAACGAGGTGTAACATGAAAAAAATTATTTTAGCAAGCAATTCACCGAGAAGGCATGAATTGATGAAGTTTTTAAATCTTGATTTTGAAATTCTTTCAAGTGATATTGAAGAAATTATCGATCCAAAATTAGAACATGAAGATTTAGTTATGGATTTAGCATTTCAAAAGGCATATTCCATCTTCAAAAATGATAGAGATTCCATTGTACTTGGTTTCGATACGTTAGTTGTAATAGACGACTTCATTTTAGGAAAACCGAAAGACAAAGCGGAAGCTAAAGTATTCTTAAATATATTATCAGATAAAACACACAAAGTATTAACGGGTTGTACCATATTAACAAGTGGTTATTCTAAATCGTTCTATAGCGAAGCTTATGTTAGTTTTGTAAAACTAACAGAAGAAGAAATCTTGGAATATATTGAAACTAAAGAACCAATGGATAAAGCAGGAGCTTATGGTATCCAAGGCTATGGAAGTAAATTCGTAAAATCAATTAATGGTGATTATTTTACGGTAATGGGCTTCCCAATTTCTATGGTATATCAAGAATTAAAGATTATTCTAAATAAGTAAGGCTGATGCCTTATTTTTTTATTTTTACCGCTTCAGCTACTGCGGAGACAACTCTAGTATCAAAAATGCTAGGTAATATATAATGTTCGTTCAATTCTTCATCGGTAATCAAAGAAGCGATTGCGTTCATTGCATTGATTTTCATTTCATAAGTAATGGTTTTCGCTCTAGATTCAATAACACCTTTCATTAATCCTGGGAATACCAAAACATTATTGATTTGATTTGGATAATCACTTCTACCAGTACCAATGATTTTTACTCCAGCTTCGATTGCAAGTTCGGGTTTGATTTCAGGGTCTGGATTTGCTAAAGCAAACACAATTCTATCTTTGCTCATAGACGCTACCATTTTTTTTGTAAGAATGTTTTTAGCACTCACACCAATAAATACATCTTTATTTTGAATCACTTTTTCCAATGTGTCGATATCATCCGAAGGTGAAGTAATTAAACCGTCTGTTAGCATATCTTGCTCAATATTATTATAATTTTCGAGATGTGTTTTACTCAACACTCCGTTTTTATTTACAGCATATAGATGCGAAACACCTACTTTGTTTAATAATCGAATTACAGCGTTTCCTGCAGCCCCAGTTCCACAAACTACGACACTCAATTCATATAAATTCTTTTTTAGAAGTCTAGCAGCGTTTTTTAAAGCCGCACCAACAACAATAGCTGTGCCGTGTTGATCGTCATGAAATACAGGGATATCCAATTTTTCTTGAAGTTGGTTTTCTATGTATACACATTCAGGAGCTTTGATGTCTTCTAACATAATTGCACTGAAAGTGGGAGAGATATTCATTACTGTTTTAATAATTTCTTCTGGGTCTTTTGTGTTTAGACAAATTGGAAACGCTTGGATTTGAGAATATTTGTAAAGAAGCGCTGCTTTTCCTTCCATTACTGGAAGTGCAGCTAAAGGACCGATATCACCCAAACCAAGCACTGCAGTTCCGTCTGTTACAATTGCTACAGTTTTCCCCTTGATCGTGTATTCGAACGCTTTACTTTTATCATGAAATATTTCCATACAAGGAATAGCTACACCAGGAGTATATGCTAAACTTAGATCTTCCATCGTGTCTAGTTTAACGTTTGGTATAACATCTAGTTTTCCCATATTTAATTTATGTAATTTTAGCGTTTTTTCCTTCATATTGTCCATATGTTACCTCTTTTAAATAATATATGCATATTATATCACTATAATAATCCTATTTCATAAATTTTTTGCTTGCATTTTGAAATATAGTTTGATATAATACTTTTGCTAAACGATACGTAACTTACTATGATATAACAATCATGGCAGAAGGAGAAATAATATGAGAGACAAAATCCATCCGAATTACCATAAGATCACTGTAAAATGTTCTACATGTGGTAATACATTCGAAACTGGATCAACATCGAAAGACATTCACGTTGATACATGTTCAAATTGTCATCCATTCTATACAGGGAAACAAAAATTCAATGTAATAGCTGGTAGAATTGACAAATTCAACAAAAAGTATGGCATGAAGAACGAAACAAACGAAGAAGAAAATAAATAAAAGCCAAAATATATTGGCTTTTTTTTACGCTTTTTTGTTATAATAATTACATAAAAAAGGAGAGCGATTATGTATTTAACACAAAAAGATGGTTGGATTGAAGTGATTACGGGGCCAATGTTTGCGGGTAAGACGGAAGAATTGATTCGGAGAATTAGAAGATTGCAATATGCAAAACAAAATATTCTAGTTTTCAAACCTGCGATTGATATCAGGTATGCAGACAATGAAGTAGTGTCTCATAATGATAGTAGAACACAATCCATTAATATAACAAAAGCAAAAGAAATTATGAAATATGTTACAAAAGAAACCAATGTGGTAGCAATAGATGAAATTCAATTCTTGGATAAAGATGCTCTAGAAATCTGTGAATATTTAGCAGATCACGGGGTTCGGGTGATTGTATCTGGGTTGGATAGAGATTTTAGAGGTGAACCATTTTCATTTATGCCAAAATTATTATCTATGGCAGAATATGTTACGAAGTTAACTGCTATTTGTGTTAAGTGTTTCACACCCGCAACAAGAACTCAAAGAATCATCAATGGAAAACCAGCGAATTATCATGATCCAATCATTTTAGTTGGAGCGAAAGATACCTATGAAGCTCGGTGTAGAGATTGTCATGAAGTCCCAGGAAGACCGAAACAATATGATATTCTCGACCTTTGATGAGAAATACATGTTTGAAGCACTCAAAGAAGCTAAAAAGGCGTATGAACGCTTAGAAGTTCCAGTAGGGTGTGTGATTGTAAAAGATAATAAAGTAATCGCAAGGGCTCATAATATGCGGGAGTCAAGACAATCTAGTTTGGCACACGCGGAAATTATTGCAATAGAGAAAGCTTGCAAGAAATTGGGAACTTGGCGATTGGAAAATTGTGAAATATATGTAACATTAGAACCATGTTTGATGTGTTCGGGAGCAATCATTAATTCGCGAATGAAACGATTGGTTTATGGAGCTTTGGAACCAAAATTTGGCGCTCACCAATCATTAACAAATGTTTTTGAAATAAATTTTAATCACAAAACAGAAGTTTTACCGAATGTATTAGCGAAAGAATCAAATGAATTACTGAAGTCGTTCTTCAAGAAAATAAGAGATGAAAAGAATTGATAAAAAAATATATTATGTTATAATATTTGATAGAATCTCATATGAAGCATCTTCACTCAATAGATGCCCACGAATTAGGTCAGGTCTTGACAGAAGCAGCCTTAAGTAAGACGTTTATGTGGGTGGAGATGCTTCAGCTGAGATTCTTTTAATAGGAGGAAGTTTATGGCATTAGTTTTTATAGATTTAGATGGGACGGCCCTTCATAAGGGGACACCAGCTAAAGGAGTAATAGAAAGCATTAAAGAATTAAAAAATAATAATCATATCGTGGCGATTGCAACTGGAAGAAGCCCGATTTTATTGGATAATAATGATACTAAGTTAGGTATCGATTACGTGGTGCTCGCAAATGGAGCCTATGTTATGGAAAAAAATCGAGTAATCTATGAACACTACATTCCAAATGATATTGTAAAAAAAACAATGGACTTGGTTGACGATATGAAAGTGGACTTGGTGATAGAATATCTTGATGGTTATGTAGCATACCGAAAAGATACCGATGTAGCGGATCGTTTTTCTGATAGTTTTGAAATTGTAAGACCACAGTTAGACCGGACATTTTATCCGAATAGAAATGTGTTTTCTATGGTTGTTTTTGAGCAAAAAAATATTCATGAATTGATTCAAAAATTACCAGAACTAGATTTCAGTCGATCAACGGATTTGGGATATGATGTGAATCTAAAAGGCGACTTGAAAGCAGAGGGTGTTAGAGCTTTAGTTAAATATCTTGATTATCCAAAAGAAGAGATATATGCTATTGGTGATTGGCATAATGATATCAGTATGCTGAAAGAAGTGAAGCATGGGATTGCAATGGGAAATGCTGTTCAAGAATTAAAAGATGTAGCAGAATATATTACCACTGATGTGAATGATTATGGAATTCGAAATGCTTTAAAACATTATAAATTAATATAAGGATTAAGCGAGAATTTACTATTTTAAGTAGATTTGATACAATAGATTTGAAAGTAAGTGATGGAATGTACGATGTTATCGTAATTGGTGGAGGGCACGCTGGTACAGAAGCAGCGTTAGTTTCCGCAAGATTACATAAAAAAACAATATTGATAACTGGAAACCTTAAAATGGTTTCTTTTATGCCGTGTAACCCATCCATTGGCGGCCCTGCAAAAGGGACGCTCGTAAGAGAAATTGATGCTCTTGGTGGAGAAATGGGTAAAAACACCGATAAAACTTGCTTGCAAATGAAGATGCTAAACAAATCAAAAGGACCAGCAGTTAGAGCGCTAAGAGCGCAATCAGACAAACTAGAATATCCTGCAGAAATGTTAAAAACATTACAAAAACAAGATAACTTAGACTTGATGGAAATGTATGTAAAGCGATTAATTGTAGAAAATAACACCATCAAAGGTGTAGAATTAGAAAATGGAAAAGCGATTAATTCTAAAGCGGTGATTATTACAACCGGTACGTTTATGGAAGCGAAAGTTTTAGTTGGGGATACCTATAAAGTAATGGGGCCAGATAAGCAAAAAGCATCTGTAGGGTTAAGCGAACATTTAAGAGAAATAGGTCATAAAACATTTCGTTTGAAAACCGGGACCCCAGCAAGAGTTAAACGAGGTAGTATTGATTTTAGTAAAATGGAATTATCTCCTGGAGATAACTTTGCATACCAATTTAGTTTCGAAGAAAATCATTTAAGAGTCTTGGAAAATGAGTGGCCATGTTATTTGATTCACACAAAACCAGAAACACATGAAATTATCAATAAGAACATCACAAAATCTGCGATGTATAGTGGATTAGTTGAAGGCGTGGGACCAAGATATTGTCCTTCCATTGAAGACAAACTTGTTCGCTTTAAAGATAAAGAACGACATCAATTATTTATCGAACCAGAATCCGCTTCTTTAGATGAAGTGTATTTACAAGGATTTTCAACTTCGATGCCAATTGAGATTCAAGATGAAATGGTTCATTCTTTGCCAGGGTTAGAACACGCTATAATTGCAAAATATGCATATGCTATTGAATATGATGCAATAGATTCGAAAACACTTTGGCCATCTTTGGAATCAAAGATTGTAAACAACCTATTCTTTGCTGGACAAGTGAATGGAACAAGCGGATATGAAGAGGCTGCAGCACAAGGGTTAATAGCTGGCATCAACGCGAGCAAAAAACTAGATAATTTAGAACCACTTATTTTAAGAAGAGACGAAGCATATATTGGTGTATTGATTGATGATCTTGTTACTAAGGGAACAAAAGAACCATATCGCATGTTGACATCTAGAGCGGAATTTAGATTGTTACTTAGACATGATAATGCAGATTTACGTTTAACAGACTATGGATATGATCTTGGATTGATAACAGAAGAACGATATCAAAGATTCTGTCAAAAACGCAATGATATTAATACGATTATTGAGGAATTAAAAGACGTGTATATTACTCCAAAGAAAGAAATAAATGACTATCTTTCTGCGAATAACCTTGTCCATATCAAAGGGAAACTATCGTTGTATAATCTATTAAAGAGACCTGATATTACAATTGATGTTGTGAAAGAGTTGTTTGAGTATAATCATCAAACAACAAAAGCAGCGGAAGAGCAAGTGGAAATTAATATCAAATACGAAGGATATATTCAAAAAGCAATCAAAGAAGCAAATAAGTTAAAAAAAGAAGAGAATATTAAAATACCTCTTGATTTAAACTATGATGATGTTATGAATCTCGCTCTAGAAGCGAGAAGTAAGTTCAAACTGATAAAACCATTGACTATTTCTCAAGCATCAAGAATCAGCGGAGTGAATCCAAGTGACGTACAAATGTTATTGATACACTTAAAAAGAAGGTATGAAACATAAGTTTCATGAAAAATAACAAAAATTAAAGTTATTATGATAAAATATATTGATATAAAGAGGTGTTCATAAAAATGTATAAGAAAAGAACAAATCTAGATGTAGATCTAAATAAATTATTGGATAATCCTAAATTCTACCAATACTTTCAATCCCTAACAGAAGCTAATAAAATTATGAATTTAACTAGAATTATTGATATTGATTCCGTTTATTATAAACATTTCTATGACTCAATTGTACTTACAAAATGTGTAAATTTAAAACACAAAACACTTTTGGATGTAGGCGCGGGAGCTGGATTTCCTTCCATTCCTCTTAAAATTGTTGAAGATGATTTGAATATCACAATTGTCGATTCCTTAAATAAAAGAATCAAATTCCTGGAAACCTTGACGAATGAACTGTCTTTAGAAGGTGTCACGCTAATTCATGGCAGAGCAGAAGAGTTAAGTAAAAAGAAATTATTTGATATTGTCACTTCAAGAGCTGTTGCTAGATTAAATATTTTGGCAGAATTGACCATACCGTTTGTAAAAATAGGCGGATATTTTATTGCATATAAATCGATAAACTATCAAGAAGAACTCGAAGAAGCTATGAACGCTATTGAAACTTTGGGCGGGCAAGTGGAAGTTGTAGAAGAATACAACATTAATGATGATGAGGTAAGAGTATTAATTATCATAAAAAAAATAAAAGCAACAAAACCAATACATCCAAGAATTTTTGGCAAAATCAAAAATAATCCTTTGTAGGAGGAGCTATTGCAAACTAAGAAAACACATGCATTTTCAGAAATCGAACAATATCGTGAATATCTAGAAATTAAAAATCTTCGCGGGAAGAATTATATTGTATCCGGTGTGTTTTTTGTTATGTTGATTTTGACAGTAGCTTATATGATATTAACAAATTATTCTGTAGCATCAATTATCCCAATTGCATTAGGATATTTGCTTCTATTAATTATTAATTTTGTTTTATCAGCGTATGGAGACAGTGAGTATTCCTATTTGAAAATGAATAAATATATTTCAACACTTGGAATGTTTTCTATCGCAACTGCAATGATCATGTTTTTCCAATCTCCATCTTTTGTTCCACTATTATTTGTTGCTTACTGCGTGTGTGCAATCTATCAGGATATGAAAGTATTAATCATTAGTGATATATATTTTATTGTCGTAATTATTCTTACTGTTGTGAATTTTCCAGAATTATTATTAGCACAGAATTCAACCGGTGGTAGCAACTTTAGTATTACATTATTTTCTATTTTATTTTTAATGATGTTATCGATTTCCGCTTATATTATTATGAAAGAAAAATCATTCTTTTATAATCAAATAGCAAAATCGAAAGAGTTGGAATATCGAAACATTCGTTTATTAATTGAACTCAAACATAAAACGAATAAAGAAGATAAGAATTTTATGGATTATTATGACCACACAAACGAGTTTTTAAAGGCTTTTAGTGAGAAGATTGAGTTACCTAACATCTTTGAAGAAAAGATTGCTATACTAAAGGATTTAGAGGCTAATATCGCAGATGAGAAGATACTAGAGAAGTATTCTGACTATGATCAACGAGATTTGATTAGATTAAGACGACTATTAATCAGTAATCAGAATTTATTGGCTAAAATTGGAGTTAAAGTAAATAAATCAAGGGAATCAAGTATTAAGAAAAGAGAAATATTTTCCGCTACTCATTTTAAGAGTTTTAATAAACAATCAGA
>Ga0208904_1000452_pt1 | contig 35032 bp, 63 predicted proteins | sample AntAceMetag02UKB_FD_184774 | JGI IMG/M metagenome (GOLD analysis project Ga0208904, IMG submission 184774) | Saline lake microbial communities from Ace Lake, Antarctica - Antarctic Ace Lake Metagenome 02UKB (SPAdes) (version 2) | ecosystem: Environmental > Aquatic > Non-marine Saline and...
ATATCTGCTCTTTTGATAAAATCTATTGTGCTATTCAATAGATTGTTCCATAGTTTAAGTTTAAATTCTACTAATTCTACATTGTATTCTTCCATAATTCCTCCTCATAATTTTATTGTTTAACTTTGTCTCCATATATTGTTTATTAACAATTTTTTTCAATTATATTATTATAAAGTTTAGATGATTCTATAAGCATATATATTGATGTTTTAATTTGTTCATTATCGATATCTGCTCTTTTGATAAAATCTATTGTGCTATTCAATAGATTGTTCCATAGTTTAAGTTTAAATTCTACTAATTCTACATTGTATTCTTCCATAATTCCTCCTCATAATTTTATTGTTTAACTTTCCCTTTAGTTGCTCCAGCTTATTATGGGTAACTTACCACCACAATCCTTCCAATATTTCACCAAATAACTTTAATCCCTCATCAACTATGATTCTTTCTTTGTCTGTGAAAATTCTAATCCCTTCATTTCTTGATAAAAGTTTAAATGATTCAATAACTTTTTCACAATTAATGGTAAATTCTTTTTCATCAAGACAATCTTTAGTAATTTCTACATACCTTTCAAGTCTTGGGATTGCAAAATTAATGATAGTGTCGCCAACTGACCAAGTTTCTGAATCATCAAATCCTCTTTTTATTCTTTGCTTAGAATATTCTTTTTCTCTATCATCATTTTTTTTTGTCAATGAAAAACATATATTCGGAACACCCAAATATTTTATGTCTAATTTTTTATTCATAGTTTATTCCTTTTTGTCATAAGTTCCTAATATTTTTTGTGTAGATTCTATTAATTTTGCTGTATTATAATGATGATTTTCAAGATACCTAATTGCATCATCTAATACATTAATAAAATCTTGAAGTTTCCCCCCCGTTATCTGTGTCATATCAACTTTAGTTTCAACCCAATCATCAGGCAGTACACTATCAATAGGTTCTCTTATTTTTTTTCATTCACCAAATCATCATACATTTTTGATAATGATTCTGGATAAAATGGACAATCTGGATGATGTTTAATCTCTCCACCCGTATAAGCTCTACATCCTGCTACACATTTTTCTTGCATCTCTTCCTCCTTTCGCTACACATAACATAGCTGTCGCGCTACGCTTTGCATCACACACGTGCTCATTATGCGTAACTTAACTTTGTTGTAAGCTTTCTTTTAGTTGTTTGACCCATTTATTTCTTTCCACTACCCGCTCTATTTCTTCACGGTTACTTTTTGTATAATAACTTACATCCCACAAAATACTCTTCAATTTTTTATTAGCCCATTCTTCGGCATTTGATATTGTTGGATATTTTGGTTCATAACAATCAAAATCTATAGATTCATTAATTTGTTTTATCATAAAACTTTTTAATTCTTTGTGATCAAATGTTGGTTGTTGCCATTCTCTAACTTTTTCAAGCATTTTGTTATATTTTGATTTTTGAGATTCATTTTCTTTTATTTCTTCTTCATATCTTTTAATAGCAGAAGAAAACTCATCTTTCGCTTTTTGTTCCCAATCTGATTTTGAAAGTTTTTTAAATTCAATTAGTTCTTTTTCTGCCTTAGCTAATTCTTTACTGAAATAATCAGATGGTTCAAAAATTGGAATTTCTTTATCTTTCGGATCATCCCTCATTGTAATACAAGCACCAAAAGCTCTGGCGCAATCCATCACAAAATCTTTAAAACTAATCCCTTCTTCACTTATTATTGCTGCTGTGTATCCCGTTGGCATTTTAGCCTCCTTTTTGTTTTGTTGTTACACATAACACTGCATCATCGCTGTGTGTAGCGTGCTTCTCATTAGGCACAATCCTCTTTTTCGTAATATAGTCTTGCAACATTATATTTCACTCGCCCTGACGTGTATTTAAATCCCGGGGTAAAATATTCACTTTTATATTTTTCTTTTTGAACAGTCTCTATCTTTAGTGTCTTGACGTTATTATCCACCTGATATTTTTCCAAATCTTTTGCGTATTCAAAATCTTTAAATGTAATCATATTTTCTCCTTATATTTTTCCAAGAACTGCGCATAGCACTGTACTCCTGCCTTCGGCATAGCATGCTGACAGTTGCAGACAACTTAACAAAATCTATATCCAGTATAAAGACAATTAGAACAATGTGTTCTTTTTTGCGGTGGATTACTTGTTAGAATACACATCGGTTCACTATCTAATAATTCTTTGCCACATTTAGGACATTCAATTCCATTTAGTCTTGGTTCATTAGAATTTAATGTACTGCGAATTTGCGAAACTTCTGCATTTGATTCGCTTAAACTTTTTAATTTGCTCATAATTATCTCCTTTATTTTTAAGCGGCCTATAACACTATGCCTTCACTGCATTGCGGTTGCACAGCGCACCTACCGTTATGTACTAATTGCTTTTATTATGAATCGCTTAATCTTGTTGATAGCCCTCAGTCCGCAATTAAAATCATCACACTCTTCACCTTCTTCCGGTCTTTTAGCCACCTTATGTTTTCTACAGTAACCCTTTTCAATATATGCACCAGATTTACTGGGATTAAAGTTATAATAAAAACAAAAATCACAAACCTCAATATCGATACAATTTTTACATTTTTTCATCTTTTTCTCCATTTTTATTTAGCACAAACTGCCACTAACAAGTTGCTTAGTGCTGGCCTTTGTAGTGTTTTGGCACGTTGACTCTTCGAGTCTTTTGCATCGCACACCTCTTCATTATATACACACTATATTCTTTAATATATGAGCAATAACATCAACTGTCCATCCATTTCCAATACATTTGTATCTATTTGTTTCACCAATTAAAGATGTATATTTGTCTGGTATTGTTTGCAGTCTTTCAGTTTCAGTTGGCGTTAGCCTTCTTATGTTATTTTTATTAAAATCTTTCCCATCTTCTAGATAATATAATCCACTTTTGCCGCCAAGCCCACCCGAATTTGCATTTATTGTGCAAGATTTTCCATTAATAGAATACACTCTGTTTCCTTGCGAAAAACTTCTTGACGTATCCCTATCATTATCTATCCATTTTTTCTTACTTATAATTCCACAAACATATTTTAATCCACGTTTTGAATTATGTTTGCTTTTTTTGGGGACATAAATATAATCTTTTTTAAGAAAATATTTATCACCAACATCATGGGAGATTATATCTTTCACTAAGATATTAGCATCTTTAGGCTGTTTGATGTTTTTTATATTTGTCCAATAAATCCGATCTCTACTTTGTGCAGACAATAGATTTGAATTTATTGTTATCGGTTGTGCATTAAAATAACTGCAAATAATTTCCTTATTTTCTTTTGTCATACTACCTACATTTTCAAATAAATAATAGGTTGGTTTTGTATATTGCATGGCTTTGATAAATTCAAAAAATAGTTTAGATTTTTCGCCACTTAGTCCTTCATTTTTCGTATTGCATCTTGACAAATCTTGACAAGGTGAGCCTCCAATCAATAAATCTATTCTTGGTAGCTCTGAAAAATCAGCACCCACAACATTTCCCATTTGTATTGTTTTTGGATAATGATGGTTTGTTATGGAAATTGCATTCTTATCTATCTCGTAAGCAAAATAATTGTCCACAACAATCCCTGCCCTTTCCAATGCAATTTGCCCGCAACTTATCCCGTCAAATAAACTTAATACATTCATTTATATACCTCCGTGTATACATAGTTACACGCTTTCCCATTATGTGAAATTTATTTTTCATTCCTTCATAACAGCCAATCCACGCTTTGTATGGCATGCTGGCAGTTATAAGCAACTTATTTTCTCTGTTGTTTTTGGTAATATATACCCTCCATAAATGCAGAATGACAAATTTGTTTATAAGATAATTGTCCACAATGAAATCTGGCTTGTTCATTTTTGAACCATTCGCTAAAATATGTGTCTTTTTCGGAAATTTCATCTACATCTAAGTCTTTAATTTGTTCTAAATTACCAATCTCATCTCTTGCATTTAATTCATTTGATTTTTGGTTAGCTTCTTCTTCTGAATATCCACCTTCTGCAAAGTTTTTCTCTTCATTAAGTATAACCCAATATCCGCAAACTTCTGAATATTCTGCCCTATATTTCATCTTTTCCTCCATTTTTATTTGACGCAAACTATCACTAACAGCCATATCTGTACTATTTTTCAATTATTAGCTCTTGTCCACATTGACTGCATTTGAATCTAACTATTTCAACCATCCCGTTCCAACCATTTAATTCTTCAAACCCAGTATAACAAGATGGGCAACTATAGTGTGCTTCAATTCGATAAGTTGGTACTTTGATAAATCTAATTTTAACCTTTTTGGCTCTTTTTGTTGGCTTACTCATACAAATTCTCCTTATTTCTATAATAATACTCTATTAATTATCATAATTTAATTACTATTTAGAAATTACAATACATCACTTCTACTTTATTGTTAGATTCGGCTGATCTATTAGGTGATATACTTCGCATATTTCGTATATTAATTTTTCGCCAGCCATCTAATATTTCATCGTTCAATTTGTGATCAGTATTTGTATATAATACACGTCCTTTAATATTTTTGACCACATTAAGAAACTTTATAGTTTTTTCTTCTGAAAAAGATTGTTTATACCCGACTACATTCCTTTCGAAATAAGGTGGGTCTATAAACCAAGTTGTCCCTGGGGAGCTTATTATTTGATTCGGTATATCAAAAAAATCTAGATATATAATTTTCGCTTTATTGAGACTATGTTGTAAATCTAATAACATAGTTTCTGTTAAATAAATATCGCCGCATCTGTTACCGTAAGATTGATTGAATCCATTAGGGCCGAATCTTATCATGGAGTTGATACAACTACGCATTAGATAAAATAGACCAATAGACTCCTCCTTGGTACCTGTATTAAAATACTTTTTATTATACACATCATTCCTGAAACTATAATATGCTTCTTTGCTCTTACTGATATCACCATACCTACATACTTCATTATCATAGAACTTCTGAATGTCTTTAAAACTAATAGTGGCGAAGTCATTTAATAATTTAATAATTGGTTTATTAATATCGAATCCATAACATTTCTTAAATTCATACCCAAGATTGACCAATACTGTACCGCTTCCTAGAAACGGCTCCACAAACAGATTATTCTTATCGCATTTATCTAATTCTGCCTTTATTAGGTCTAGATATTTAAATTTGTTTCCTACATACTTTAGAAACTTAAGTTTTTTCATTTTTTCTCCTTATAACAGCCTATTTATGCTATGCTTCGCTTGCATGGTATACTGGCAGTTGTATGCAATTAAAAAAGACATACAACAATAAATATAAGTAATGTGAGCGGCTAGAATCAAACTAGCTCAAGGGTCTTAATCTATGACTTTACGCCCGAAATAAAGTCTATTTAGCGTCTACTCAATCCGCCACACCCACATACTCATATTATATCTAGTTATGTGCCATTAATTCCATTCCTAAAATTATTAATATATATCTCATAATCTTTACGTTTCTGTTTACTTTCTTTTGTTTCTATTAAGCCGATAAAAGGTATGTCTTTGAATTTTCTACAAGGTGGTGGTTTAGGTGGTGATGGGTATTTAGATAAATCTAAAATAGAATTCTTTTTCATTTTACTTCCCCTTCATAACGGCCCATCTATGCCTTACATAGCATACTGGCGGTTATGCGTTATATCTGCCAATTACTTCGCCTTCAAAATAATCTTTTTCTCTATGCCATCCATTTTTTGTTTTTTGAACATGTGTAAACCATTTAGAAATGCCATCTGTACAAGATATTTTATCGTGTTCTTTAACGATTTGTCCGGCTTTATTTATTCCCCATATATTCATTCCGTCCTCCAAGTCTTTTTTGTTTTGTCGTTACACATAACATAATTGTCAGCGTTAGTTTTTACATGTGCTTTGGCTTTGATTATTCTGATCACGTCGCACACTCTCTCATTGTACACAAGCCTCACTTGCTTCTATTATCTCTTTACATAATTCTGATGGTATTTTTGACCTCTCATAATTGTTCTTCCGCCCCTGAGTTCCAGTTTTAGTACCTCTTCTTGCCGATTCGTGATGGCAATGCTTGTTTATGATATTTCCATCAGCGTCATATTTGTAGTTATGACACATTGGTCTGGGAATCCACTTCTCATTATTCGTCCACCAATCTGTCGGCTTCATTCTGGAATCTCCGTATTTACAATAGCACACGGTATTTCTTGGAATTCCCTGCATAAACTTCATTTTTCTTAGCATCCCTCTCGGATTTTCGATATAAAACTTGAAATTTTGGTTTACTTTTAGGATGTCGGCAAATAATTTTAGCATGTTTTCGGCCATCCTGTCGCTCTTTTTGGCAAACTCAGATATTGGTATTTGCCCATTTCTATGATGCGATATTGCCGCAATGGAATATGACATACACGGTAATGATGCCTGGCAAACATCTGGGATAAATGGAAGATCATTGATGGTTATATGCTCACAATCCATTACAATGTCAATTCCTTCAAATGGTTCTATATCAACAGAGCAACAAATATGCCCTCGCTTTTCTGCTTCCTTCTCAAATGACCTACTACCTGCAAAAAGTACAATTATTTTCATTCGTTCTCCTTATGTATAACACTATATATACTTTACGCTTCGCTTGCATAGCATACCTCACATTAGTGATAATTATCTGTTTCTAACTCCCGTATATTCTGTTGCTTTTCCTTTTTCCACAAGCAACGCAAAACGCCAGACACTTTTCAAGTCTATACTTGATATTGACCCTACTTCTCTCCAATGGCATAATCCTCATAAAGCTATCCTTTCGAGAATTGTTTGCTCTGGTTATATCATGCCTTACTGCTCTATATGTTTTTTCCATATTTCTTTCCTTAATTTTTTTGCCACAGCCAACTTACAGAATGTTCCATTTGTATTTGTTCGTATCCATTTTCAATGTAGTATCGTTTAGTTGTTGAGCCTTGATAAATTGCCGTTGTAAATATTATACATAGTGCAATTATAATAAAAATCATTATTACCGCTGTTGGATTATTTTTTAAAAATTCTCTCATCTTATCTCCTTTGTTTTTTTAATTATTGGCTTCCACTCTATCCTGTACCATTTACACCATTCATCACATTCGTATATTCTTCGTTTTACATATTTTATTTCACGAGATTTGATATATTCAATAGCATCTTTTTTGAACTGAAATATTTTATCCAAATATCCATCGTGACCATAATCTCCGTGCATTAGTAGATAAACCTTATTCATCTTTTCCTCCTATTTTTTCGGTCTGCTATACTAAAAATGAAATATAACAAGCCACTCTGTGCAATCGTACCGCAGTTCCACACATTATGCGTAATTTTTTATTCTTTCAAAATATGCTTTTGGGTCATACTCTTCTTCTGGTTGCAACCATGTTAATGAATGACTTTCATCATCTTTAAACTTTTCTTCCATATCTCTAATACTGCCACTATAATACCCATCAATCCAACTATAATTGTATATTGTGTAGAAAAAATAAGTTTTGCCTGTATCTAATGGCTTTTGTTCTTTAAAATCTATTTCTTTGTAAAACATAATCTCTCCTTAAAAACTATGCATAGCAAGCATATATTCGTTTTGTTCCTCACGTACCATTATATAAAAAAAACTAAAATAAATTTGAATATTCTGCTTTAACTTTTGCAAATGTAAAATGTTGCAATGTTTTAAAGTTGATTACTGGATTCTTTTGTTTTTTGATTATTTGCCAAATTTCTTCTATAACAAAATCATGATAAACTGTATGTAATAATCTTGGAATATCTTTTGATCTGAATCCACCATCTTGCTCAATCTTAGCATACACTTTATCTATCATTGCTTTTGTAAGAAAAGAGTTAACCGCTTCTTCTTCTGGTATCTTAGTTCCATTTTGAAGTGGTGCGCCCATTGCTTTATGATGTTTTTCTTTGAATTCTGATCCAACAATTTTGGCCCATGTTGTTCTTCCATATTTATTTACATAATCATATCTTTTTATAACAATTCCTTCACCAAAGCCTTTTCCATTTTCAATTAGATATTCATTCGCATCTAATAATTTTACAAACTGTTCATACGTTCCATTCTTTAGAATTCTTATTGGTGGAATATATTCAACTCCAAAATCTTCAAGATACGATTGGTACTCATCATAATGTAAATAAGATTTATCAACCATCACATCAAAAACATAGAATTTTTTCCACGCATTTTTACGGTAAGTTTTTAAAGAATGAGGAACAAGCCATTCTCCAAAAAGTCTATGATTCGGAAATTTATTAAGATAATTTAAGATATTTTTATCATGTATGATATCAGTGCAAAAACCAGCATTATCTTGTTCGATAGATAATTCTCTTCTTCTACTACCTGCACACAATTCGCCTTCGCACATCCATACGCTTGCATTTGTTCCGTCAATTTTTGGAAAAACATAACATTCTCCGAATTCGATTCCTTCAACTTCGGATGTGCCAAATCTTTCAATGTGTTGGTATTTTACAAAATCCATCATTTCTCCTGTTTTAGTTTAATCATATAACAAACATGTATTCGTTTCGCCTTGCTCAGTCATCATATTTTCTTTCGCTTTTATTTTTAACTTCATTTACTACTTTATATATATTGATGAAACTGTCAAACAATTTCTTTTCTTATCACATTTTTTCATATTTCATCATTATTAAAAATCTTTTGCCTTTTTGTCTTGGGCGACCGCCTCAAACTCACTAATGGCAGACATATTCCGAGTGCAACCTGTTTCGTGAATATCACTTTCAAAAGCAACACGAATTGGATTTACTGTTCCAGTTATTGCAGAGACATAATTATAATGTATTTCTGTAACATTATTTAATGTTTCTATGATATTGCCCATATGAGAATTTTCATTATAAGTAATTGTTACTTGCATTCCGTAATTCATAATTTCTCCTATAATTCTTTTATATTTATAAATTTTGGCTCTTCTGGATATTGATTTTCAATTATTCTTTTTAATTTCACATATCCTTCATCTCTTTCGATATGAACGACTGCCGCTTTTGCCGCTTCATCGCCCCACATTTCACGCACTTTTTTAACGCCTTCGTCGTGGTGTCTGAAACGTCTATGGTTAATATTTAACATATTGCTTTCTGCTGGAAATGCTAACTCGTCCAACCATTTGTGAACATAATCAAATGTTTCTCCAAAGATTGCCATGCAATCTTCATTGTGTTCCTTTCTATTCGCCATCATTTCTCCTATAATTTTTTATTCGTATACTGGGTAAACGCACCACGTTAACCCATTTAATAATTTTATAATGTTCTTTGCATACCATGGAGCTTTTATTCCATTTTCATACGCAATGTGTTTGATAATACTTCTACATGATTTTCCGGCATAAAACTTATCGGTGTCAGAAATTGGGTTACAATTTTTGTCCGCTTTCCAAGCATGATATTTTATAATTTTCATAACGTCTCCCTTGTTTTTTTTATCTCTTTCACTCTCTCACTTACATTACTATAGTATTCTTGTTGGTGGTTTTGTCAAGTTTATTTTTTATGCACTGCCCCAGTGCATGTTTTTTATTCATGCACTAAAAATTAAAAAAATGGTGCTCCTGAAAAGAATCGAACTTTTACTTCCTGATTACGAAACAGGCGTGCTAATTCCGTTAACACTACAGGAGCATAAAAAAATGAGTGTAAATAATTAGATTACTTACACTCATTAAAAAAATATGAGTAAATAATTAGATTACTTACTCATATTGGAACAGGATACTTGCTAATACCTTGCAGGGCGTTTTCTGCTCAAACTTTCGAAGGGCAGAATAGGGCTCGAACCTATAATTTTTTAATTTGCTGGCTGTATCCTTAATTATGTATTATCTTAATATCTATTTTTAAGTTTTTTTGTTTGGCCATCATCAATAAAAATAATCTTTACTGCTTTACATATTTAGTTTCAACTTATTGAACTGGCTCTAAAGTTCCATATTGTAATTTTATCAATTGGTAAATTGCTTTTATTTTTCTGTAAATCACTACGCTTCAATTCTCTAACGTTTGTCATTATAACATTCTTTTTTTTATTTTATCAATCATTGTTTTTAATTGTTGGGCGGTAATATAACATGCTCTTTGTCCCATAATATTTGTTGCTGATTTAATTTCATTAGTATTGTTTTTATTTTCAAATATATATGGCCTACCTTTAACTTTAGTCAAAAATTCTCCAGATTTGCCGAATATAGCATTTTTGAATTTTCTTACTTTATGGTATCCAGGAAATTCAGCATTGTTTGTTCCAATTAATTCACTTTTTTCTCCGCCCTTATATACAAATAAAACACTATCTTGCTCAAATTCTTCGCCTAACTTAACTAGATGTTTTCTTAATTTTCCACCATCTTTTAAATCTACAACAAAATAAGTTTTTTCGCCAACTTCTTTCGCTTTTGATGTACCATAATCTTCTATATATCCGCCTATAACAGAAGTTATTCCATAACCCATTGATTGTAATAATGCTCTTAATCTTTTGTTATTTATTAAATTTATTTTTTTTATATTATTGCCTCTAAATGCTGTAATATATCCGGTATCATGAGCAAGCGAATGATCTCGCACTCTATTTAATGACTTCTCATTTAATTTTTTCATAATGTACTCCTTAATTTATATTAGTATATATAAAGAAATTTATTCAAATTCTATTTTAAGTATAAGTATATTTTCTTTATCTAATTTTTCAAATAATTCTTTATCAACTATAATATACCCATTGATCGTATCCTAAAAAATGGTGCAGATGGTGGGACTTGAACCCACAACTCAAAACCGCTGTTAAACGGGTACTCTCCCAATTTTAGTATTACGAGATACATCTGCATATTTTTGGCGCCCAATATTGGAATTGAACCAATGACCCCATCCTTGCCAAGGATGCCATCTTCCATCTGAACTAAGAGGGCATGTCGTTTAATCTATTTGTTTGAATATTGCAAATTCATGTTTCTTCTTTCCTATTCTTGTAAAGTGAGAAAGCCCTTCTGGTATATCTTTGCCTGATTTATTCCAATTTTTTCTTGCTTGACTTCTTGATTTAAATATTCCAAAATCTACAAGAATACTGAACACGTCAGTTTCTTTGGGAATCAAAGTCCATTCGTCTGAACCGAAAAGTCTTTCTAAAAATTTATTGTCAAGATTGTCTGACTCAACGACAAGATTTCTATTAATTCTTTCAGAAAAGAAATTGCCTTTAAATAAATGTGAATCATCAAAAACTTCATTTAGTTCAAGAATATGTATATCGTCACCGTATGTTCCTTTAAGAATTGCGGTAACATATTCAATATCAATTCCTCGTTGTTCAAGTTTGAAAATTGTATTACCTTTAATAAATCTTACTTTAAACTCTTTAATTTTATTTCTCCTTATTTTTTCTCACTTACTTTACTATAGTATTCTTTCAGGGAATTTTGTCAAGTTTATTCTAATAAAAACTGACGTTCTTTGCTTCTTCGTTAAGCTTTAATTCTCTTAGCTACAGATACAGAAAATAGATGGCGGGGATTTGACGAGATGAAGCCGTAACTCTATCCGTACTAAGAACAGTAACTTTGTCTCGATACTCGTATAGTCACCCCGCATGGTTATCGTTTGTAGCTTTCCTTTGTATTCTGCCACACTCATTAAATACAAACTTGGTTAAGTCGCCATTCCTGTTTGACTTTAACTACTACCTCGTTTCATATGTGGTTGATAATTCTGGCTATTAAGTATTGTCACAAATACTCCAAAATGTCTCACAGTCAAGATTGATAAACCTCACCGATTTAGCGTTTACCTATTCCGCCACATCTATTAAAAAAGTCGGAACACATTTTTTCTTAATTGGAAGTTAAGTTTCTTTTTTTTATTTGCTGGATGTGTTCCTATATAATTTGTTACTAATCATATCTCGTTAGTTACGAAATAGATGATTAACTACTTATGAATGTTAGTAAATACCAACATTAAGTATCATTTTTGCAGTTAATGTTAGCAAATACACACATTGATTTTTGTGGCGGAGGGGCGGGGGCTCGAACCCTGAAACCCGCAGGCGCATGGTTAGCAACCATGTTGTTTACCAATTAACATACCTCTCCTAATTTCATTAATTATATTTAATCACTAATCCTAATACTATTAAATCTTTCTTTTCTGAAATAACAATTTTTTTATTGGGATTGCATTCAATTACTTTTTTCCTTTTTCGTCAAAATATGCAATACACTTTCCAGTCTTTCGACCATATTTTAATACAATGTATAAGTTATCATCTTTGAATCTAAAATCGCCACGCAAAGTATTAACCAATAAGTCTTTGTCTATAGTATTTCTTATTGTTTCTGTTAATGTGTCGATTCTCATTCTTTCATCTCTTTTTGTGTTCTCTGTAAGCTTCAATCTTGCTTCGTTAGTAGTTAAGGTTAACTTGTTAGTGGAACCCTTTGTCTCAATTACTCTTATTTTCATTATTTTCCCCTCTTCTTATTATGAATATAATATAATTATGTATGGAATAATGTCAATTAATTTTTTAATTTTTATTCAAATCATCTTTAATCCGTATAGCTCATAAGATGATTTTGTTTTTCTAATTGGCATTATTTCATTTGATGCCCCTAAACTTTCTTGTAATTTGTATAATTTTTTTCTTCAATAAGTTCGGAGCCAAATTTCAAATTAATCTTTCTTTTAATATCACTTCTCGTATCATTCTTCCAATAAACGCTTCTGGCAAGTTCAATGAATTTTTCATCAAATTCTTTGTTAAATTCTTTTATACGAATTTCATCTTCAATATGCCATAATTTTGAATTTACATTTCTTAATTCATTATATTCATCTGAAGTACTTAAAATGCCAACTTCGTTAATTGCATCTTTCAAAAGTTGATATTCTTTTTTAATGTTCTTTAGTTTTCCACTATCGGTAACCTTTTCTAATTTGATTTCGAGAATAGTTACTTTGTCAACTGCTTCGCCAATTGATATTTCGACTTTCATTTTTTCTCCATTATTGCTCTTTAATTAATTGAGTTGCCTTTACTTTGGTGATAAGATTTCCATATATAGAACTGCTTAAATCTTTTGATATATTTTTCAATACTTCTCTGCGTAATTTTCTGCCATAATTAATCTGTGTATATTTGTATTGGTTGCGATATGCTTCCAACTCTTGGCTTAATCTAAATTCAGGTTCATTAAAATATCTATCCCACCATATATCTTTGCCCATTTTCTCCTGTTGCCTTTGATGTGTTTCTTCATGTTTCATTAAATCATGTGAAATTGAATGGGCATTTGGTGCATATAATATATCTCCATAAGTAAATATAACGCCTTGCTTATTAGCAACTGTTGGAAAGTGTTTTATTATCTCCAAATAATTAGGCGGCCTCTTATGTTCTATTTTCATCTAATTTTCCGTATAGAATAATGAATATAAAGTCCATAATTCATTTAATAAAAAATGCTTTATGTTTCTAATTTCAATAAGCCTGTCATAAACTTTCTGCTCTTCATTCTTTTCAACTGAAATATAATAATCTAATTGAGACTCTTCAATTGATAATTTTTTAATTCGTTTGAGTAATTTTAATGCTTTAAAAATTTTCATAATTTCTCCTTAAAATGGCAGAGAGTCTGAGATTCGAACTCAGGGAGGGCTTGCGCCCTCAATGGTTTTCAAGACCATCGCATTCAACCACTCTGCCAACTCTCTAAAAATGTCCCAATACAAATCACCTACAAACAAGGTCGACCTTCGTAAGTATATGTTTTGTATACCGATTGGGGCGGATTGCAAACGTTCCCTAAACATTACAGGCTGTCACCTGTAGATATATATATATGTATAAATTATGATAAAACAATATTTTTCTAAAAAATGGTGGACCTGGCGAGGCATGATCTCGCAATTATTCTTCCGTGCAAGGGAAGTGCCATCCCAATTAGGCGACAGGCCCGTATATATTTATTACTTTAAATTTGGCAGGCACGGAGGTATTCGAAACCCCGACACGAGGTTTTGGAGACCCCTGCTCTAACCGGACTGAGCTACGCACCTATAATATTATACCCGATAAGGTATAATTTTGCTGAATTGTTTCTATATTATACCCGATAAGGTATATTAGTCAACCTATGTATTGACAATTCATAGTAAAAAGTCAACCTATGTATTGACAATTCATAGTAAAAAGTCAACCTATGTATTGACAATAAAAATGGTGGAGAGTATAGGTTTCGATCCTATTCCTTTGGTACTTCACACCAAAATGCCACCGGTTACACCAACTCTCCATAAAAGAAACATAAATATCAATGCTGTATGCTCTTGCTAATTTAATCAATACATCTGTCAATGTAGTCACGAATCCAAATAACAATTACCCACTCGTCGTAAGGCGTTTGACCAGAGTTAGCTGACAGGCAAGGATTCTCGCTCACATATATGCATCTTTACTTATTAAACTATTTGTTGGTAGGAGTCGAACCTACAATTAATTACTGGAGTCGAACCAGATTTGGATATTATCCCTATGTCCCACATAGCTCTCCGTATTAGGAAGAGGCGTTTACCACTTTCACCACAACAAATATTTAAAAATTTGGTCGGGCCGGCAAGGTTCGAACTTGCAATAACCAGAATCAAAACCTGGTGTCTTAGCCATTTAGACGACGGCCCATTAATAATATATTGATGCAAGTGACAGAAATTAAACCTACATTGACGGATTAAGAGTCCGTTGTAAAATCAATGTTTGCTACACCTGCGTAAAATTTGAGGTATGCGATGGAAGTCGAATCCACATCTACAGGGGTCACGATCCTGTGCTTTATTTATTTAAGTTACGCATACCATATAAGATTCGTTTCTTCTGCCATTACATTCTACTGACAGAGCATTAGAATCATTTTAATTTGCAACAGTAAGTACAATATATTGTACTTACAAGAGAAAGTTATGTTGAAATTTATCGCTTTCTTTAACATAACTATTGTCTCATGTTGAAGAAATACGTTTTTTTTAACATAAAAATTTGAACTATTGGTCAGCATTACCTGTTTCTATTTAGTACCACGTAGAGGTTGTTCAATTTACTAAATGTAGCCATCCTGAGACTCGAACTCAGACTGTACAGCGTTTGAAACTGCTTCCTCTTCCAGATTGGGATAGATGGCCTTATATAACAAAATCAGGATACATTTTTTGCTTGCTTTACTACTTAAGCTATCTCCCAATAAAATGGTACAGACGAAGGGACTCGAACCCTCATATGACGCAGGATATGATTCTGCCGCTTCATCCAATTGAGCCACGTCTGCATAAAATTTGGCACCCCTGGAGAGATTCGAACTCCCGACTTAAAATTCGTAGTTTTATATGATATCCAATTTCACCACAGGGGCATAAATGATTTAAGTAGTAAAAGTGGAATCGAACCACCATTTGTCTAAAAGGCCTTGCTCAACCGCATCCTATACTAATTAAATCTAAAATGGAATCGGTGCCGAGACTCGAACTCGGAATTTGTAGGGTTGCAATCTACCGCCTTAGCCAATTTAGCTACACCGACATAAAATTTGGTACTCCTGGAGAGACTCGAACTCTCACGACCTTTCGGCCACCTGCTTCTAAGGCAGGCGTGTATTCATTCCACCACAGGAGCATATAAAAAAATGGTAGGCAAGGTGGGAGCCGAACCCACAACAGGCTTTCGCCACACTGGATTTTAAGTCCAGCCGATAATCCAATTCTCGTACTTGCCCATTTATTTTACCGTTACATATAATTATTTTAAATTAAAAAATATGTAAAAGATAGGATTTGAACCTATAAAATAGAACTACTAATTCTATCTGACCCCCCTTCGGGGCTTTAGATTGCCACTTTCTTCACTTTTACATATTAAAATTTGGTATCCTACGGCCGAGAACCGTAAATCCTTACCATTTAGACGATGAGAACATAAAGCTTGGTACGCCCGACGGGGTTCGAACCCGCTTCCCCATAATGGGACCAGAGTGAAAGTCTGGTGACCTGCCAATTAGTCATCAGGCGCATAAAATGGTATCCCTACAAGGATTCGAACCTTGACTATAAGTTTAGGAAACTCAAGTGCTTATCCATTACACTATAGGGACACAAAATGGGGTATGAAACGGAAATCGAATCCGCATCTACAGGAGCCACAATCCTGTGCTTTTCCAATTAAGCTATTCACACCATAAAATTGGTGCAGGCGGCGGGAATCGAACCCACATTTCCCGCTTAAAAGGCGGATGCCAAGACCAGTAATTTGCTACGCCTGCTTGAAAAATGGTACGGGCGGTTGGGCTTGAACCAACATTTCCTCGCTTATAAGACGAGTTCCTTCACCGAGTCGGACACACCCGCATAATTGAAAGTTTGGTACGCCAGGGTGGAATCGAACCACCAATCTTCCGGATATCAGCCGAACGCTCTAACCGACTAAGCCACTGGCGCATATAATTTGGTAGGAGTAGAAGGATTCGAACCTACTTAGCCAACAGGCGTCCGGCCTACAACCGGGTGGAGTTCACCGTCACTCCAGTACTCCCAAAAAAAATGGTGCTCTTGGAGAGACTCGAACTCCCAACGACCTACTTACAAGGCAGGGCTTCTTCCAATTGAATTACAAGAGCAAAAACAGGATAATATTTTTTATTCCAACGTGTCTACCAATTTCACCATTACTAACTATCAATTAGTAAGTAGGACTCGAACCTACACGACATTACATCATCAGATTTTAATTTTTGGTTTGCTGTTATTATCCTTAATATTAAAATGGCGGGGATAACGGGACTTGAACCCGTACTCTCTGCCTTGACAGGGCAGCGACTTGACCAATTCGTCTATATCCCCATGTATTAAATAATCTTTTTTGTTATTTTCTTTTAATTTTTCGTTCACATCTCTATAAATTTGGTGCGAGTGGTAAGATTCGAACTTACTTAGCCTAGGCGTCAGCTTTACAGGCTGGTGCAACTCTCCCACGTTGCCGCACTCGCATAAAACTTAATCAGCAACATATTACTGATTATAAAAAATGGCTGTCCTGGAGGGGCTTGAACCCACATTTGTCACGTTAACAGCGTGCCGCCTTACCGAGTTGGCTACAGGACAATAAAAATGGTACCCAGCATCGGACTTGAACCGATACAACCTATCTTGTAAGGATAGTGCTCTCCCAAATTGAGCTAGCTGGGCATAAATTAATAATGGTGGAGATACTGGGATTTGAACCCAGCTGACGTCCTGATTGCAAAACAGGTGACCACCCCTAGCAGTCCCTATCCCCGTGTAAAAATGGTACACCCGATGAGACTTGAACTCATAACTTCAGCCTTAAAAGGGCCGTACTCTGCGCAATTGAGTTACGGGTGCATAAAAAATAAAATATATAAAAATGGCACCCCCACAAGGATTCGAACCTTGACTATAAGTTTAGAAAACTTAAGTGCTCGTCCATTACACTATAGGGGCATAAAAAATATAATAATATGGTGGAGACGGAGGGTATCGAACCCTCGAACTAAACGTTCCATTTGTTGGTTTACGTTCAGTTTCACCTTTTCGCCCCCTGGGAACGGATTGCGGAGTTGAACCACATTTAATACTGGCTTATGAAACCTGCCGAGATACCGACCTCGTCCATCCGTGTCGTAATAATAATAAATGGAGCGGGCTGGGGGTTACAATCCCCCGACTAATGGTTGGAAGCCACTTATTTTGTCAATTAAACTAAGCCCGCTTAAATTGTTTTTTTATTTTGGTCGGGTGAGCCAGAATCGAACTGGCTAATCCAGGTTTCCAGAACCCAGATGCTTATAGCCTTAGTCACCACCCGTTATTTGTCTTATAATATATTGTATGCTATAAACATACAATTGTATTCCTTAAACATACAATAAAAGTCAGGACATATTTATTTACTTTACAATAGTAGTTTTTTTAATTTGCTGTATATGTCCTTTACATATATAATATTGGTACCGAAGGGCAGACTCGAACTGCCAACCTTTAGATTATGACTTCATAATTATTAATTCGCACTCATAACCATTATTCTTATACATTTTAAATTTATCATCCATATTTTGTTTATTATAAGTATAATTACATTTTATTTCTACTATTTTATTTTCCAAAGGTAAGTAAAAATCTGGTATTGCTATACTATATCTTTTTTTTTGAGTATCATAATATATAAGCCTTTTTGATTCCATTTCATATGGAATTTTTTGTTTGTCTAAATTTTTGGCATATCTTAGTTCGTAACTGCTTCTGTAAAATACTTGTTTTCCGTGCCAAGTTGTATGCCATCCATGTTTGTACTTGTTTTCACAAGGCATATTACGTCTATTATTATGCAAACAAATTAATTGAGCCTTAGATTTTCTTCTCATAGAAATTTTATGTTTATTAAAGAAATTACGTAACGATAATTCATGTATATTAAATTTTTCTTGTATTTCCAATGATGATAGTTGTAAGTTATTATATAAATATCATAATTTTTGTAATGCTTCGTGCCCTGCCTCTTTTAATGATAGGTCGGTATAATTTATATCTAACCTGTCAAATAATAGTTTATTTTGTATATATTTATGACATTCAAAGCAATATTTTTTCTTACTTTTGGGCGTTTTATTATTACAACTAATACAATAAGTTTGTGTATTTTTTTGTAATGAATTGCTTATTTTTTCTTTTGTTTTTTGAGAATGATTTCGAGAATTGGCGCAACTTCTGCCACAAAACCTTCCAGAACCATAATTGCCGTCATGTTCTTTATTACAATTTTCACATTTCATAATTGTTCTCCTATATTAATAAGTATAGTCGAACCTAAAAATTTAGTATATATTTTTTTATATACCAAAAAAATGGTAGCGATAACTGGACTTGAACCAGTAACCTCACAAGATATGAGCTTGGAATTCTACCAATTGAACTATATCGCCATAATTGTATTATGCCCACCAGTTGTGCTACTTCGGTATAAATTTTGAATATCTTACATCCACAAAGACCACTTCTATAAGTTGAGATTGTTTCTCAACCCTCTTATAAAGATTCTGCTAACTTTCACTTATTTTACTTATTCTAAAAAAACTTTTTACAAACAAAAAAGCCCAAGACTTTAGGTTCTTGGGCTTTATAATATATTTATATCTTAACTTATATAAAGCCCGGCGGTCCCAATTCACCAAAAATCGCATCCACTGTATTCATATTTCTATGGCAATACGGACGTTCCTGTGGTGTCCATGTTGATAACGATTTGAGTGATATTGAACTTTGCTTTTTCATTTTGATATTCCTTTTTAATTTTTTTTGAAACTCTTTTTGTCTCTTACATTAATATATATTGAGACAATAAAGAAAACTCTATTTTTTTTGTTTTTTTTTAAAATTTGTTAACTTAGGTCTAACTCTTTTGTTTCATTCTCTAAAAATCCTGCCTTTCGGAACTATCCTTACGACTGCTTCTCGGGACTTACGCCGTAGGACATTTTCAGGGCTAATGAGAAATAAAACCATATTAACATTTCACTCTATATTCTTTTAAGTGAGCTGACACTTTAGCCATTTAACCCTATTGAGGCAGATGTGGGACTCACTTGCTCTTTCACTTTATATAGACAACATAATCTATTAGGATAAATTGTCAAATCTTTTTTTACTTTTTTTTCTTGATGAATGAAAAAGTAAGGCTGGGTCTGCGTTTGTATTCCCAGCTTTTTGTTATTTGGTTTTATGTTTGGTCTTTTATCCGGACTGTACGGCCGGAAGACGTTCGGATCCAAAAATAACCGCAGGTCGCTTACTTTTTCACTCTATAATTTGTTTGGTAAATATAATATTTCAGCATTAATATTCCTGCAATTACCGTGCCCTTTTCTCACATACACGAGCAAGTCATATAATTAAATACAAGTTATTCTGTATGCTGTTTCTTTACACTAATATTCCCCAATTTTTATTTGAAAGGTGGGGTTAAATCAGCCTTAGTCCATACCCAGGAGCCTGTATCGCAATTTATATAATTATTTCGTCAATCTGTTTTTGCTCCGGAACCATAGTCAGCAGATAAACCTTAGGTCTCATTCCCACGCTCAATACGTATCAAACGTATATAACAAAATAACTAATGTGCGGTCATTGGCTTTAATCCAAATGGCGCTTTCAACCGTCTCTCAAACATTAAATAGAATAGAATAAATTGCCAGTCGTTCAACATAAATGAGACCTTCAGCATCCAACAGCAGTCTCTTGTTTTTGGTTGCCCTGTCTTACGGGGGTTGGATTTAACAATGCTTTCACACGTTTGATTTATTCTATTCTATTAATTAAATAAATGGTAGGATTCGATTCCTACATTCTATGGCCACTTGAATCATAAAAAAACGCTTTACCTCTTTATTAAGCTACCAACCAATTAAGTTTGGGGTTAAATTAGGAATTCAACCTAATCGGACTCGAACCGCCACTATATTTTTTTATGTGCGTCTCTATTGCGCCACATCTATTCTATTAAAAAATGATACAAGGAACATAAGGTTCGAACTCATAAATCGTCTTTGCCTTTGACAGTTAAGTATCATTTTTTCTCTTTCACTCTATATAACTATAATATTCTTTTAGGTAATCTTGTCAATTCTTTTTTCGTTTTTCTTTTAATAACATAAGAAATTGAGGTGTGCTTTCACGCTAAAACTCGGCTACCGTCTTTTCTAATTAGTGTAATCACTTAAACATACGGTAAGTTGCTCTCCGCTTCCATATGATACTTACTAAGACAGTACTTTCGAAATACTTCCACCAGAGATTTATGAGAGACAGGTTTAAATAATGAGATTGTAAATCATCCCCGTTCTGGTATGTTATCTTTCCAAATACTCTTTAAATGATGGCTGCCTCTAAGCCTACATTCCACAACTTCTTTTTTTTTCACTCTATATAGACAACATAATCTATTAGGATAAATTGTCAAATCTTTTTTTACTTTTTTCCTTATTGTTATTTTTTATCTTATTTGACAATTCAAATTGTCTTATTGTCATTTTACTTAATCGTTGTGTGAATATCGCATTCAACCAATTTCGATTTTAAATCTATAACAGAACCTCTTGCCAAATATAGTAAAGTTTATGCACTTTATTTACCGAACTCTTCAGCTATACTTTTTATCAATATATCTAATTCGTATCTACATGTTATTCCATTATTTTCACATTTCGCTTCAATGTATCTCATGTTGTAAGCATTAAATGGAAACCCTAATCTTATTTTGGTTGGGACTTTCCCAAGCCAATATCCAAACTCGATGTTTGTTGTAAAGCCAGGTAAAGTTTCTTTATCTCTTGGTATCCAAAATAGAACAATATCTGCTTCTTCCATAGCCTGCTCTTCTCAATCGATTTGCTTGTCATAATGAAAATCGTCAATCGAAGTAGTTTCAAATTCAGGCAATAACAATGTGCCTTCAAACTTATATTTTTTAAATAATTCAATTGCTTCTGGTCGTCAACTCTTAACGTTATTATTGCGGGGAGAAGGCCCCGCCAAAAATATTGACGAGCCTTCTATTTTAATTTCTTCTTGTGCGTATATAATGTTCATATTAAATCTGATGATTATTCGTCAGTTGGCAAGTCAGATAATGGTCCATTATACATATCTTCGTTATAAATGGTTACCTTAACATGAATTGTATTGTCGTCGCCCTTGTAAAGAATATATGTATATCCTTCTGTTTCGCTATCTGATGGATAAATATAAAACCCGCCAATTTTTTGTTTGAAATGCTTGACAAGTTGAGCGGCAAAACAGCCCATTCCATTTGCACAATTAGGTGCATCAGGATTACTGAATCCATTAATAATTTGTGTGTTACCGAATGCTTCTTTTAGGTCTGCTCCGTGTCCGCCTACATATCCATCAAATTGTCTATACATATGTAAAAGAGTTGGAGAATCTAATCCACTATCTTTAATAATTGTGCTTGCTCTTGTTCCCATAATAATCTCCTTTATTTATTTTTGTTTTACTTCTTTCTCTTATAATTTTATCACAAAAAACTACTATTATTGGCAATATTGGTCCAATTGCATATGATATCCAAAATCCAATCCAAAAGTTATAACCGCAACGTTTATATAGTTTGCCTACAGTAAATGCGATAGCGGTTAATATTAGCCATACAAATATACTTAAAATCATTTCCATAACTATTTCTTTTTTCTGCCACTTTCTGTCATAATCTTATCATAAAATACTGCAACTTGTTGTGTGGAAACTAAATTGAAATTCCATACATCTACACCAACATTAATAACAGGTATGTTGCCAACAAATTTGTATTTCCAATTGTTATGAACGTGTCCGCAAAGAACAGCGTCGATATTTTTTGGAATCTCTGCAATACACATAGGTGGTCTATGTATCAAATAAAACAATTTATTTGCGAATTTAATTGTGGCGCTTTCTAATCCACCTTTGACGCCATTATTTCCGTCGTGATTGCCAACAATATGAGTAATTTTAGCATTGATTTGGTCCTCATATGTTTGGGCTTTTTTCTTACCACTTGCTTCTTTTCCGCCTTTGAAACAAAAGTCACCAACGTGATAAATTGTATCGCCGTTTTTTGCTTTATGATTGATTGCTTTGATTAGTGCAGAATTCATTTTTGTAACACGTTGTTCCGCAATCTCTTTGCTTGCCCAATTACCTTTGGCGTCCAAGTCACCTTTCTTAAGCCAGGGTCTATTTGTATATCTAATTATATTCCCGTGCTGGAAATGGAAATCAGAACTAAAGTATGTCTTAGCCATTTTATCCCCCCCCCTTTCTTTTTTTTACTTACATTGTTATAATAGTATTTCAATCAATTTTGTCAAGTTTATTTTTATATTCGTTAATTGTTTCTTTCATAAAATTAATCTTTCCAACATCAAATCCAGAAGTCCAAATATCATTTAAGTATTCGTCAACCAACTTTAGTTTTTCATTTTCATCAATATCAGCATTAACTATCTTAATGATTCCCATTGTTTTTTGTCTTATTATCATTTTTCCCCCTCGATCAATTTAAATTTAATTACCCATACCCAATTATTCTTATCCCATCCAAAACCTCGTTTTTCATTTATTGAATCCCATAATGTTTTGAATACAGCCAATTCGGCAGAATTTTTAGGTAAGTCATTTTCCCATCCGCTATCTAAGATATAATAACGTAGATTGGCTAATTACTTCTATAAGTTCTCTATACTGCATATCTCTTTCAACAAGAGCTTCGCATAATTCTTCTTTAGTCATATCCTCAAGTTGTTTTAGTTTCCATAGAATAGGATATTTTATTTTGGTTGATTCTTTCTTTTCTTCTCTACTAAACATTTTTAAACTATCTTCAAACGATGGGAGATAATGTCCTCTCCATTTTTTATAATAATTTGTCATACTTACCTCCATTTTCTTTCTTAACTGGAGTATAGCTTTTAAACTTAAATACTCCACGCTTTACCTTTGTTACCATACCACAATTAACCATTCGGTTTAGTATTTTCCCAACGTATTTGTAACTATGCCTGAAAGATTCTATTGGAAGCTCTTCAATTATTTCAGATATATTTCGTGGCACATTATCATCTAATATACTATTAATCATTTCTCTTCTCGTTGCCATATTACCTCCCTTAAATTCGTAGCAGAATAAGACAGATGGGGGTCAAAACTTACCCTGCTACTGGTAACTCAATCGCTTGAGTTTTTAATTATCAAATCCAAAATCAAATTCTATTTGGTATTGTTCTTTTATATTAGGTTTCTTGGCAACTACTTTTTCAACTTTTGCTACGATATTTTCACTAATAACAATATCATTAAAGTCTAGTATCGTGGCTGTTTCTTTTTCAACTGGAGTAATAACCTCTTTCTGAACTAATACTTTTCTCTTCAATATAGTCTTTTTATGAATGTCCCTAGCAATTTTCATTTCAGCATTGAAATTTATTGGTCTTTCTTTCATCTTTTCCCATTATATAACAGCCTATCTATGCCACGCTTCACTCGCATAGCATACTGGCAGTTATGTGCAACTTAGTTTTTCTGTAATTAAATCTTTTGGAAGAAAGTCATAACAAAAATAACTACTGCTAAAAGTTATTTTATTATTCGGTCTTCCATAAGGATTATTAAATTTTATTCTTTTATCAAACATCAATAATTGCATTTGTTTATTCGTTTCCATAAACACTTTTTTTGAATATGCGTCATTTAGCCAAGCATTTGTCATTATTAATGCAAATGGTTTGTTAAAACTTAATGCTCTTTCAAAAAACTTTCGTTTATTTTTAAATGGAGGGTTGCTTATAATACAATCCCAATGTTCATTTGGTTCATATTCAAAAAAATCTTGTCCTGTTTCTATATGTGTATATATTACTTTATTAGTTTTGCTTATCAATTTAACAAATGCAGAATCAAATTTATCAAAAGGACACCAAATAATAAAATCTTTTGGTATATACTTCAATATCGGGATTACTCCATATTCTGGAGTATATGCCTCATCATTTCCTGTTTTGTTATAAAGAATTTTTTGGCTATCCATTTTAATCTCCTGTCGTTACACATAACATAAGCACCCACGAGAAAAGATCGTGGCGTGCTCTCTCATTATGTCGCTTTATCTTCATTAAATTCTTTGTTGCTGCTAAATCCAAAATCATATCCAGTTTTATCTACTTCATTTTCGGGTGGAGCATATATTCCGTTATCATAATCTTGAGATCCAGACTCTGCCCAATACCCAAAATTATCATATTCTTTTCTTTCTTTTTCAGTAAGTTTAAATTTTTCAAGTTGTTGCTTAATAGCTTCTAAATCTATACTCATATTTCCTCCTAAATGTCGCAACATAACACAGTGTCCACAGATGCACCAGCAAGAAGAATCCCTGACTGGCACACTCTCTCATTATGTCGCCTGCTTTTCAAGCCATTCCCAAACATCTATGTCTTTTCTTGGTCTGGGTCTTATTTTTTCTACCCAATGTGGACAATCTTCTTTTTTATTATATTTATGACCATACCCACAATCATCTGTGCAATTTAAATCTATTACGCAAGATGGATCACCATATTCTTCGTCAACAATACACACAAATTCTTTATATGTATTTGGGTTTTCAGAGTCAAATTTTTTTTTTAGTTTTTTAATCTCTTCAATTTTCATATTTTCCCCTTAATTAATTGTAATCTTACATTTTTACCAGTTGTTTCACAATAGCTCGGTATCCATTTTTTTGAACTTTCACGCCCAACTACTTTCAAACAATGCACACATTTATATTTGTTTTTCATTTTTATCTTCCCCAGATAATTCTTTTTTCAAATATTCTTCTATTTTAGGCACAAACCAATTACCAAATTCGCAACTCAACACGTCACGATTTGGCGAAGCAATTGCCATAATCCTTATTTTAATAGCTATTTTTTCAATGTCTTTCATTTATCCTCCTTAGATAACAGCCAATCCATGCTTTATATGGCATACAGCCATTATGTGTAACTTATAATTTATCATCTTCAATCATTGCGTTAGCTAATCCGCTAAAGACAATAGCTAATACGAATGATGTTATCGTTAATTTGATATGATAAACATCAAAATTCCAAATCAATGTTACTACATTTATGATAAGAGATAAAATGCACATCAGCGCCACAACACAAAACAATCCTTTTAAAAACTCCATATCTTCCTCCTTTCGCTACACATAACATAAGTGTCCTTGTTTTGAATGAAAGAATGCTTGAAAGAACATCGCACACTCTCTCATTATGTGTAACTTATATTTTTAATACCTTAACAACCTTTGATAAAACTTTTTTCTCACAATTAGGACAATATATTTTGTATTCTTTTGGTTCATCATATTCAAATATTGTACTATTAATCCTAAAATTACATTTAGCACATCTGAATTGAAGATAAAATTCTTCCAAGTCTTTAATTGGTTCTAAATTATCAATCGGTCTCTGTAATTCTTCTTTAGTATATTCTCTTTCCCTCATCTCAATCTCCTTTTATTTCATTACACATAACATACCGGCATTTAGGCAAAATTAAGCCTTTTTGTTTCTATTGTTCCAGCTTCTATGTTCAATAAGCCATTTTAATTTTTCCATAGAAGTCTCTGCAACTATATTGTCCTCCATATCAGTTCCATCTTCGATGACGGATTCAGCTTCTGCACAATACCAACATACACCTAATCTTATGTTGTTCATACCGCTTTCTTCACCACAAATCATACATTCCATATTATCTCCTTTTTTTTCATAATAGCTTCGCATAACACTATGTCTATGTGCCACTTCGTTCTACATGGCACACTCTCTCATTATAGGTAACTTACCAGTTAATAACACAGTAGTCTTTGTCAAGTCCGTGTTTTCCACCATACAAAATATATTTTATTTCAAATCCATCTGTTTCTCTTCCAGTTTTAATTCCATTAACGGTTTCAAATAAATAAATCATATCATATTCTTTGAAATTCCGATCGTTTTTTCTTAGTTCAAACTTCTTTTTTCCTTCTTCAATTGCTTGGAAATATTCAGTTTCTGTTTTTAAATAATGATATTGTCTTGCCATAAATACTCCTATAATTTTTTATCTCTTTCACTCTCTCACTTACATAACTATAGTATTCTTTTATTCAGTTTTGCCAAGTTTATTTTTAATCTTTTTGATAATTATGGGCAAATATGTTCATATCAAAATTAGGTTGTTGTATCACTTCAAATTTACCCTTCATAATTCTTTAATCTAATTTTATTGTATTTACTGCTTCTTGTAATCCTACATCAAGAGCTTCTTCATAAGTTTTATATTCAATTTTAGATTTATTTTTTGTGCCATCAATAGAAAACCAGATATCTATTTCATTTTCTGAATTAATATAAGATAATCCCACATAATAAATTCTGTTTCCATCAATCCAATTAATAATAACTGTAATATCAATATGATGTTCTTCTCTTAACCATTTCTGTAGTAATGATTGTGTTGGAGCATGTGTAACATTTTTAAGTGGTACTCTATTAGAAGTTAACATGTATTTATCTTTACCTATAGCATACATCTTATTAGATGGAATATTGAATCCTTTTTCTTTGGCTAATTTAGCTGTCTCAAATGATATTAATTGTTCTTTCATACGACCTCCATTATTAAATAAGCTATGCCTCCGCTGGCTTTGATTGACTTACGAGGTCTTGTGACATTAATATCGCAGTCATGGTGGTCTCCTCACCTGTTATATCCCATTACCTATTAAGGCTGGGTCGTCTGACATAACTTATATGGTTATTTATTTATCCTATCTTACTTTGAAATCAATTACATCTTGTAATGTATGGTCTGTTCCAAAGTGCCTATCTCTTTCAATGCCGAGTCCCCATTTACCTTTAAAATCTTGAATTTCAGAAAATGCGACCGTACCGCATTCGGCAAATGTATCATCTCCAAGATTTGCAAAGCACCAAAATATGCCTTCTCCTTGTTCATACTCATAACAATACCATGTGCCTGCCCCAGTTGGATTGAAAAATTTTACTATTATTTTAATTTCAGTTAGTTTTTTGTTTCCCGTGTACCCTTGTTTTTCAAAATCTTTTAAGTTTTTTCTCGTTAATAGCATCATTTTATTTCTCCTTTCTTTTTTTTTTACTTACATTACTATAATAGTTTTTTGGGGGGTTTTGTCAAACTATTTCTTTAATAATTTATCAATAACTTTTACAACTAATGAATCTAATTCTTTTATTTCATCGAACAGTAAACTTTTTTTACAATTGATTCCATATAATGGGTCGCAACATATTTCAAGTGCGCCTGGCGCATTGAATGTTACATGTTTGTAATCATTTAATCCACCCATTGTAAATTCTAATGTTTGGGTGCCATACTCTTCTAACCAATAACCGTCCATTTCAAATGTTAGTCGCTTCTTAACACCATGATCTAATTTTTCTATAACTTTTAAGACAACATTTTTTGCACGACAAGTTATATGATGTGCGTGTCCTCTAAATTCATTTTGTCTGTAATATTTAACCAAAAGTAAATCATTCTCTTTAAGTTTATCAAACGTTTTCATTTATTCTCCTTAAGGGAACATCATTAAACAATTATATTCGGGGTCATACATAACGCCACATCGTGTAAGCTCCAATATTTGCTCGTCAGTTAATGTTTCAAGTTGCCCGCCTCTAACATCGATATAAAATTCATCATGTTCTGCGGCATGAATTAAATTTGCACCAGATTCGTCAGGGAATAATTCGTCAAGCAATATAAAAGCGTGTATGTCTGGCCTATTACTTCTTTTATTTTTAACATTCTCAAATCTTGTGTATTCGTTATTAACTTTTTCAAACTTTTTGTGTATATTCATTTTTTGCCTTCCTTTTAAACTTTTACAATTAATCTACTTTAAGAACGTCTTTAATAGCCGTAACAAATGATTCCTTTGGTAAAGCACCCATTGACATTTGAGGTTTATCATCTTTAGGGCAAAATAATATTGAAGGAATACTACGGATTCCAAATGTAGCTGCAAGTTCTTGTTGATCTTCAGTATCAATTTTATAGATATCCACTTTGCCTTCATACTCTTTTGATAGATCTTCTAAAACAGAAGCAACTTGCTTACAAGCTGGGCAATATTTGGCAGAAAAGTCAACTATTGCTGGTCTGTCTCCTAAAAATTTCCATTCTTTATTTACTTCATAATCAAAAATAATTTTTTTAAATTCATCTTCTGTTAAGTTTTTTATCATTTTATTTACTCCTCTATTATAATTTTAAAATTTCTATGTTTTAATTGACTAATTAAAGTATCAACATTTATTTTACAGCCTCATTTATATTGTTTATTTATTTTTCTTATAAAACAGTTAAGTTTCTTTTTTCCTTTAAAATTGAAAATTTCACCAGTTTTAATATCTTCAATTTTATATTTTTTAATAAAATTTTTAGATATTTTATTTTGTGCATATTTCAATACTCTTACGTCGGTTTCTTTAGTTAATCCTTTATTTCATGGAATTTGACCTAGATGCCCATTTCTACTATTCTCTTTTCTTTCTTTAGAATGCTGTATACCTTGTAATGGCATACTTCGTTTAATTCTTTCTTCATCTGCCCTATCTCCATATAGTTCGTCGTATGTTTTTTTATATGCAAAATGTTTATCGCCTATTCGTTTAGACTTACGCATAATTTCTTTTTTTCTTGGATGATGTGACATTGTGTCAGAACCTCTTCCGCCTTCATCCATATTACAAAGGGGCCCAGTATTTGTAATTCTACGGCCGATATTTAAAATCAATTTTTTTTCATTTATAAATGATTTTTCTTCTGATAATTCATCGTATAATATAATTATATATTTTTTTAAATCGTATCCAGCTTTCAATATTTTAGTAATTACGTTCAATTTAAGTGTATTCCTATGATCTTGTTTTATATGAGCTAAGTATCTATTGTTCTTACCTTTGCCTACATAAATTGGTTCGTATCAAACAGAAAAATTATCGTAAGTATATTTTCCTGGCTTTCTTGGATCTAAATAAATATAATTATAATATTTATTTGATTGATTTTTAATAATTTTCATAAAAAGTAAAGATTCTCCTATAATGTATTGAATTAGTAAATATAAATCTACTTTTAATTCTTATATATACATATACGAAAATTAAATAATTTATTACTTTTTTATTGTTAATTGTATTGACAGTATATAATTATGGCAGTCCACACCACAAAGCATAAAAGTCAATTATTGCTGGTCTGTCTCCTAAAAATTTCCATTCTTTAGCATCTAATTTTGATATTTTTTTTTCAAATGATTCTTTTGTTAAATGTTCCATTTTAACTCCTTTACAGAATCAGTATTTTCAACCAATCCTCAGTTTATTTTATTTTGTCGCTCATAATTAATTACCAAACCCCATTGTAGATTTTTCATCCTTACCATCTAATTTCTTTTGCCACTTGTTAGATTTAATTTGCTTTTTACGCATCATATTTATTCTCTCCAACGCTTCTTTGTATGGTATATCATATATTTCAACTGACATGATAAGTTCCTTTATATGAGCGAAACTGAAATTTTTAGTATCGTCAAGCCATTTTTTTATATCTTCGTCTTTAACTTTTAGAGCCTTTTTATTGATATATATTTCACGCATTTCTCTTGTAGGCATATCGATTTCAACTATTCTGTCAATCCTTGAAGGCCTATTAATTATTCTATCAGGTAAGTTTTCTGGGTAATTTGTTGTTGCAATAATAACAGTATTTGAGTGTTGAATGCCACCATCTAATAATTGCAATAATGCTTGTTCATCTTCATCATATTTTAATAAAGCATCAATGTCTTCAATAACTAACATTATTTTTCTGTTATTTTCAACTTCCTTGAAGGCTTTAATTCCATCAATCGGGATATGATTAAATAAAAAAACAATATTACCTTGTTTAACAAATGAATCCATTAATTGCCTAATAATACAAGTTTTCCCACCACCAGGAGGCCCGCAAAACAAGTAGCCTCTTTTATGCGGCTCCTTTCTTTTATCGTACTCTTCCTTTCTATCCCAAAAACTTTGAAATTCTCTCATGATTTCATCACTAACAGAATCTTCAAATCTGATTAAATCATAAATGTCAACTTTCTCTTCTTTAAACACCCAGTCGCCATTTCTATTCATTGTAATTATGAATATTCCAGGAGGCAGTGTCTTTGCGGTTTGCCCACAAGGAATATATTCATTTCCATTTACGCCATATTGATATAAATTTTTATTCATTTTTTTCTCTGTATCAACCGAACCTTTTGAGCTTGGAGCAACTGTCTGAATAGTTGGCAGTTGATTATTTAATGCTATATCTTTTACTTGTTTAATTAACTTTTCAAATTCCATTTATTCTCGCTCCATATTCTATTAAATTTTTCTTTCATTACAAAAGCTAACCAAAGTTGTTCCATTGTTTCCATACCCATCTCACAATCAGATTCAGAAAATTCAATTAATTCTTTACAAATAACATTTGGACAGGCTACGAATCCTATATCATATAAATCTTTTTGATTGTATCTTTTGTCCGTTGGTAAAACATATAACATATTCTGCAACTGGTCTTGTCTTGGCAACCAAAATCTTTTACCCTCACAACAAGCACAATCATAATCACCATAATCATTTCCATTTACATCTATCATAAGTAATTTGGATATAGTGTGTGCTTCATGTAAATAAATATCACCATGTTCATGTTCCCATTTATTTTGTATTTCTATTGCATCTTTGCACATTTTTATATATCGTTCTGAATAATCCATATATTGTAACCTTCCTTATTTATTTATATAGTGGCAAGTGCCCCGTAAACTTATCTATTTTTTCGTTATTCCAAGGGCCAATACCCAAACAAGTATATTCTGGTTTGCTAAATTCTGTTCTGCCAGCATCTTTAACTAATCCGATTGGAATATTGGTGTCTTTAAGTTTATTGTAAAGTTCAAGCAATTCTTCTTCAGAATCCACTCTTAACGTAACCTTTGTAAATGAGCCGTCAAACCATTTCGCAACATCGTAAGGTATTTTTTCAACTTTATGCCCTACAATTCTACCGACTAACGAAATTTTAATATAATTGTCAAATATACATTTCATTGACGCATGCGAACCTTGAGCAACTAATTTGCCACGAGACATTCCTAAATCTTTCCTCATTACCAAAATTTGCTTAGTTTTGCTTTCCATTGAACCTATACCGTTGCATTGTGGGCAATCAATAGTGCCGTGTGGAATTTCTATTGTTCCAGCGCCATTACATCTTGTGCATTTTATTTTTTCCATTTTAATCTCCTAACTCATTTTATTTACTTGATGGAAGTGCTTAACCCTTTCGAAAAAAAATACCTTGCAAGGCTATCTATTATAAATACTTACACGTTATTTTTTCTATTATTTTTACTGAAAAACTACTACTTTTTATAGAAAACGACTTTCACTTAGGCAATATACATCTTGATAAATCTTGAAACAATTTTTAGCGTTATGTGTTTACGTCGGCCATGTGAATGTGTTTCTCTTATTATCTTTTTATCTTTCCAAATTGTAAGTCTATTTCCGCCATCGCCATCAATATCGTTTCTGATGTTCTAGACATATTCTGTATTATTTACTATTATTTTTCTTACCTTAGTTTTCTTTTTTTCGCCTGTTCGTTTTCAGACAATTCTAAAATTTCTAAGGAAATTATATGTTCTATAGACGTTATCTTTCCAGTACCTTTACAGGCGTGACAATACTGTTCTTTATGGTCTATCTCGACCGTTTTATGTCCACCGCAACTAATACAAGTTTTTACTATTTTAATTTTCATCTTTTTTAACTCCTTCTGTTTTTTTTCTCTTAGATAAATACAAATCATTTTCTCCAATATAAGATAAAATTGTATTCGTAGTAAAATTATTTTTTTTATTTTTATATGAAAGAAGGGACAAATTCCTTCACTAACATCAAATATGCACGATAACATGCTCGGTGTTAATGTGCAAATATTGCGTTATCGTGTTAATATAAAAACATTTAGAAATCTTTCCATAATCAGCTTTTTGTAATAAACGACTGATTATAATCTAATCTGTTGATAACAAAACATACATTTCAAAAATATCTATCAACAATACAACTGGATGAAGTGTTATGCGGGAAGATTGTTTTTAATATTATAAATATGTTTTAGATGATTTTGAAACTCAATATCTTCACACATTCCTTTCCCTAAACTGTCTGAAATTTTAGCTGTAGGTCTATGATTTTGTTCAACCATTTTCATAACTATTTGCAATGGAACAGGGCCACAATCATTCATTAGGTTGGTTCCGATTCCGAAACTAGTTTTGATTCTACCATTAAAGCGACTAAATATTCGAATGGCAAGTGGGAAATCTAATCCATCTGAAAATATAGCATTTTTTGTTTTTGGGTCAATATCCATTAATACATAATGACTAATCAATTTTTCTCCCCACTCGAATGGATCGCCACTATCATGTCGGCATCCATCAAATAGTTTTGAGAAATGCAAATCGAAATCATTTAAGAATGCATCCATTCCAATAATATCACTTAATGCAATACCAAGCAATCCTCTGTATTCTTGAGACCACCGCTCCAAAGCTACTTTTTGAAAATCAAATAAACTAACGCCATGGGTTTGTTGATGCCCCTGAAACCATTCGTGTGCCATTGTGCCGATTGCTTTAATGTTATATTTGATTGCGAAATAAACATTTGACGTACCAACAAAGAAATCATTTGTTCGTTGATTTTTTGAGAAAAACTTTAATGTTTTTTCTATAACTTCATCTTGCCATTTGAAAGAATATCTTCGTCTCGTTCCAAAATCAGCGAATGTAAAGCCATCAACGTATATTGCTTTGTCAAGTTTTGTATATAAATTAGCAATACCAACATCGTGTGTCATTTTTTCATCTGGCTTTAATGATAGAAAATAAAGCTCATTGACCATTGCTAATACAGGCACTTCAAACCAAATTGTATAACACCAAGGGCCTTCAACATATATTTTCAATTCACCATTAACATTCTTTACACTTATATATTTATAGTTCAATTTTAGTAAACGCAAAAATTCCATAAAATCATTTTTCAAATATGGAATTTTATCCTTCAATGCAATTAATTCTTTTTCACTAAACGATAGTTTGCATAATTTTTTTATTTCATCTTTAACTTGTTCGGCCAAATATCCTAATTTAACTCCTTTATTACGACAGGTAAATTTATATTTAACCCAAGCATCTGGTTGCGTATGGAAAACGGCCATTGACATTGAAAATTTGTAACTATCTTGATCGAGCAATCTCTTAATAATACTCATTGTTCCTTCCTATTTATTTCGCTACACATAACAGCCTATCTATGCTACGCTTCATTTGCATAGCATACTGGCAGTTATGAGTCATATATCTATTTTCATATACAGCCAACAACCGAAAACTATAAATCCATATTCATGTATTGAGTTACTTTTTCGATGTCTGTTTATAATTTCAAATAGTGGATATTCTTGCCAATACCAATGCAAACCGTACCAAACATGTTTGACATTAAAATCAAAACCATACTTATCCAAATAAAACTTTCTTCTTATGTTCATAATTGACTCCTTTTTTGATAGACGACTCATAACAAGCGTATCATCGCCGACACGCCGCATACACGGCACATTATTCTAATTTGATCTTTACCAAATTCCGCCATCATCTCTTCTCAACACCGAGTTGCCATCATATTCTATTCCCATTCTTTTACAGGTATCTGATTTAATTGTTTCGAGTGTAATCATAGTTTCACGATACCATTCCACAGGGAATACAACTGAATCAATAGGATTTATCTTTCTTACTGCATCTATAGCAATATTGATTTTGTCCAATTCTTTTTTTAACCAATGTTCTTGCTCCCATTTGTCGGCTTCATTTTTCATATCTGACAATTTAGCGTTAATATTGTCGAAATTTGCTGTTTTTTCAATCAAAGTTCTGTCGAAAACATCTCTCCAATAAGGACATTCTTCCTTATTATCATACTCTTTCTTTCTTGAAATTGAACAATCCCAAGGTTTACCTTCGTCTATACAACATGTCTCCAAACAATCGCCATCAACTACACAACATTTAATTGTGATTGGAAACTTTTTTGCAAAATCTTCTTTTCTTATCATATCTTTTCCTTTTTTTAATCACATTACTATAAT
>Ga0208904_1000455_pt1 | contig 34782 bp, 43 predicted proteins | sample AntAceMetag02UKB_FD_184774 | JGI IMG/M metagenome (GOLD analysis project Ga0208904, IMG submission 184774) | Saline lake microbial communities from Ace Lake, Antarctica - Antarctic Ace Lake Metagenome 02UKB (SPAdes) (version 2) | ecosystem: Environmental > Aquatic > Non-marine Saline and...
AAAGAAAAAATTTGTTTTGATTCCTTATTCTTTAAGCGTAGCGGGAAACCTCCTTATAAAAAGATAAAAAATGTATGTCGGACAACTAGGTATATCCTAACTTGTTTGTTTTTTTACTAAAGTTAAATAGTTTTGTATAATAATTGTGTAATCAGAAAATCTTATGAATACACAAAGTCGTACAACTAGGCTAGAACGTGACCCATTATATAATTTTCAACAGGAAATGAAGTTGCGTAATTTTAGCCCAAAAACAATTAAGTCCTACTCTTATTATATAACTAATATACTACAATTTGCAAATAAAGGAGCTAGTAGTATAACTGCGGAAGATGTTAGGGGGTATTTGGAAAGTTTAGCTGATTTAAACTCTTCTGCCTCAACTTTAAATTCTGCCTATAGCGCTTTAAAATTTTATTTTGAAAAAATATTATATCGTAAGTTTTTTGCTAAAATTCCACGTTCAAAAAAGGAAAAGAAATTGCCAGTTGTTTTATCAAAAGAGGAAATTAGAAAAATGATTGATGTGATTAATAACCCAAAGCATAAATGTATTTTACAATTACTTTACGGTTCTGGTTTGCGAGTGAGTGAGGTTGTTAAAATTAAAATGCAGGATATTGATTGTGAGCAGGGGATTTTAATGATTAGAAATGGAAAAGGAAATAAAGATAGGCAAACTATTTTATCAGATGAGGTTATTGATGTTTTAAAAACTCAAGAGAAAATAAAAAAGATGAATGATTATTTATTTACCAGCTATGATAATAAAAGCCCGTTATGTACGGTTAGTATAAATAAAATAGTAAAACAAGCAGGTGAAAGTGTTGATATTAACAAAAATATATCTGCGCATAGTTTAAGACATAGTTTTGCTACGCACCTACTTGAAAATAATGTAAATATAAGGTATATTCAAGAGTTGCTAGGGCACGCAAGATTAGAAACAACGCAGATTTATACTAAAGTTTGTAATTATAATTTAAAAAACATCACCAGTCCGTTATAGTAATTTGACTAATAACGAGGTTTTTGTTATACTAATATCATGAAAAATATTAAAAAAGTACAACTTAATACTGAAGTTTGGAAAGAAGGTAATATGTATGTTTCATATGTACCTCAACTTGATATTTCTTCTTGTGGCAAAACTGCTGAAGAGGCAAAAGAGAATATTCGCGAAGCAACTGAATTATTTTTTAAAGAAATTAAACGGATGAAAACTAGCAAAGAAGTTTTTGAAGAGGCTGGTTTTTTAGTTGATAAAGATAAAATATGGAAAGCTCCAGAATTAATCTCCTTTGAAAAAATGCAGTTAGCTTTTTAATATATGCCAAAAATTGTCCCTATTAGTTACAAACAGTTAATAAAAATTTTTGTTAAAGAAAATTTTATCTATCAAAGAACTAAAGGAGATCACATGATTTTAACTAAAACAGGAGTTTCTCGGCCACTAGTTGTGCCAAAATATCGGGAAATTCCTGTTTTTGTTATAAAAAATTTATTGCGCACCGCTGGAATAAATAGAGAGCGATACTTCGAATTAATTGATGATGTAAATTAAAAATATAAAATTAATAATTTAAAAAACATCACCAGTCCACTGTGATGTTTTTTTGTATGTTAATTGTAAATTGTAAAATGCCACGCCCGATCTGCTGACGTAGTCAGGCGGGCGGGTCAGATGTTAAATTACAGCCACTTTTTCTTTTTGAAAACAACTAGCATGCCCAATGAGCCAGCCAGCATGATACTAATAATCATCCAAAAGCCTTGCTCAGTTTCTATAAAAGGCATGCCCTTGAGAGTATTCATACCAAAGATGGCAGCTAATAAAGTAAGCGGAAAGACAATTACTGAAAAAATAGTCAAAGTTTTCATCACATCATTTAGACGATAATTCATAATAGATTCATTGGTTTCATACAGCGCTTTAATAGTTTCACTACGGTTTTCCATCATATTTAATAAATCTTTAGTTTTTTCAATTACTGTAGTGTAAGGAGTGCGTTTATCAATAATATCAATTTCAGTGGCTAGTTTTTTAAATTTTTCAAAAATATTTTGGTAATTTTGTGTAATAGTTTTCATATTAACCACACTACGACGTAAATTTAAAAGGGTAGTGGTGGCAATTTTATTATCCATGTTAAAAATATAATCTTCAATTTTATCCGAACCTTCGCTAATATGATCTAATAAATCAAAACTATCATCTAAAAGCGTATGAATAATAATATAAAATAAATCAATAGATGAATCTACTTTATAATTAGTAAACTCTTTTTTCTTTTCATAATCAGTGAAAAGTTTTTTCAAATCTGTAATCTTACCATAATGCAACATTACTAAATAATCCTTGCCCACAAAAAAATCAACTTCTGTTCCATTAACTGTTCTATTTTCTTTATCAAAATAAGGAAAACGCATGGTGACAAAAACATAATCATCGCCAGCATTAATTTTGGCATGAAAATTCAGCACATTACTATGCGCATCATGTAAGTCGGTTGTATTGAATTTATATTTGCGACGTAGATGAGCAATTTCTTTTTTATCAGCATCTACAATACTTAGCCATTCAATTTTTTTACGACTAGTGATTTTTATATTTTGAGTTTGAATCCTCCCTGTCATGTTTATGTTATGCTAATCTGCTAATTAAATGTTAATTCACAAATTGCTAATTAATGATGTTAAAATTATTATACCATATTTTTTTTGAGTGTGGTATAATCTAGTTACATAGTTAATTAGTTACTTAGTTTTTTTCTATGAATGGTAATCAAACAGCACAACCAATTCCAGAAAAAGTTCCTGCACCAGAGCAGGGAAATGTGGCGCCAGAAAAAGCGACTGAAAAGCCCACTAGTTTTGAGCAGGTTGTGCCAGCGCAAAAACCAAAAGCTCAACCTAGTCAGCCAGTTGTTTTGTCAGATGTTAATGTGCCTAATATTACTAGTCAGCAAAAATCTTCAGTTGATATTAAACAAATTGAGCAAGTTTTAAGTCGAGATTTGGAAGATGTTTATTTTCAAATGGATCAGCAAACTCAAGAGCAATTCAAGCAAGCTGGCGAAGAAGCATCTCGTAAAATTCAAATTTTATTAGATGAGACAAAAGTAAATATAAAAAAGATATTTTTAGCAATTATGGATTGGTTGAAAGTTATTCCAGGAATAAATAAATTTTTTTTAGAACAAGAAAGTAAAATTAAGGCAGATGAGATGGTGAAGCTTAAGAAATAGTTTTTTTCTGTCATTCTGAGTGAAACGAAGAATCTATTAGTATATTAAATCATAAATAGAGGTAAAAACTCTCCCTTTTGTCATTCTGAATGGAACGAAGTGGAGTGAAGAATCTATTCGTAAGCATAAATACAAATAGATTCTTCACTGTGCTACGCCGAGGTTTCGCTACGTTCAGAATGACAGAATGGGATGGTTAAAATTTAAAACTAAAAATGTTTGAATTTGCAGATTTTGCCAATTTAATAACTACTTTATTAACAATTGTAGGTGCTATTTTTATAGTGGTACTTCTTTTTTTTATTGTTAGAAAAATTTTACGAAAATTTGTGGCTAAGAAATTTGATTTTGATAAAGATATTTTATTAATTCGCGTACCCAAGGCAACACTAAAAGATACTGATGAAAACTCAACTACTCAGTCATTACAAGAAGATATTGCAGTTGGTGAGAGTATTTTTTCCTTAATCGGTGGCATGAAACATAATCCGCATGGATTAAAATCATGGTTTTTAGGAGCACATAATACTTTTGCTTTTGAAATAGTATCACACAAAAAGTTAATTTCATTTTATGTAGTAGTACCAAAAGATATGCGACGGTTTGTAGAGCAAGAAATATACGCTCATCATCCAGAAGCTAGTATTCAAGAAGTGGCAGATTATAATATTTTTGCCAGCAATAGCAAAATTAAAACAGCCACTTTTAAATTACGACGTAGTGCTATGTTTCCGATTAAAACATACAAGAAAATGGAAATTGATCCGATTGATTCAATTATTAATACTTTATCAAGATTAAAAGAAAGTGAAGGAGCAGTTATTCAAATAGTAGTGCGTTCAGCCAATAAAACATGGCGAGCACGAGCACAACGAATTGCTAAAGAAGTTAGAGAAGGTAAAAGTTTAACTGAAGCTTTACAAGGTGCATCATACGGAAAAATCTTAAAAGGTATGAGTAAAACTAGTGATGTTATGATGCAAAAAGATCAGGAAAATAAACTAGAAAATAAACAGCAAATGACACCAGTAGAAGAAGAAAGTTTACGAGCCATTGAAGAAAAAATGTCTAAAGCAGGTTTAGACGTGAACTTGCGAGTAGTTGTTTCTGCAGAAAATGACACTCAGGCGCAGATGTATTTAGGGAATATTGCCGAGAGTTTTAATCAATATACTATTTTTGAATATGGTAATGGTCTTAAGAAACATTGGAATATTAATAATGAAAAAGTTATTAAAGATTTTATTTATCGTCGATTTCGTTCTAAACAAAAAATGATTTTAAATACCGAAGAGTTGGCTAGTATTTTTCATTTTCCGCTTCCACAAAATGAAACTCCTAATATTTTATGGTTGACTGCCAAAAAAGCACCAGCCCCACCAGATACACCAACTGAAGGAATAGTAATAGGTGAAAATATTTTCCGTGGTGTAGTAAAACAAATTCATATTAAGCGAGAAGATCGTCGCCGTCATATGTATGTGGTTGGTAAATCTGGTACTGGTAAATCTAATTTATTATCATATATGGCTCAACAGGATATTAAGAATGGGGAAGGTGTCTGTGTGATTGATCCTCATGGAGATTTAATTGAAGATATTTTAGCTCAAATACCTAAAGAACGAGCTGAAGATGTGGTTCATTTTGCTCCAGCTGATATTGAGCGTCCGCTAGGTTTAAATTTATTAGAATATGATGAGCGTTATCCAGAGCAAAAAACTTTTGTTATTAATGAAATGATTAAGATTTTTGATAAGTTGTATGATTTAAAATCAACTGGTGGGCCAATTTTTGAACAATATATACGCAATGCTATGCTTTTAATTATGGATGATCCAGAAACAGGTTCAACTTTAATGGAAATTTCTCGGGTATTATCTGACGCTGATTTCCGTGATATGAAATTAAAAAAATGCAAAGATCAGACAGTAGTAAATTTTTGGCGCAAAGAAGCAGAAAAGGCTGGTGGAGAAGCAGCTTTAGCAAATGTAGTACCATATATTACTTCTAAATTAACTAGCTTTATTTCTAATGCTACTATGCGCCCAATTATTGGCCAGCAAACAAGTTCGTTTAATTTACGAGATATTATGGATCAGCAGAAAATTTTACTCCTAAATTTATCTAAAGGACAAATTGGAGAAATGAATGCCCATCTCTTGGGAATGGTTTTGGTAGGTAAAATTTTAGTTAATGCTTTATCACGTACTGACATGCCACAAGATCAGCGCAAGGATTTTTATTTATATATTGATGAGTTTCAGAATTTTACCACTGACTCTATTAGTATTATTTTATCTGAAGCCCGTAAATACAATTTAAATTTAACCATGGGGCATCAGTATTTAGGTCAGTTAGTGCATAATAATGATGCTTCAATTAAAGACGCAGTATTTGGAAATGTTGGCACAATGGTTAGTTTTAAAATTGGTTCGGAAGATGCAGAGACTTTAGTAAAAGAATATTCCCCAGTATTTAATGAATTTGACCTTATCAACATTGAAAAGTATCACGCCTATGTTAAACTACTGATAGATAATACCACCTCGCGCCCGTTTAGTATGGGTACATACCCAATGCCGGCTGGTAATTCTATTTTAGCGCAAAAAATTAAAGAATTATCAAGATTAAAATTCGGCAAAGAGCGCAGTATGGTGGAGGCAGAGATAATGCAGAGAGTAAATAATTAATTTAGTTTTAAAATCCTAAGCTCAAAACTCAAAATAAATTTAAATATTAAAATTCAAATAATTAAACATAAGTATATGTTTTGAGAATTTATTTATTTGAATTTTTAATTTGTTTTGGATTTAGATATTAGGATTTTGAGTTTTATTATAATAATATGTTTCAACTAAATCACAAACAATCCATGAAGAAAAAAATTACTGTTAGTATTCTTACGCTTTTATTAATATTTGGTTCATTTTATGGTGGAATATTAATAAGTAAGATGACTGAATTTGATGATACTTTAATTAATAAAGATTATGTTTATATTGGTTCAGTTTTAAATAAATATAAAGAATCTGCTAGAAAAAATGTTAGCAATGATGTTGATTTTCAATTATTTTGGGATGTATGGGATTTGATAATGCAAAAATACGTTGATGCTGATCAACTGAAAGAAAAGGAGATGTTTTATGGTGCCTTGCGCGGATTAGTCGCTTCAACTGGCGATCCTTACACAGTATTTATGAATCCAGTTATCTCTAAAGAATTTAGTAATGATTTAAAAGGAACTTTTGAAGGAATTGGTGCTGAGATTGGTATCAAAGGTGGAGTTTTAACAATCATAGCCCCTTTAACTGATATGCCAGCTCAGAAGGCAGGTTTACGCTCAGGTGACAAGGTTTTAGCAATTAATGGTGATGAAACCACAGGAATCGCCATTGACCAAGCAGTAAATAAAATTCGTGGACCAAAAAATACTGAAGTAATTTTAACAATTTGGCGAGAAGGCTTTGAACAGCCAAAAGATTTTTCAATTACTAGAGAAAAAATAAATTTCAAAAGTGTTCGCTGGGAAATGAATAATGATGAAATAATGGTAATTAAAATATCTCACTTTAATCATGATACTGAGGAATTATTTGGCAGAGCAGTGCGTGACACTATTAAAGAAGCGCCAGAGGGTGTGATTTTAGACTTGCGTGGTAATCCTGGCGGATACATGGACACAGCGATTGAAGTAGCTAGTGAATGGATTGAAGAAGGTGTAATAGTGAGTGAGAAATTTGGTGATGGAGAGAAACGTGAATATTTAGCGCGAGGACGAGCTAGATTAACAGAATTTCCGACCATAGTATTAGTAAACGAAGGATCAGCCTCTGCTTCTGAAATTGTAGCTGGCGCATTAAAAGATTATGGTAAAGCAAAGATTGTTGGCCGGCAAACTTTTGGTAAAGGATCAGTTCAAGAATTATCACAAATGCAGGATGGTTCATCAGTAAAGATTACCATTGCTAAATGGTTAACCCCAGAGGGTACTAATATTTCTCACGAGGGAATTGCCCCTGACGAAGATATTGAATTAACCCGTGAAGATTATGAAGCGGATAAAGATCCGCAGATGGAAAAAGCAATTAATTTACTGCTAGAAAATTAGTAAAAGTAGAAAAAGTTAATTTCATTGATAATTTTTATTGTTAATAAGAAAATTATTAAAATTAGAAGAATATCAATATATATTTAATGAATTACAAAAATTACCTATAGAACTACATAGCTTAATTAAATTTACCAATGACCGTTTAACAATTTAACAATTTAATAATTTATATTTATGATTAAACAAAAACCTTCTCCTAAAAAAAAGATAAGTTTTAAAACTAAAGTTGGTTTTGATAATGAAAAATATTTGGCTGAACAAACTAAAGAGATCTTAGAGCGGGTTAAGCAGTTTAATAATAAACTTTATTTAGAGTTTGGTGGTAAGCTTGGTTATGATTTTCATGCTGAGCGGGTATTACCTGGTTATCATCCACATGTTAAATTAAGATTATTACAGAAGTTAAAAGACAAAACAGAAATTATTTTGTGTATTTATGCTAATGATATTGTTACTGGCAGAGTACGCGGAGATTTTGGTATCACCTATGATTTTGCTACTTTAAAATTAATAGATGATTTGAAGGAATGGGGACTGGATAAAGTATCAGTTGTAGTTACTAGATTTAAGGACGAACCAGTAGTTATTAAATTTATAAATAAATTAAAAAAAAGGAAAATCAAAGTTTACACTCACCGAGAAATAAAAGGGTACCCAATTGATATTGATCACATAGTCAGTAAAGATGGTTATGGAAAAAATTGTTACATTCCTACTGAACGCCCAATTGTAGTGGTAAATGGGCCGGGTGCTAATAGTGGTAAACTGGCGACTTGTTTGTCACAGCTTTACCATGATCATAAGAAAGGCAAAAAATCTGGTTATGCTAAATTTGAAACTTTCCCTATTTGGAATTTACCGTTAAAACATTTAGTTAATGAAGCATATGAATCTTCAACTGCGGATATTGCTGATTATAATGTTATTGACCCTTTTCATCTTAAAGCTTACAATAAAGTGGCGATAAATTATAATAGAGATGTAGACGCTTTCCCTATCTTAAAGAGAATATTAGAAAGAATTGTAGGGGAAAATAAAAAATTACCTTATCAATCGCCAACTGACATGGGGGTTAATCGAGCTGGTTTTGCTATAACTAATGATAAAATTATTCAACAAGCATGTCAGCAGGAGTTAGTTAGACGTTATTTTCGTTATAGTTGTGAATATGCCACAGGTATTGAGAAGCAAGAAACGGTTGAGTTGGCAAAAAAAATAATGGAAGAAAATGATGTTAAGATTGAAGATCGTAATGTTGTTGCACCTGCCAGAAAAATTGGTAAAGAAGAGTTTGATAAGGGCAATATGCATAAAGGGATTTCTTGCGGAGCAGCCTTAGAATTAAAAAACGGAGAAATTATTACTGTAGTAAATTCAAAAGTAATGCACGCCGCTTCGGCAGTGGTAATTAAAGCGCTTAAATCATTGACTAAAATTTCAGAAAAGATTGATTTAATATCTGCTGATGTTCTCAAAAATATTTCCCAAGCAAAAAAAGATATTTTAAATTCAGGAGCTATGAGCTTAGATTTAAATGAAATTTTAATAGCATTAATTATAAGCTCTAATACTAATCCAACAGCTAAACATGCTTTAGAAAAATTAAAAGAATTAAAAGGTTGTGAGATGCACATGACTCATATCCCGACTCCTGGTGATGATAAGGTCTTGAAAAAAATAGGAATTAATTTGACTTGTGATCCTCATTTTTCTTCCAGTAATTTGTTTGTAGCTTAGTCATGTGGTAGAGCATTTGTAGAAGTTTGTGCTGGAAAATAAGTCATGATATAATAATAGATATTAAATTTTAATTATTAATATGCCGAAAAAGAAAAATAAAATTACTATTGAAGATTTAGCCGCCATGATGACTAAAGGATTTGTAAAAGCAAAGAAAGATAATGAAGATTTGACCAAAGTTGCAAAAAAAGATAATGAAGATCTAGCCACTATGATGACTAAAGGATTTGCAAAAGCAAAAAAAGACAATGAAGATTTAGCTAAACTTACAAAAAAAGACAATGAAGATTTAGCTGTTATGGTACAACAGGGCTTTGAAGATGCAAAAGAAGAAAATGATAAAAGATTTACTAAACTTGAGAAAGGCTATACTGAACTTAAACAAGGTCATACTGAGCTTAAACAAGGTCATACTGAGCTTAAACAAGGTCAAGAAGAAATTAAATTACGGCTTAACAACGTTGCCTATCAAATTGATGTAACTGATTTACAAAAAAGAGTACAGAAAGTTGAGGATGTTGTTTTAAGAAAGAAAAAATAATTTAAAATAATCTCAATAAAAAAACTCCCAACTAGATAGTGGGAATTTTTTTATTTATCTAAAATTTTGAGTTTATTTTCGTGCTTTGTGTGGAGTTACATTTACGATAGTAGCATCTTTTAACTTACCGTTAAATTTAATTAATTTTTTTCTGGTAAACTTTACCACACCATTTATTAAAGAGAATAAAGTATCATCTTTACCTTTTTTAACATTTTTACCAGGATGCCATTTAGTACCACGTTGGCGTATTAAAATAGAGCCTGCTTTTGCTTTTTCTCCATCGTGTAATTTAACGCCTAAGTATTTTGGTCCTGAATCTCGTCCCAGTCCGGTACTTCCGCCGGCTTTTTTATGTGCCATATGTGTTTAGTTAGATAGTTAATTAGTTGCTTAGTTTTACTTAAAAACTAAGTTATTACCCCTGTAGTATAGCAATTCTTAGTAAAATGGTCAAGAAAAGATATTTGTTCTTGACAAAAATGGATATATGTGATATGATTAAAGATAATTTTAGATGCACATTTCCAATTAAATAAGTTAAAGAAAGGATAAGAGTTGATGAATATCAACAGAATTGTTACTCATCATAATCCTCATTTTGATGAGCTATTGGGGATATGGCTCTTGAAGAAATATGGTCAAGACCTATATTCTGGCGTAGAGAATGCTGAAGTCATTTTCGTAGATGCTGGCTCTTCTCCTTTTGACGGATTATCTGTTGAGGCATGGGAGAAGAAGGGTACTCTGGCGATTGGCGTTTGGGGTGGTCGTTTTGATGAGCACTCCAGTGAAGATTGTGAGAGAGTCAAGGATGCTTGCGCAGCCATGTTGGTTGCGGAAGATCTTGGAGTAGCCAAGGATCCTGCGTTGGCCGTAATTTTGGTTCATGCATTTCAGCATGACCAAAAAGGGGTGAATCATCGGTTTGCGATTTCTTCAATGGTGAGTTTGTTAAATAGAACGCTCCCCTTTGAAAAAGTTCAAGAGTGGATCGAGCTTGCCTTAGAGGCGAAGGTGGTTGATCCACGAAAAAAACCATCGAAGGATTTTACCATCGGATTTCTCAACGGATTAATTGCCTTAGCATTTGATTTTAAGGTTGCAATGAATTGGTCTCGAGTAGCTCTTGAGGCCCTTTATCAGAAGGACAAAAAGTTCTTTGGCGAAACAGCCAGAGAGTTCAAACAGGCTGAAGTTAAATATATCAAAGGCCCATCTGGACAAAATTTAAGGCTAGTTTCAGCTGTTTTAGACGATGACGATTTTTTGGGCTATGCCTTGTCTCCGGAAGGTAATTGTGACATTGTTGTTATCCAGCAGTCGACTGGTAATACACAAATTTTTACTAAGTCGGCCGCTCGTCTCCTCCTGGTAGATTTAATTCGATTGCTTCGTTTAGAAGAACAAGCGAAGAAGAAATACCCAAAACGAATAGACTGGGAAGTTTTGGAATCTGAGGGTAGTAATATCCCAGAAGTTCCAGAGTGGTATATTCATCACAAGGGTGGTATGATTTTAAATGGTAGTCACTCTACTACTGATGTCCCTCCTACCCAGATTTCATTGAAACGCATTGTAGAGCTTATTCGGGTAGCTATGGATGGAAGTATGTTTCCAAAATCAATGGCAGTAAATTGCCAAAAAGGAATTTGTAAACATACTAAGAAAAGTCCTTGTAAGTGGCATTTTTTAGGATTAAAGCGCTGTCGTACAATACGTTTTAATCAACAATATGCCAATACTCCCACTCCTACCCCTGCTACTATTCCCACTAATACTCCCACCCATGTTCTTGCCTCAACCCCCACCGGGTAATCAAATTTGTTCTTAATCATTCAACAGCTTCCAATAAAAAAAGGAGGCTGTTTTTTTATTTTAAATTTTTTTATGTTATGATAATAACATGATGAAATATTATTACATTACAATAATAGGTATTTTTTTATTTTTGCCTGTTTTTGCTAATGACAAAATTGATAGTGATGGTGATAGAATTTTAGATATAGATGAATTAGGAGTTTATTATACTGACCCACATAATGCAGATACTGATGGTGATGGTTACGATGACTGGATTGAGTTGAACAATCAATACTCGCCTTACTCTTCAGGTAGGCTAAAATTAATAGATAGCGATTTTGATAATGATGGGCTTTCTGATAAAATGGAGTTGAATTTTCATTCTGACCCAACTAATCCTGATACTGATAATGATGGCTATTATGATGGAGCAGAAATAAGGTATGGTTATGATCCGAATAGCAGTGAGGGCGTGAAATTAGTCAAAAAGATTTTTATTGATAAGCATAATCAGTTATTAAGCTACTCGCTAGGAGATGTACGTATGGGATTATTTCCAATTTCTACTGGTAGACCAGGTTTGGAAACTAGAAAAGGAGAATTTAAAGTTTTAGAAAAACATCCCCGTCGTTGGTCAAATTCAGCTAAATTATGGATGCCATATTGGATGATGTTTAATTGGACTGGACAGGGGATTCATGAACTACCAGAGTGGCCAAATGGTTTTAAAGAAGGACAAGATCATTTAGGTATTCCTGTTTCACACGGTTGTGTGCGTTTAGGAATAGGACCAGCTGAAGAATTGTATAATTTTGGTGAATTAGGAACGCCGGTGTTTGTTAATTAATCACGCATAACGCATAACTTCAATAGTATAAAAAAAGCCCCAAAGAAACATGTTCCTTGGGGTGGGAAAGATCAAAGATTGAGTTTGCGTTCATCTGCCCAATAGCTTAATATCTAGGCAAATTTTCAGAAACTTTTTTGGCATAGGCTTGCGAAGAGTGAGTTTACGGGGCCAACAACGAAACCACTTTTTATAATACCCACAAATCGTACTTTCGAGTGATTGTGCTTGTTTTTTCCACTCTGCCTTTTTTTCTTCAGCCGTAGAAAGATTTCTTTGCATTTCCTCCAGCAGTGTTTCCGCTTCGCACTTTTCTTTTTTCGTTTCATTGAGCTGTTTTTGTGTTTCCTTCAGCTCCTTTTTTATCTCCTGAAGTTTTTCCCAAAGTTTTTCCTCTTCTTCGGCTTCTTTTGCCGCGGCGCGTATTGCATCGAGGGAGACGCTAGGATCTCCAGCAGCTTCAAGTATTAAATCGGGATTGCGGACATGTCTGGCGCCCGGCATTGGAATGGAAGTAAATATTTCACCATCTGCTCTTAATTCCAGATAAAATTCCCATTCGCGTTCTGGATTTTGTTCCAAAACACAAGGCCTTTTTTCTGACGGTTGCCATGGTTTTTTTGTATCAATATTCGCTGTTCCATCTTCTGCCCAGTCAATAGAAGCTATAAAAGGTATGAAATAATCTTCCCCTCCCCCTCTTAGATGTGTAACAAATGCGACAATACTTATCGATTTGCTTCTGGGAAACATAACAAAGTAATTACGATATCCATCACGAAATCCACGTCTCCTTGTATCTAAAGGACATTTGGCGGATACGATATAGCAATCACCAGCGACGGAAGAAATAGTTATTTTTTTCTGTTTGTTGTCTTCGTCATAACTTTGGCAGTTTACTTGAAATACACTCATGATTTTACTCCTCTTCGGTTCAGCGAACCGATAATTCCAGCTTCACATTCAGCGAATATGATGCTAGAATTGTAAAGATCAGCAGTAGCGCGCATCACACGTTACCTAACACTTTTTTATTCTCGCTGTCTTACGAGGTAAAAAACTATATATCATAATAGCACACACTATGTATTTTGTCAATTCTTATAGGTGAAATTTAGCTAATATTAATAATAATTTTAAATTTATGCCAAATAAACAAATAATAGATAAAATAGAAAAATCTTTAGATAAAGTTCGTCCCATGTTGCAACGAGATGGGGGCGATATTAAGTTAGTTGATTTTGATGAGAAAACCGGAACAGTAAAAGTGGCTATGCAAGGCCATTGCGTGGGCTGTGCCATGGCTCAACAAACTTTAAAACAAGTTATAGAGGCGAAATTAACAGAAGATGTGGAAGAGGTTAAAGAGGTGGTGATATAAACGCTGAACTGACGCGGAACTATGGCGGAACTAACGCAGAGATTAAAAAACGTACCTATAAAATGGTACGTTTTTATTTTAGATTAACTTTCTGCGTTAGTTCCGCCATAGTTCCGCGTCAGTTCAGTGTCATCTTAAAAGGGAGAAATAATAATAATCAGTACTTCTTTGTCACCTTCTATTTTATCTTTAATAGTATTATATACTTGGTCAAGAGATTTGGTTTCAATTTTAGTAAATTTGGCATCACTTTTTAAAAGATAAATATCAATGATTTTATAAAAAGGTTTGTATATTTTTTGATAAATATAAAAAGAAGTCACAAATAAAGTTGATAAAATTATCAGCGTAATAATTAATTTTTTGTATTTTACTATTTTTTGAATTGCAAATTTAGCCATAATTTTATTTCCAAAAAGTATCAGCAGTGATAAACATGTTAGTAGTGATAGATTCTTCTGATGATTTATTAGAATTTACGTTTACTTTATTGATATTAATATAATAGGGAAGTTTTTCTACATTTTTTAAATAATTAATTGTATTAGCATAATCACCCTCTAGCCATAATTGCAAAGGCATGTTGTAGAATTTACCTTGCACTTCAGTTGCTTCTCCTAAACTTATTTTTTGTGACACTTGATGTTGTTCAGCAATTTTTTTTAAAGCCATAATAAATTCCAATTCACGATCTTTTGATAATAAGGAAGATTCTAATATTTCCATTTTATCTTTATATTCATTGTAAGTAGTTAAAGTTTCACTTAAGGATGTATTATCCCTAGTGACGGTTGATTTATCTTTTAAATAATCAATATCACTATTTAAATATTTAACATCAGCTAATTTTGGATAAATAACAAATAAAAATAGCACTATTATAATTACACTATTTATAGCTATAAAAATCCAAAAGTTTTTTCTCTCTGACATTTTTGGAATTTTAATGCGATCAGACAGATTAATAAATTTTTTAAATATTTCTAAGTTCATAGTTATTTTATATTTTCCAGCTTGAGTTTAGCTTTAATAGTAAAATTAATATCTTCTTTTTGAGTAATACTTTGCAAAGGCAAATCCACTTTTGTTAAATATAAAGATTTACCCAGATTTTTTTCAAAATCAAGTAATCCTTCTCTATGTCCAGCAAAACCACTAATATTTATAACTTTACTTTCTTGATCAATTTTTAAAGCATTTAATTTAATATTAGGTGGAGTTTTTTGGCCTATTTCTGTTAGTACTTTAGAATAATCATAGTGCTCATCTTGAATTTGTTTAAAGAAAATAGCTAGTCGATTGATATTATTTATTTCTTGATTAAATTCAGCGCCAGTTTCATTTTTCACTTGAGTTACTTTAGAAAAATTATCAAATAAAATATTATAAGTGACAGCTAAAACGATAGACACAAAAACAGTTAAAGCCATCACGGCAAAAATAACATGCCTGGCTAACATATTTATTTTGGTAGTTTTTACCAACTCTTTGTGTTCAATTGAAAGTAAGTTTAATCTCAACATAGTGCGATGCTAATATACTAATTACAGATCATCTAGATGTATTCCTCGTAAAGCCAAGCCAATGGCTGTAGCGAATTGCAAAGAAAAATTTTGTTTTATTTTATGTGCTTGAGCTATATTTTTTAAAGTGGCAAATTCTTCGTTTAAGTGTTTATTTTCAATTGTAGGATTAACATGAATATGAGAAAAGACATTTCCTGGGACTGTTTTAACTCCTAATCTGTCATTAATAATTTTTGATAATCCTTTAATATTAGCACCACCTCCGCAAAGATGAATTTTTTCAATAGCACTGTATTCAGGATATTGCTCAAATAAATGTTGCAATGCTTGAGCGGTTTTTTTAATTAAGGAATTAACTTGACCTTCTAAAGCACGCGCTACTGCGCCATTGGCTAGTTCTTTGTTTAAACCGCAAATAATTTTAGCTGACTCAGCTTTTTCATGATTAATACTTAAACTCTTGGAAATAGCATGAGTAGTTTTATCACCAGAAATTGGCAGACTGACAGTGAATAAAATAGTTTTATCAGCATAAGCAATAAAACTTGATCGTTTTGCTCCAATATCAATTATAATAATAGTTTTTTTAGGATTGTGGCGACGAGGTAACAATGCCCTAACAATAGCAATTGATTCAATTTCCAAAGCAACTGGATTTAATTCAGCTGATTTTAATACTTCATGATATTCATCAGCAATTGTTTTCTCAATCGCTCCGATTAATATTTTTTGATGATCCTTTTCTTTTTTAATTACTTGCCAGTCATAATTTACCTCAGCTAAATTTAAAGGAATATTTTTTTGAATTTCATCAGCCAAAGATTCAGAGAAATTTTTCTTTTTATCATTAACAACTTTTATTAATTTAACAAAAGTTTTTTCTTCTGGTAAACAAGCAACTACATCTTTATTAGAAATTTTTCCAAAAATAGTTTCAGTAGTTAATTTTTTTATTAATTCAACTACGGCATCTTTTTTTACAATTTTTCCACCTTTAATATAGCCCTCTGGAACAGCCAGCTTGCTAATAGTTTGTAATTTAATTGAATGCCTCCTGGCTTTGAGTTGTACTAATTTCAGCGACAAGTCAGATATATCCAAACCAATTGGATGTTGTGAAGGTTGAGAAATTATATGCATAAGTTAATTATATCACATCGTAAGTCTTAAGTCATAAGTTCTAAGTCGTAAGATTTAGATTATGAATTAATTATTTTGATAAATAAAATTTAAGTCCATTTAACATTTTACCAATTTCTCTTGCTTTAGGCATTAGATATTTTCCTTGATCAGTTGTTATATATCCCAGATGATAACTTAAAATAAAATAATATTTTAATTCTTCAAGTGATGTGTCTGACATAGTATAAAAATGTTTTTGATCCTTGTTAGTTTGTCGTTTACTACCCTCTACTATATTAGCAACGATTGAAATAGTTGCTCTGCGCATTTGTGAAACCAAACAATACAATTCTTCTTTTGGATACTGTCTGGTAATTTTATAAATTTTTAATACTAATAAGTGGCTTTTTTGCCATACTTTTAGACCTCTCCATTTTTCCATAATTTTAATTTAATATATAAAATTTTATAACTTGATGCTTATGTCTTAGAACTTAGGTCTTACGACTAGCGTTTAGTATTCCTCTTCCCAATGTTCCACGCTAATTACTGGAGCAAATTCTGGTGCGCCAGAAAAAGAATCTAAAAAGGGAATTACAAAATCATAATTATAATCAATCTCTACTGGCGTCCAAACACTAAACACATTAAAATTGCGAGCAATAACTACACCTTCAATATTAATGCCATTACTATTACCGTAAATATTTATTTCATTATTAGCATAGACAACGCCATCAATATTAATTTCTTTAGTACAGTAACTAAATTCAATACTTTCTTTAGCAACCATTCCAGATAAAACACCTGGTTTATTAGTGTTCATAATTATTTCAAAATTATTATCATCACCAAATACACAAGAAAAAACCGAACCAGTGCCTAAGGTAATTGAACCGTCAGCTACTATTAAGCCATTATTAGTGGTTAGTTTTTTTCCATTAGGAACAACAATATCACCAGTTACATAAGTAATGATATGGTTTAAAGTTAAAACTGGTCCGGAATTTTCTACTAAATCTTCAAATTCTTGTTCAGTATAAAGACCATCTGCCTGTGCTTTTAAAGAATTAGGATCATTTAAATCATCAAAAGAAATAGCTGGAATATGGATTTGACTAGCTGCTGGAGGATAATTAGCAGACATCATTTCTCCGCCCACTGTAATAGTTGACCAAACATATTTATTAATATTATTGATAGTAGTTAAATTTTGGTCAGTAGTTAATTTAGAAATTAACCAAGCAGTAACTTCATTATTAGAGTGTATGCTTCCACCTAATACTGATAATTGGCTAGCCGTAATGTAAGTGTGATTGTCAGTTAATAGAGCATTATCACCTAAATCAGGTGGATTACCACCCACACTCTCACCAAGCGCTTTAAAGACAGCCGTCTTTACTATTCGTTGAGTTGAAGTGTCATCAGCTAAATCAATGAAGCCAGTAGAGATAATATCACCATGAGCTTCAGAAGTGTTTTGAATTGTTACAGTGTAATTACTCTCACCATAAAAAGGATTATCAGTCACAAAACTAGTTGTCCAGCTTGGGTCATCTTCAAAATTTGTTTTGTAAGTCTCGTCATTTTTTAAACGAAAAACCATTTCCTGTAGACCAGCCTCAGCTAAATAATATGATTGCATGCCATCTGAGTGAGCATGAGCAATTTTATTTTCAGTCATAGTGAAAGATAAAAAATAAATTCCCAAAAATAAAATAAGGGACATTAAAAGAGTAGACAAAATTAAAGCCATGCCAGAATCGTTAGTCAGTTGTAAGTTGTAAGTTGTAAGTTGTAAGTTGTAAGATTTCATTTTATTTAAATAAAGCGCTTGATAAACCGTTTAACATTTTACCAACTTCTCTTGCTCTAATAGTTAAAAATTTTCCTTGTTGCGCATTAATATATTCTAAATGGTAACTTAAAATAAAGTAATATTTTAATTCTTCTAAAGATGTGTCTGACATAGTGTAAAAATGATTTTTATCTTTGTTAGTTTTTCTTTTATTTCCTTCTACAATATTAGCTACTATTGAAATAGCAGCACGTCGCATTTGTGAGACTAGACAATATTTTTCTTCTTTAGGAAATTGTTTTGTAATTTTATAAATTTCTAAAACTAAAACATGTGATTTTTTCCATACTTTTAAATTTCTCCACATTTCCATAATTTTGTATTAGTAATTTAATTAGTTACTTAAAACTTAAAACTTATAGCTTACAACTGCTATAAGTTTCTTCCATACACTGCGGTCATTAATTCAATTATTTTATTATTTTTTTCTAAATTAATTTCCATGTTAATTAAATTAGCTGATCCCCAAAATTTAATGTTATTAAAATATTCTCCTACAATTTGATCTTCTAAGATTATTTGATTAGGTGAGTTATTAAAAGCATCACGATCGCTATACAAAACATAAGTATTTGGATCTTCATCAAAATAATAGGCAATTGATTGTCGTTTAATTTGATTATTATTTAAATAATATTTTATATAAGTAAATTGGCTCATATCATGACCATCTTGGAATTCAAATTCATTAATCGGAGGATTTAACGGATTGTCAGATATTTCTGGAAAAGTGCTGACTAAATCTTTTGCTTGACGAATTTCACGAGTTAAACGATCTAAAATTACTCGAGCATTTTGCCATAGTTCATTTTCATTGCCACCAGCACGGTAAGTTTTATTACTTAAGGTATAAATTGAAGAAACCATCATTATTATTAAAACAAATAAAGCAATACTAACAATCACTTCCATTAAAGTGAAACCTTTACAGTTTTTAAGTTTTAATTTTAAATTTTTATTCATACTTACTTTTGACTAGTTAAAGTTGAAAGCATGTAGCTTTGCTCAGCAAAACTCATTGGATTATACCAATAGATTGTTGTTTCTATTTTTTTCATTCCAGTGTCATTAACAGAAGTATTTAAACTTCCATCAACATATTCTACTACTGTTTGTCTTTCAAAATAATAAAGATAACTATTTTCATTATTTGATAATTTTGCCTTTGTCTCAATTGTGCCCGTACCTAAATCATCATAAGAATTACTTAAAGCTTGCTCTGTGCCAGCTTGAGCCAAATAAGTGGCAGTAGTTAAATTTTGTGAAGTTTTATTTATTCTTAAACTAAAAGGAAAAATATTTACAACAGCAAAAAAACCAACTGTAACAATGGAGATGGTGACTACGATTTCAATAAGAGTAAAACCCTTTAAGTTGTAAGCCTGCCTTGCCGGCAGGCAGGTTGTAGGTTTTAAGTTGTAAGATTTCATTTTAATAGATTAATATTGCTCTATTGTTAAATTGTTTTATTGTTGCGTAAAGCTACTTAAAATCGTTGCGTAACAATAAAACAATTTAGCAATTTAACATTTTGCTTCTTAATATCTCATTAAATATAAAATTAATTTGAATTATGTAGATTTGTAATAACTTACAACTGTTACTGCAATTGCATATATCCCGACGGCTTAACTTGAATAGTGCTTGTTTTTCCCTGGGAATTAACTAAAATAATTGTGCCAGCTTCATTAACTGCGCCGTAAGAATTAAAAATTACTTTATTGTCGGTTAAATTTAAAATTTCTTGAAAATTAATCACTGAATCTAGTTCAACAGTTTTAATAGGGGATTCAGGAGTTTCTTGTTTGATTATTTTATATTCAGCGTTAATAATATTCATTTCAATATAATGTACTTTTTGTTCAGTAACAGTTAATTGCTGAGCATAACGCAAATCAGCTACTAATTGCTTGGCCTCGCCACGTAGCTTTAAATTTGGCTGATATTGGCGCAAAGCAGGAATCGACATCACAGACATCAAAGCAATAATCCCTATGCCAGCCAAAAGCTGGATAAGTGAGAAGCCAGCTTGTTTTGTTTTGTTGTGTTGATTTAAATTTAAATTCATGTTAATTTATAGAATAGTTTTTCAAATAAAAAATAGTTGAGGGAGGTGAGAAATGTTCTTTACAATAATTCCTAATCAAGACATTAAGATGCATGACGGGAAGAATAATTTTGATATTCTTCTTAAAAAAGGAGAAAAATATTTTTTCGCAAAAACACAAAATCCATTTGGTTTTTTGAATATTTGGTTTGTTCTAGTAGGGACTAAGGCTGGTTGTAGTGAAATTTGTTGGAACCAACTAGTAGAAGAAAAAATAATTGCTATACAGTAAAAGGAGAAAGATTGAAAATCAAACTAAAACTAAAACCTTACTTCAATTGAAGCGAGGTTTTTTAATCCCTACGAATTACAAATTTTTTACAAATATACAAATTGGAAATAAATAATAATTAATTAATCTAATTTGTATATTTGTGTTTGATTTGTAGATTTGTGGGGATTAAAATGCATTTGTCAAAGCATACATTGGCATGATGATTGCCACTGCCATGCTACCGATTCCGGCTGCTAAAACTAAAATTATAAGCGGTTCAATAATAGTTGGTAGGGTATTCATAACTTCATCCACTTCTCCTTCGTAAAAACTAGCTAGTTCATCTAGAATATTATCTAACTCGCCAGTTTCTTCACCCACACTAATCATTTGTAAAACCATACTTGGATAAAGTTTTGGATAAGCTGATAGTAATTTATTTATTTCCTGACCTTTTTTTACTTTTTCTGCAGCATCTTTTAATGAATTTTTATAATGTACATTGCCCAAAGTGTTGGCAGTAATTTCAAAACTTTCTACAATTTTAATATCAGTTTTTAATAAAGAACTCATGGTGCGGGCAAAGCGAGCTAAATTAATTTTTTTAATAATGCCAGAAATTATCGGCATTTTTAAAATACCCAAATTAAAATAATATTTACCTTTCTTAGTTTTAATAATTTTCATGATTGCAAAAATTATCAAAACAAAACTAACAACAGTTATAATTCCATTATTAGTAATAAAATCGCTGATAGAAATTAAAATACGAGTCATCAAGGGAAGTTCCATATCTACTCCATCAAAAATACCAATCATCTTGGGAACTACAAAAATCATCACGCCCATACCAATGCCAACCATGGCTACAAAAATAACTGCTGGATAAGTTAAGGCTCCGCGGACTTTTGCTCTTAACTTATGTTCTTTTTTCATTTGCTTGTAAAGTTGTTTTAAAACATCTTCTAATTTTCCACTTACTTCACCAGCCCGCACCATATTAATAAAAAGTTCATTAAAAATGTTGTCATAAGGTTTTAAACTATCAGTTAAGGATTGACCTCTTTCCACGCTCTCAGCAATACTTTTGATAACTTTTTTAAAACGTTTATTTTGAGTTTGGCGAGATAATCCGTCCAATGCTTTAGCTAGCGAAATTCCAGACTTAATCATAGTGCTTAAATGTTGCACAAAAAAGATTTTTTCTGCATTAGGAATTCGTTGAAATTTCAACAATAAATCATCCATATTTTTTAGAGTGGATGGTTTTTTATCTTTATCTTTAGATTTAATTTTTTTATCCTCCTTACTCATATAAACGCTAAACTTATGCGGAACTTCACACAGAATTTATGCGGAAGCTTCACCTCTGGCTTTATCAAAAATTTTACGCTCAATTTCAACCCCGTTGGGATTGCCAAAATTTATTAAAAAGCCAAGTTTATAATCAGTTGATTTTAAATAATGCCAAAATTGTTTTCTATCTTCCATACTTATTTTTGGTTTACACTTTAGTTCAATAACAATAATATTATTAATAACTAAATCAGGTACGTATGTTCCAACTTTTTTGCTATTATGATAAATATTAATTCTTTTATTTTTTTCAACTCTATATTTCTTATCAATTAAATCGTTATAAATTGAATTATGATAAACTATTTCTTTGTGGTAGTTACGATAAGTTTTATAGATATCATACATTACGCCACGTATCTCATAAGATTCTTTTTCGTAAAGTAAAGACATAATTTAAAAATATTATTGGCGTTAGTTCTGCGTAAAGTTCCGCATTAATTCTGTGGTCTATTCCTTAGTTACACGTAACACTTCCTCAATAGTAGTAATACCAGATTTGGCTTTTATAAATCCATCTTCAATTAATTTAAGCATGTCTTGTTTATTTGCTTCTTCTCGTAATTCAGCTTCCTTGGCTCCTTGAGCAATTAATTTTGATAATCCAGGGGTTATTTCTAATGCTTCATATAATCCAGTACGTCCTTTGTAGCCAGTGTTACCACATTTAGGACAGCCTTTTCCTTTGTAAAATAATAATTTATCAAAAGTTTTTTCTTTGTCAGAAATAATTTTTTCTTTTCGTAAAATATGTAGAATTTTTTCTGTATCAATTTCTCGTTTTAATTGTTCAATTTCATCTTTATGTAAGTAATAACTCGTAATACATGATTTACAAATACGCCTAGTCAAACGTTGAGCAATAATTAAATTAGTTGTAGAAGCAACTAAAAAAGGAGGTACATCCATTTCTAAAATGCGGGGCAAAGTTTTTAAAGCGTCATTAGTATGCAAAGTTGATAAAACTAAATGTCCAGTCAAAGCAGCATGAATAGCAATTTCCGCAGTTTCATTATCACGAATTTCACCAACCATAATTATATCTGGATCTTGGCGTAAAAAAGCGCGTAAACCTTTAGCAAAAGTGTAACCAATCTTTGGTTGAATTTGGCTTTGATTAACATGAGGAATATTATACTCAATCGGATCTTCAATGGTAGAAATATTTACTTTAGGTGTGTTTAAAATATTTAAAATCGTATACAGCGTAGTAGTTTTACCACTACCAGTTGGGCCAGTTACTAGAATCATGCCATTTGGTTTTTTAATATTATTCTCTATTTTTTCTAATGCTCTTGGATGCAAACCAATTTCTTTCAAGCTTAATACTTTTGGTTTTTCCTCCAACAAACGCATGACCACTTTTTCGCCGTGCAAAGTAGGAATAATAGAAACACGAAAAGATATTTTATTTTTTTTATTATAAATTTTAAAACGACCATCTTGAGGCATACGATGTTCATCAACTTTCAAATTTGCCAAAACTTTAATGCGAGCAATCAAGGATGACTGAGCTTTTTTTGGCAAAGTCATGATATTAGACAAAATACCGTCAATTCGATAACGAATTTCAGTTTCTTTTTCACCTGGTTCAATATGAATATCAGATGCGCCCTCATAAAATGCTTGTTCCAATAAACTATCCACAATTTTAACAATCGGCAATTCTTCGCTCATTTTTTTCAATTCTTTACTGCCAGCATGTTTTTTTTCTTTTTCTATTTGAAAATCAGCTTTAATGTCTTTGTGATATTGTTTTAAAGTAAATTCTAAGCCACTTTTAGTACAAAGATGAATATCTGGCTTTAAGCCTGTTTTTTTCTTAATAAATTCAAAAATTTCCAAATTATTTGGATCTAAGGTAGCTAGTTTAACTCTTTTTTTCTTGTCATCAACATCAAATATAACTGTTTTATTTTTTTGAGCAGTGACTTCAGGAATTAAAAATAAAAGATCTTTTCTAATTTTAAGTTTATCTAAACTAACAAAAGGAATGCCCAGAAATTTAGCTGCACTTTCATAAAAAGCAATTTCAGCTACTAAACTTTTATCTATAATATAATCAAGCAATTTTTGTTTTGCTTTTTTTGCTCCTTGAATCGCTTCAGTTAAACCATTTTCATCAAGCAACTTTTTTTCTAATAAAATTTTTTGAACTTTCTTGTCAGTTAGCATGAGGTATTTTTAAATAAAAAACTTAGATAATCTAAAACAAAAAGTTTTCAACTTTTCTTCATTATAACATAATTAGCGTGTAACTCATAACTCATAACGCATAACATATAGCGCGTAATCCAACCCAAAGTGGTATACCCACTACAATCCATCAGGGTAAGCAGAATTGATGTGATTTTTAAAAATGTATAAGTTTGCTTTATTTACATATTTTTGTTAATTTAAAGTTGTGATCATTTATAAAATAACTTTACTTAACTTATCTAAGAAAGCGAGGTAAAAACCGATGGCAATACCAAAATTATTAGTATTTGCTAGTGGCGGACCAGAAGATGGTGGTTCTGGAGCAAAACATCTTATTCTCAATTCAATGGGGACTAATCCAATTTTACAGGCAGACATTGTTGGGCTTGTCTCTAACCACGAAAATGGCGGAGTCCGTACAATCGCTGACATGTTTAAGGTGCCTTTTTACCATTTTTCAAAACCTTGGGATGAAAAAGGGTATCAAAAATTTGTTAAGGAAACGCAAGCCGAATGGGTGGCTCTTTCAGGATGGTTAAAGTTTGTTCTCGGTCTAGACACGAGAACAACATTTAATATTCATCCCGTTAAGCTGTCTATTCTTAATGACAAAGGTAAACCGCGATTTGGTGGCAGGGGATTTCACGGGCGTCATGTGCATGAGGCAATAATGAAAGCTCACGTAGCTGGTGAAGCAGGAGTAAAAGAATCCGGAGTAAGTATGCATTTCATCAACAGCAGTGAGTACGATGGCGGTGACCTTTTCTTTGAATACCCTGTTCCGATTGCTCCGGATGATGATTCTGAATCACTGGGATCTCGTGTGAATAGGTATGAGCACGGTTGGCAGAGCTTTATTACCAACTTGGTCGTAACTGGACAAATTAGAATGACTGAGGGAGGAATTATCGTTCCGAATTGGTATAAAAAGCAAGTATATTGTCCAGAGCCTCTTCGGCTGGTAGGATGAAAGAAAACATTACAAGAAGATAAATAAAGAATAACCAAGGCGGCAACATAGTAAAAATTGTTGCCGTCATTTTATTTATAATTTCCAAAAATTTGCAAATATGCTATTATTTTAGTAGTATTTTAAAGATGTTGATAACTTTAATTTTTACTAATTACAAATTCAATACAAGTATATAAATTTTAATTTTGTATGTTTGTAAAAGATTTGTAATTTATAGAAATAATAATAATTTACTAAGTAAAAAATTATGGCAAAATTAACCAAAAGCCAATTGTACGCTACTATGGCGGAATCAACTGGTATGAACAAAAAGGAAGTCGGAGAATTTTTAGATAAGCTAGTTGAGTTAGCTTATTCAGAAGTAAAGGGTAACGGAGAATTTGTTATTCCTGGAATTGGAAAGTTAGTAAAAGTAGACCGTAAAGCACGTATGGGACGAAACCCAGCAACTGGCGAAGAAATTAAGATTCCAGCTAAAACTGTTGTAAAGTTCCGTGTAGCAAAAGCTGCTAAAGATTCATTACTTTAAACAAAAAAACAAAACCCCGCAAAATCGCTATGCTCGCCTAGACTCTCGTCTCGATTTGTCGAAGACGAGGAGGACGGCGAGGCTGGCGATAACGGGACAAGCAAAAAATATAAAAAACCACCGTGAGCTGTAGGAATCCCGCGGTGGTTTTTTATTTGACATTTCTTGCTATTTATACTAAGATTTGCTTGATTAATAAGAATTAAGTTGGTCTTTGAAATATGAATAAAAATACCGAAAGGAGCGCTGAAATTATGCCCATGTCAGAGGATTTTCAGACGCGATTTGAAGCAACTCTGCCACAAATCGTTAAGCATTTTCCCACCCCGTTCTATTTATATGATCTAAAGGGGATACGTGAAGGAATGGAGCGCCTTCAACAGGCTTTTAGTTTTGTTAAAGGTTATCGCAATTACTATGCTGTTAAAGCCAATCCAAATTTATTACTATTAAGGTATCTTCATGAATTAGGTTGTGGTTTTGACTGTAGTTCGCCGATTGAACTAAAATTGGCTCGTGCTGTCGGAGTTAGGCCCGAAGAAATCATGTTCACCTCTAATGCTACTCCGCCAGGTTGGTTTGAGTTAGCGGCTGAATTTGGTGGTTGTCTTTTTAATTTCGATGATCCTACTTTACTGGAAACAGCCGCTGGGGTAATCGATTTTCCAAAGACATTCTGTTGTCGTTATAATCCGGGTTCGCGACGAACTGGGGGTTTTAACGAATTTATTGGAAGACCAGAACGAGCCAAGTTTGGCGTACCACATGAAGCCATAGTGGGAGTTTATCGACGAGCTCAAGAATTAGGAGCAACTCGTTTTATACTGCATACTATGGTTTGTTCCAATGAGCGGGACTGGAAAAATTTGGCGGGCACGGTTGAAATGCTACTAGTGGTAGTGCTGTTACTTAAAAATGAACTCGGGATTGAAATTGAGTCTATCAACAGCGGTGGTGGTTTTGGTATTTCCTATGAACCAGGGCAAAATGAACTGGATTTGAAAAATTTAACTCGGACAATTCATGATCTCTTAGAAGGGTTCAAAACACAACACGGTTTTGCGCCTAGAATCGTAACGGAAAATGGGCGCTGGGTAACTGGTCCTCATGGAGTATTAGTTACGAGCGTAGTTGGTCATAAACATGGTAGTCAGTATGGTCATTTGGAATGTGTTACAGTTAATGCACCTACACTTTCTGCTTCACCGCGAACTGCTATTTATGGAGCTTATCATGACTTATCGGTTTGCGGAGCCAGTGACCGTTCGAAAAAAGAAGTTTATGTAGTCGGACCAATGTGTGAGAATAACGACTACTATACCTGTGATGGCGAAAAACCAGCTCCTCGGCTTTTGCCGAAAACACGGGTTGGTGATTTACTGTATGTTCATGATTGTGGAGCACATACACGGGCCATGGCCAGTAATTATAATGGTGGTCCGCGTCCGGCAGAACTGCTATGGCACGAAGACGGGCGGATTGAGCTTGCCCGTCCGGCAGAAACAATTGAAAGCATGTTGGCTGAATTTTGTTTTGATCCAAAAATCGTAACACTTTGAAATCAGCAAAAAAAACAAAAAAGAAACGAGGTACAAGAATATGACACAAGAAAGTCGGTTACCAGCACAAAGTGGAAATTTGTTTCAACTCATCAAACAAATGTGTACAGAGGCACAGGGGAATGGAAAAAAAATCTGGCCAATGACCATTGGCGCACCTACCGGACCAGCGCTTTTAAGTGCACGAGAAGTCGCTGCCGGAGCAGTGATGAGCGGTGAAAAGCGCATGCACGAGTATCAAGATAACAGTAGTCCGGGAGTTCCAGATTTTGCGCCTCGATTTATTCAAGCGCATACAGAGTGTAATTTATCAGGTCATGATATTGGATATCTGCCTATTCCAGGAACAAAGCCGATGCTGGGATTAATTCCGATGGCCTGTGGAGGACACAGTGGTAATCGTATCAAAATCAGAACCATGACCGATCCAGGGTATCCAACGCCAGCGGTTTGGGCAAGATTTCTCAATCAAGATTGTTTTCCATTGGAAATTCATCCGGGAAATAAATTTTATTTCAGTCTGGATGATGTAAATTTTCATACAGATTTACTCATGTTGAATTATCCCCATAATCCTTCCGGACAAATTGCCACGCGAGAATATTGGAAAGAAGTGTGTGCATTTTGTGAAAAACACAACATTCGGGTATTTAACGATGCCGCTTATGCTATACTAGTACATTCACCAGACGCGTGTACATTGGTGGAGGTGGCAGTTGATTTTCCTAACCTTTCATGGGCAGAAGCATTCTCTGCTTCTAAAGTGATCAACAATGGAACCGGCTGGAGAGTGGGCGCGATTTGCGGTTCACCTGATTTTGTCAGAGACATCGCCACCATCAAAGGTGAAACTGACAGCGGATTTGTCGCTCCTATGGCTGCTGGTGCGTTGCATGCCATGGAACATGACCAAACAGGAATCAGCGAATGCCGTGAAATGTACAGAAAACGGATAGAATTATTAACCAGCATTCTGCGTGAGAACAACATGGAATTAGCAGTTGAACCAAAAGCCGGATTTTTTACTCTTTGGAAAGCACCAACACGAGCTTTTGGAGTAGAAGTACAAAACGGTGAACTTTTCAATCAGTTGATGATTGAAAAGACCGGTCTTGTTGGTGTTCATTTCGGTCCATACATCCGCTATGCAGTTACAGCACCAGTAGACGAATCTGAATTCACCGTTGCTATTCAAGATGGATTTACTCAGGCGAAAGTTCAGTATTAATCACATTGTTTTTTTTCACAACACCTACCTAGCAGTCATGCATCGCGTGACTGCTTTTTTAATACAAAAAATAAAACACCGTTACTTTTGTAACGGTGGTTTTTTTAAGAATATTACATGGATAGAGGATGGCGAAGTTTTTCCTCAGCTTCTTTAATTTGCTTTCTTCTTGGACCATAATAAACAAAGAAACAAAAGGAATAAGAAGTGATCGTAATCAAGGTAGAAAAAAATGCTGTATAGAATAGAACAGGAAGAGTAAGAGAAAAATTATTTATCCCACCAATTGTCAAAAGTTGCAGTAGTTCACAAATTCCAAAAATCACTCCACTTACTTTAAGTGATCTATGATATATTCTCATTTTTTCTTTGCTTAATTCACAACGATCTAAAACATTAGAAAAGTTTTTCATTTTATTGTTACCCCCTCATTTTTATGAAAAGAACGACTTTATATTAACATCATTAGAATATTTCGTCAAAGTTATCAACACCTCTTCATTCCACCTACGGTGGAATTTCGAGGTGCAAGCACCTTGCTAGAAGAATAATTATATAATTATAACAATATTTTATTAAAAGTTAGCTAAAAAATTGTATAAAGTTATTAACATTGACAGGTGAACGATTGTACACTAAACTAAAGATAAGGTTATGAAACATTTTTATTTTAATCTTAAATAGATCTTACAAAACAAGAACGACTATTGAGAAGTATAGCGCTAAGAGCGTTAAGTCGTTTTTCCCGCCTTGCAGTTAAAATTCTCAGGGCGGGTCTTCTCACTATAATTTAATAGTTTAAATATATTTTATGTCTCAAGAAAAATACAACAATTACAAACAAAATTTTATTAAATTTTTTCAGCAAACTCGTCGTATGCCTAGCTATGCTGAAATGCTTGAAATATTTCATTTTCAATCCAAGAATGCAGTTGCAAAAGTAGTTAGTAAATTTATTGATGAAGGATTAATTTATAAAGATGAAAGTGGGCATCTAGTTGCTGGGGCAGATGTATTTGGTATTAGATTAGTCGGTAATGTACAAGCAGGTATGCCAACTGATGCAGAACAAGAAGTTGGTGAAGCATTAAGTTTAGATGAATATTTAATAGAAAAAAAAGATAAGTCTTATTTATTGGAAGTGACTGGTGATTCTATGATTGACGCAGGAATTAATGAAGGAGATTTAGTAATAGTAGAACAAGGACGTACACCGAAAATTGATGACATAGTAATTGCCGAAGTAGATCATGAATGGACAATGAAATATTATGTTAAAGAAAAAAATCGTATTATTCTACGACCAGCTAATAAAAAATATTCAGATATTATTCCAGATCAAGAATTAAAAATTGGTGGAGTAGTAACTGGAGTTGTTAGGAAATACTAAAATAAAAATATGAGGAGGATTATTATTACAAAATTAAATAAACACAAAATTCCAATTATTCGTAAGAGAGAAAATAGTTGGTTTGAGTACTTAGGATTAATTGGAATAGATGGGAATATCTCACATTATTAATTTACTTTCCGTATGTGTTCCGCGTATAATTTTGCGTGGTTCAGCGGTTCCAAATATATGAAAACAGCTACTAACACAATTAATCAAAATAAAATAAAAAAACTCTACTTAGAGGGATGTAAAGCAAATAGCATTAAACCAAAAAAGAGAAATTATAATGAGTTTGTAAAATTATTAGAAGGGGATTTTAGTTATTGGATGAAAGCTAACATGAAGTTTTTCTTTGAGCGAATGAATTACTAAATTTATATTAATTACAAAAATAATAGAGCCTAGTAGGCTCTTTTTTTATATAAAAAAAATCCCCAAAGCATTCAAACATTGCAATGCGTTGGGGATAAGGTTGAGGGAGTTAAGAAAGGAGGTGAGATGAGGAAATGGGAAGGGGGTTATGTTCCGGTTTTTTCGATTTCTTCGGAGGTAGCGTCAGCCTTGGTTGAAGGGAGTTTGACAACTTTACTTCCTCTCAAACTCCTCTTTATTCTCTTCAGTCCCTGTTTTTTCTTTGCCACTTCCTCCTGCGCTTTTCCGAGTTCTCGTTCTTTTTCAGCGAGTTCTTGTTCTTTTTCAGCGAGTTCTTGTTCTTTTTCAGCGACCTCTCGTTCTTTTTCAACGAGCGCTTCTCCTTGTAAGACATTTTTCTCTCTTTTTTTGAGTTCCTCGTTTTCGTTTTCGAGAGTTTTCTCTCTTTCTTTGAGTTCTCGTTCTCTTTTTAAGAGAGCCTCTCCCTTCAGAACAGTCGCTTCTCTTTCTTCGAGTTTCTGACTGTTCTTTTCGAGTTTTAACTCTCTTTCATGGAGAGCTTTCTCGATTTCCCGATTTTCTTCTTCTCTTTCTTCGAGTTCACGTTTTTCCTCTTCCATTTTTTTCTTTTTTTCCTCAAGGAGGCGACACGCCACTGGTAATGAGGCTACGACTATTGGAGTCGCTATCCAGCAATTTCCTTTTGGAGACATGAAGAGTGAGACACCGTAACTCTCACCGAATTCTTGTTTTTTTCCGCCGAGAGTATTCCAATTGATCGACGGTAAAACAACCACATCTCCGAATTTACTGATAAAGGGATTATTGCCACTTTTTTTCCCTTCGGTCAGTGTGATGTAGACCACTTCAACCGTCTTTGAGCCGTCATCAAACGTTTTGATTTCCGAGAGCTTCGAAAGTATCGAGGCTTCTTCCGCTGATCTCATCATGATTTTTCCCCTTTTTTTATGATTATGACTGCTTTTTCTGCAGTCTAGTAACCTTATAAAATGTACAAGTTTAATATAAAAGTATAGCATATCTATTAAAATGTGTCAAGTCTTGGAAATAACTATGTTTATTTTTTAGCTAATTTTAAATAAAAAAAGTCCTCTGGGGAGGGAAAAACCAGAGGACGAGCAACAGTTCATAAAGAACCGGCTCAGTTGGGAATGTGTTTTTGTAATTTTATAACTTCATTAAGTTATTTTAAAATATGCACCAGAGATCATCTGGTGCCAACGGGGCACAAGGCCCCCAGGGTTGAGGGCGAATTGAAAGAACTATTACATACTAATATAATACGAAATATTTGTCAATAGCATTGCGATATATTTAAATAATTGGTAAAATTAAGTTAATTATTAATTATAAATATTTGTAATATGCCTAATTTTGAACAACCACAAAAAGAAATATCAGTAACTCCAAAACGAGAGAATCTAAGAAAAAAAAGAGAAAGAATAGCTGCTGAAAAAAAAGCAGAGCTTGATAGGCAATCAGCAGAAGAAGAAACACAAAATATTGATAGAAAAGGATTTAATGAGAGTATCATAGGGGGTAAAAATTTTTTGGATGAAATAGGTGATTTAGTAGAGAATTTATCTGAACCTGATAATGAAGAAGATGCAAAACCAGTAAGATGCTCTCCACTTATTGAAAAAATGAAAGTTAATAAGAAAATTCCTTCCATGGAAGCACAGTATTTACAGAGAAATAGATTTTTATTACAAAGAGAAAAGTTTGCTGAAAAAATGCTTAATAATGAAATTATTCAAAAGTATCTTTTTAAAGATACAGAAAATAATCCAGTAGTAATAAAAAAGCCTTTAGTTGGGAAAGGTAGCGATGAGTTGAAAAAAATAGGAGTAGATGTAGTTGTTTTGGATAAAAATAATGACAGTCCAATTTTAGCTATTGGAATTGATAAAATTGATTTAGACGAAAAAGAAGAAGTTTTAGAGAAAAAAGTTATTGAAGACACTCAAGAATATATTGAAAAATCATTACGATTAAATAGTATTCCTTTGATAAAATTTAGAATCCCAGTTGACCTGCAGGAAAAATTACGAAAGAAAACAAATAAAGAAAATTTGTTTGAATTTTTAGATTTTATTAAAGAGGATATGAAAATGCAATTAGCAACTTATTTATTAATGACACTAGAGGAAGAGATTGAGGGTAATAAACAGGAAGTCGTAGATGATTATGATAAAAATAAGAAAGAATATTTTACAGAAGAATTAATGTCAGCTGATAGTGATTTTGAAAAAGTTTGTAATGAAATTAAACAGTACACTGATAAATTAAATATTAAAAATAACGTTTTAGATAATGTATATTCTGCTATAGATAAACTTAGATTAACAGAAAGAAAAAATCCCCCAGGCGGACCTGCGGGAAAGCAATATTTTTCTTATTACAATTTAGTTTTATAATTTGGGTTATATCTTCCTGCCTCTCTTTCTGTTCGCAAGAATTCAACCCCATTGTCTACCATTGTACGTAAGCCATCACGTCCGACAATCTTGCGCATGGATGGTAGTTTTTCTTTTGTTGCGTTATCTTCTGTATTATCCGTAGAAGATGAATGAACAATATCTTTTTCCGCTTTCGTTAAGGCGGTTTTTGACATGGTGACGGCCTCCAATCTTTTTGATGCTTTAATTATTAACTATTTTTTTAAAAAAGTCAATAACTAAATCGATAAACTCCGTTTATATTTTCTATAGACGGGTTTTTAAAATTTGATAATTCCAAGGTAATTTAAACCAATTAAGGTTATAAGTAGTAAAAAAGCGAAAGCAATCATCCAGTTAAAAATTAAGTTAAGACTTTTTGTTTTTTTTACTTTTTTTATTCTTGGATTATTCTCAGTAGCATCTTCACATTGTGTTTGATATGATGTTTTTGACATGACATTCTCCCTCTCCTGATATGTTTTGTATTTACTGAAATTATGATAAAATAAACTTTGATGTTTTATTATACTTAATTATAACATAAAGTCAATAGCATGAAATATATTATTTACGATTTTGAGACAACTGGTCTAGACTATCAAAAAGATCAGCCAATAGAAATAGGAGTTATTAAGATTGACGAAAATGGTGAGCGGGAAGAATATGATATTTTTGCCAAAGCTCCTGGGCCATTATCAGAAGATATAAAAAGAATTACCAATATTACTGATGAGATGTTAGAGGAGCGGGGGATTGATATTCAAACAGCCATGAAAGCGCTTTTTCATGTAATGGGCATGAGACAAGATGGATATGATAAAGATATTATGATTATTGGACATAATATCATTGGATTTGATAATTTATTTTTACGTCGCTATGCAGAAAAGTATGGCTATCAAATGCCAGGTAAGGAAAATTATTTTGATACGGCTGGTGAATTTAGAGCCAAGCTTTTAAATGAAGAAAGATACCAAGATGAAATTGATCATGATTTTCACGCACGGATTTTAAAAATGATGGTTCAGGGTGTGCGTTATAATTTAACTGTTGCTTGTCAGCATTATGGAGTAGTAATGGACAAAGCCGCTCATCGAGCAGACGCTGACTGTATGTACACCTTGCAAGTATTTGAGAAACAAAAAAATTTACAACTTTTGAAGACAAAGACGGATGAAGTTGGTCAAAATTCTTTAGGTCTATAATACTACTACAAATTACAAATAAAATACAAATATACAAATTTGAATTAGATTTTATTTATAAATTATAAATATGTTGTATTATAATAAGGAGAATGTAGAGGTTGTTTATCCTGAATTAAGCTACAAAATAGTTGGAGTTTTACTCGATGTTTATAATGAATTAGGATATGGTTACCAAGAGAAATTTTATGAACGTGCTACTGCGAAGATATTGACTAGTAAATCAATAAATTATGTTAGACAAAAGTCATATAAAGTTACTATTAATAATGAATTTATTGGTATATATTACCTAGATTTTTTAATAGAAAATAAGATAGTTTTAGAATTAAAAAAAGGAGATTATTTTCCTAAACAAAATATTGATCAAGTTAATACTTATTTACATGCTACTGGAATGAAATTAGGAATGCTTGCAAATTTCACTAGTCATGGAGTCAAATTTAAACGTTTAGTAAATATTAATTAATCCAATTTGTATATTTGTACATATTTGTAATTTGTAGTATATGAAAGTTTTAAAATTCGGTGCAGTCTGGTGCCCAGGTTGTATTATAATGAAACCAATTTGGGAGGAAATTGAAGCAGAAATACCAGAGTTAAAATCTGAGTATTTTGATTATGATGCCAGTTCTGAAGTAATAAAAAAATATAACATTGGCGATGAGATTCCTGTATTTATTTTTTTAGATAAAGAAGGAAAAGAGTTTGATCGAATAGTTGGTCAAAGAAGTAAGGAAGAATTAGTTAAATTTGTAAAAGAAAATTTATCTCGTTAATTTTTTAGGATTTGGAAAAATAAAAAGGACGATTTACGCTTATTGCGCTCATCGCCCTCAACCCCGAAGTTAATCTACCAAACTTATATCATAGATCTTCCCAGCAGGTTTTGTTTTAGATAAATTCGGTGAAAAGATATTAAAGAGCCATGATAATCCGCGTCTGAAGAAAAAACGTTTTTTTGCGCAGAGTTTTCCAGTTTCTTTTATTTTTTCTGATAAAAAATAC
>Ga0208904_1000461_pt1 | contig 34435 bp, 34 predicted proteins | sample AntAceMetag02UKB_FD_184774 | JGI IMG/M metagenome (GOLD analysis project Ga0208904, IMG submission 184774) | Saline lake microbial communities from Ace Lake, Antarctica - Antarctic Ace Lake Metagenome 02UKB (SPAdes) (version 2) | ecosystem: Environmental > Aquatic > Non-marine Saline and...
TCGATTTCAATAATCTCAAACTGCCAGAAAAATCTTCTCAAACTCCTTACCCTCCTTACGAACTGACCCGCGCCAAAGACTAAAGTCAAACTTGATAGCTTCATAAGGATATCAGCAGTTGAAGATGTAACATCCTCTAAATGATCAAATATAATCATAAAATCCTTTTTACGCGCTTCAAGTGTTAAGATTATCCCCTGGCTTAATTCAGATGACGTTAATCGCTTTAAGGATTTCTCCTCTTTATCAGTAAGTTTGCTTTTATTTAAGCTCTTATGCAGATTGATAAGGGTCTCTTTTACAGGTTTGAATTTTTCAACATACAGAAACCGCACCTTTCGTTCTCTTAAATAGTTCATAAGCTCATAAAGAATGTGGGTCTTGCCAATACCTGATTTCCCAAGAATAAGCGTGGGAATATTCTTTCTCTGATTTCGAATAAGCTTTTTAAGCTCATCCTTTCTATTAATCGTGAAATCTAATATCGTAAGCTGCATGCTCAACCTCATCCCTTGTAAATGAGAACAGGAAAAGTTTCTCATACTGTTTGTATTTATAATTAAAACTTATGCTTACGGGAATCGTATAAAAATCAAGGCGCCTTAGGCGGGTTAGTTTAAAGCCAGCCTCCTTTCCTGTTTTGAGATTCTGGCCTAAGACGCCTACAGAACTTAATATATATCTGGAATGATCCTCTGATATACGCACCGGTATCTCCTGTGGAATTTCGATACAGACGTCAGTAATATCAGCCTCTGTATCAAGCCTTATAAAAAGAACGTCTTCACTTAAACTGCAAATGATACTAAGACCTATATCGCTAAAGTCAGCTTCAAATACAGGGATGAATATCTCTTTCTTCTGCTCATACTCAGCTAATCCCTGGGGCGTTAAGTACTGTAAGGTAAACTTAGTTTTTATATCGCGGACATCTGCTGTTTCGTTTTCCCTTAAATCGCCTATGTAACGATAAAAAGGTGAAACGATTTCCGCGTTTAGCGCGGCCTGGCTTCCCTGGTTCATGAGATATCCTTCCTTGTAGATTATCTTCGTATATCTTATGTCTGTTGCTTCTGCTTTCTGAATGCAGAAAATGCAGCAGAAAGTGGCCAAAACTAAAAGGATCCATAGAAGCTTAAGTCCAGTCCTTCTCATCAGACCTTAAGATAAATTCTTTCCTCTCAAAATTTATAAATGAGATTTTTCTCCTCTTAATATTGATATGGATATAACCATCCTCTGTTTCAGAGACCTTCTTTCTAAGCAGCCTTACAAGATCGTCATTCAGTTCTAATTTTTCCATAAATACTCCGTTTTTTGTGTGTGTGTTTTAAATATATATATAAAGCGAAAAAACCGTTATTTTCTCCATTTTGATAAGATGCTCTTTATAGGCATAGGCATTCTTATATACTCTCTAAAAGTATTATTTATAGTATTTATAGTTTTGTTTTTTAATAGTTGTTTTTTATTGTCTTTTGTGGGTGACACCTGTGTCAGGGTTTTTCGGACATGCTGGTCATTTGTCACTGACACACGTGTCAGGGTTGGCAAAGTTATCCACAGCCTCCATTGTGGATAAGCCTTGTTTATTGAAAGCACGTTGACCTTTGTTTTCTTATCTTTTTTGATAACTTTATCCAAAACGAGTTTTTTGATTATCCTTCTTGTATGTCTTGTGCTCAAAGTTGTTGGAGCTGATATTGACTCAACGGATATGGCATCTTCTTTCTTGTTCCAGCCGTATGTCTTTCTTATGATATGTGAAACAACCTTAAACTCCGCTGATGTAAAAGGGTAAGCTATCATTGCCGCAAAGAGCTCATTGGCTATCTTTAAATAACCGTTTTTAAGATCAGGGTAACCACTCCTAAACATAATCAAACTCCTTCTGGATATCTTCTCCGAACTTATCTTTAACCGCCTCTTTTAAACTCTGCGCTCTTTTCGATACTTCACGCACCCTTGAATAATACTGGGCAAGACACTCTCTTGCTTCATCCTCAGAACCTATAAAATAAAACCCATAGGGAAAATGTACGCTTGAGGCTATAGGAACATGATAAGTATTCACCAATGAAGCTATAGCTTTTCGTATCATCCGGGACGATGCCAGGGTTAAAGAACTCAGATCCCGGGCTGTTATGGCATTTTGCTTTCCCTGATGGGTTTTAAGAATCTCTAATATTCGTTTTTCAAGATGATCCATATTTTTATCTTTTTTTTAAGCCGCGCTGCTTAAACCTATGGGCAATAAAAAAAGGGCTGGCACTTGAAGTAGTTTTCACTTCAAATACCAGCCCTGTTTTGCTCCGATTTAATAAACCGAGTGACAGCGACCAGCTGTTACTAAATTATCTAATTTTCAAATTACCGCTTACTTATATCATGACACAGTGTGGTTTGTCAAGGGAATTTCTCTCTTGATAGCCTTAAAACCAATTACATATCCAAACATAATGATCAACAATGGCACCAATTATCTCTTTCCTTGGGCCTTTGCTCTAAAGGTTTTTCCTGTTTTTTTATTATAACTTCCGCTTTTTTAAAGCTTATTGGTTTGGCTTCATTTATATCTCTTATGCTAACAGCGTGGCAAGCATCGTTAACTTCCCACCACCCCTCAAACAAAACCTGATAAACTGGAAACCCATCTTTTAACACTTCATCGAATCTAATCAAATAGTCATCTCCTGCTATGGCATATCTAGAAATCTTTACCCATTCATATACCCTTGGAATAAAATCATTTTGTGTCAGCTTACTTAAATTAGTGTTTTCTTCTGGCAGTGCTTCCTCACTGGTATCTTTGCAATATTTTAAATATGTCTTATATCCTCTAATACCTTCAATTGCACCTAAAACGATACAACAAAAAACAAAACTAACCATTGGGATCAATAATACTACCATTCCAATCTTTTCTGCAATATTATTTAATTTTAAAGCCCAAAATAAGAGTTGCAATAGAAATCCTACAATCGCACTAATAACAAAAACGCCTCCTGAAATTAAAAAAGCTCCAACTATTATACCAGTAATTGTCCACATAAACACAAAACCACTTCCTAAATAAGACTTTTCTGATATTTTCGAAAACATGTCACTTATGAATTTTGCATATTTCATCTTAATTAATTTTACTACTAAAACATACTATTTGCAAGATTGTTTACTTCTCAGCATCATTAAATTTAGCGTATACCACCTTACCTTCTTTTGCAGGAGTGGGTTCCAGGAAGAACTGGGTGCCATCGCTTTTTAGGGTAATCTTGAGCGAACCCTTCCGGTATTTTTTGACTAGGCGCCAGTGCTCAATAAGACTGGCTTCATCAGGGGTAATGTAATTATTCTTTGGCATAGCTTACCTCTTGGGATCTCTTCCTGCTGCATAGGGCCTACAAAGGCGGTTATTTATGCCTGCCGCCAATAGAGGCCGGGAAAATTATCTCCCAGCATTTCTCCACAAAAAAGCTTCGATTTCACTTCATTTCTTACTTTTCTGCGAAAAAGCCTGATTATTGCTCTAAGGAAAAAATTAGGTTTTTTCTGTTTTCTTAAAAACATGTATCCTCCTTTTGCCAGGGGGTACAATAAATATACCTGATGTTTTCCATTTTGTCAAGGTCTTGCTATCATTTTTGATAAACTGATGATTATCCTGCCTTGTGTTTATTTGCGTAACATACTACTGTTGAAGTAATTATATCATTGCATACTTTACTCAAAAAATATTACTTTTTTCCATTTTTTATCAAACTCTCTTGACTTTTTGATTAACATCAGGTATACTTGTAATGTTAAACACCTAAAAAATATGGAGGCAATACATGGAAATCTCAGAAAGACTTAAGGCATTAAGGCTACAAAAGAAGCTGACTTTACAGCAACTTGCCAAAAAAAGCAATGTAGGTATCGCTACATTAAGCAGGCTTGAGAATGGGTCACGCAAGGGCACTGTGCGTACGCACCAAAAGATCTGCGATGCACTGGATATTGAGCTTGTAGATCTATTCAAGGAGATAGCAAGCAGTGATGAGGGCTTTGAGGTTTTAACTACTGAATCTGATGATATAGAAGCATTTGTCTATGATGACAAGGCCTCATCAATAATACTTACCCAAAATGTCCTGAGAAAAAAGATGCTGCCTGCCCTTCTTACTCTTGAACCAGGCGGTGAAACGCATAAGGAGCAGAATCCAAAAGGCACTGAAAAGTTTCTATTCTGCCTGGAGGGCGAGCTTGAAGCTGTCATTGATGAAAAGAGATTCCATTTAAACTCAAACAAAGTACTCTATTTTAAGAGTTCAAATTTACATCAATTTAAAAACAACGGTACGGAAAAGGTGCGATGCTTATGTATCAGCACTCCGGCTGCTTTATAATAAGGAGGAACAAGCCATGAATAGATACCACATATTAATATGCGATGATGAAGAATCAGTAAGAGAGTCTTTAAGGGCCTATCTGGAAAACAGCTATGAGTTATCCTTTGCTGAGACAGGACAGGAGGCATTGGATAATATCAGTAACAATGCCTTTGATCTCCTTATCATTGATATCAAAATGCCCGGGATAAGCGGGCTTGAGGCCATAAGGCAGATAAAAGAGGTCAAACCAGAGCAGAAAATAATAGTCCTCTCAGGGTACGAGAGCATAAGTGTCGCGGAGCAGGCAAGCAAATATAACATAACCTCCTACCTTACAAAACCAGTCAGTAAAGATAAACTACTTAAAACAGTATCAGAGTCTTTAGGATAAAATGGCGCACTTACAGTGGGATTTCTATAACTATGTGGCAGCTCTGTGGCTTACAGGTATAACAACGCTTAGCCTTGGCGTTTTTGTCTATTTTAAGAACAGGCACGCAAAGCTAAACAAGATATTTTTAGCTGTTTCTATTTCAATGGCAATATGGGGCTTTGGCCAGGGTTGCATACATTCAAACTACGCACTCTCCTTTACAGCCGCGAGAGTAATACATTTTTTTGTACCGTTTATAGCGGCTTTTTTCTTTCACCTTATGACTGTCTTAACAGAAAAACCACATAAAAAATTCCTGTTATTCTCTTATATAACAGCGGCCCTTTTTAGTATATTAGGGGGTTTTACAAGGACAATAGTAGCATCAAACCCTATCATGAAGATATCAAGTACCTTTACCATGCAATATTCTGTAGGCCCAGGAAAACTATACATACCATACCTTCTTTTTTTCATGTTAGTTGTAGGCTACGGCAACCTTATGCTCTATTGCGCATACAGAGAATCCTCAGGAACAAAGCGTAACCAGCTAAAATACATGCTTATCGGCTCTGTAATAGGATTCATAGGGGGCATTAGTAATTTCCTTTACGTATTCGGCATAAACCTGTATCCATTGATTCCATATGCTACCTATATGGTCACCTTCTATGTTGTAATCGCGACATATGCCATGATAAAACACCGCCTTCTGGATGTTAAGATCGCCCTAAGCAGGACAGGGCTTCTTCTCCTGATATATGGGCTTGTAATATATATCTCATTTCAGTCAATGGTATTTTTACAGCCATACCTACAGAAAAACCTTGGTGATAAATGGCTGCTCGTTCCTATTGTTACGTATATGTTCTTAGCAACTGCCGCCCCTTTTATCTATCTATACGCACAAAGAAAGATGGAAGAAAAGCTCTTTAAGACACAGCGCAAATATCAGAAAACCTTAAAGCAGCTATCAGGCAGGATGACCAGGATCAGAAACCTTACAAAACTACTGGATTTAACAGCGATACAGATAGTAAGAAACGTTGGTTTGACTCATGTTGATATATTCCTCTACAATAAGGACAAAGACAGATACATACTAAAAACATCGAAAGGCAGGTTTAAAAAACAGGCCTACTCAGAGCTTAAAGCAGATAATATTCTAATAAAAAGCCTTTATTCCATAAAAGGCCCCTTAGTCTTTGATGAGATAAGTAATTACGGGAATAAGGCAACAAAAGCCTTTAAGGAGACAACGCCTTCCTTTGACACAGACAGTTTAAAACAAGCTATGAGGAATATAGAAGCCGCGGTCTGTATGCCCGGCTTTATAGAAAACCACTTAATAGGATTCCTGGTGCTTGGAGAAAAGCTGTCAGCAGAAGTATTTACACAAGAAGACCTGGATATATTCAGTACACTGGCTAACCAGGCAACACTTGCTATAGATAACGCTCAAAGCTATGAGGAGTTAATAAGCACCAAAGATCAGCTCTTAAAAGGCGAAAGGCTTGCTACTATAGGAGAATTTGCCAGTGAAGTGGCCCATGAGATAAAGAATCCACTCCAGGCTATAAAAGCTTTCACGGAACTTGCCTATGAAAAGCGCGAAGACAGATCTTTTATAAAGAAGTTTTCAAATCTTGCAAAACAAGAGATAGAAAGAATAGATAATTTCGTAAGACAACTTGTAAAGGTTTCCCATCCTCTACCCCCTAAATTTGGCCCTGTTGATGTAAACGAGATACTGGATTCTATTTTAGAGCTTATGGAGAATGATTTCAATGCTAATAACATTACGATTAAAAAAGAATATGCTATGCAATCCTTAAGAATAGAGGCTGATAAAAACCAGCTAAAACAGGTATTCTTAAATCTCATTACAAATGCCGTAGATGCTGTTGAAAAAACCGCTAAAAAAGTTATTACAGTAAACACAGACAGATCAGGCACCGGTATTATTATCAGTATATCTGATACGGGGCGTGGCATACCAGCGGATTCAATGCCTCACCTCTTCAACCCCCTATTTACTACTAAAGAGACAGGCTCAGGCTTGGGCCTGAGTATAGTTGACACTATGGTAAGGAACCATAAAGGCAGTATTGAGGTTAAAAACAGTGCTGGTGAGGGTAGTGATGGGGGTGGCGATAGGGCGGAAATGGAAGAAGATGCGAAAGAAGGTGCGAGTTTTGTTATAAGGATTCCTGTGGGGCAGTTTAAAAAATGAACCACACACCTATTTATCTACAGATTTATAGATTCCATATCCTGCTGCAGCTACACCAGCTATAGAGATAAGTGAATTTAGGGTAGTACAGCCACTTAAAAACAGAGATGACACTAAAGCAATCGCAATAAGAAAATTCTTCATTTTACGCCTTTCCTATCTTTTGTTTTTATAAATACTATTTTCTTTATCCTTTTCTATGATATTTACATGAATCTAAATTTATTTTTCTGATATATCTAATAAAAAAGCAGGTAACCAAAATAACAAATATGCCTAATGCTATTTTCCAAAAGCTCACTAGATCTTCGAGTGCGTAACCAAAATAGACATACAAAACAATAGCAGGTGTAATACCAAGCAGTGTAGCAACAACATACTTACTAAAGCTAATTTGCGTAAGACCTAAACTAAAATTTTGTATATCGAATGCAACGTTTGGAATAAATCTTATAAAAAATACTGTTTTAAATCCATGCCTTTGTATCGCTTCATCTGCATAAACTAATCTACCCTTTATTAGTTTTACAATCTTTTCACGCCAAAAATAACGAGCTACAAAAAATTCTAATGCTGCTGATAGCATAGCCCCTAAAACAGCATATACAGACCCCCAAAATTGCCCAAAAATAATACCCGCCAATATTACAAATATGGTTGCAGGAAATAAAACCAATGGTCTAAACACAAATAAAATAATATATACGATAGGTGCTAAAACACCAAATTGCCTAATATATTCAAGTATTTGATTAGGATCGATATCTTTAATTTTGAGGTAATCAATGTTATAAAACCTCGAGATAAAATATAAGAACGCAATAATCCATAAAAGAGATATTATTTTAAACCAATAACTTTTTAAAAATCTCATCTTCCATCATCGGGGTTAAGTTTTGGCCATGTTTCTATCTGTTTCCATTTCGTCTCATAAGCAAGAATAATCTTATCGATTTTTAATTTATTTGCATCCTGCCATCGTAGTAAAGCAACTCTGTCTGGAGCTGTAATTTTTAAGGTATTCTCATAATCCCCCACCTGATCCCAATATTCAGACCCCCTGTTAACAGGGACAAAAGCTACTCTGGCACGCCAAACACCTGAATATACCCTCAACAATACATAATAAGTTTTACCTGCTTCTAAATTTGCTTCTAAAAAAACTTTGTTTTCAGCAGTTGAAATAAACAAATGTTTACCTGGTTCTGCAAAATAATCAAACTGTGATTTTGCAACACTATTTCCTATGACTTTTTCCCCGTCAAGGATATTGAAATTTATAGCAAAACCAAAACCTGACGGACGCATAAAGCGAACCAAAGCCATGTCTTCCGTTGGCTGCATTAAGTTCTGCGCAGGCCTCATAAAAGCAGAGCTTCCTGTGCAGCCTGTGCAAAACGAGACAAGACATAATACAAGAATTTGACATAATAAATGATATTTTACAAAATATTTTTTGCTCATTTTTCCAATCTCCTTTCCATTTTTGTCATTATGCTATAGCTAGCACTAGCCTTAAATGATTTGCTAATCATAAGACTGTCTAAGTTCTTGTTCCTAGCAATACTTGCATCTAACCCGGATAAATCATTAGAGCCTTGCAATGCCATGGCACCAAATATGATTTGAAATGATTCTGAAGCTGCAAACGTATGCCCAAATATTTTCGTACAATTTACTACATTATTTTCTTTTGTGTTTTCTAATAAATACTTCTCAAACTTAACACCGGCGCCATCTTGATTGTAAGATGCTAATACATAATCCACACCGGGGCTACAGCGACTATCTAATAAGTGCTGTGAGTTAAATATATTATCACTTTTCTTATTTTGACTACTTACACAAAATGTCTGCGTCCCTTGGATTTCTGCATACCCAACAACGCCTCTTTTCTTTTGTGATTCCGCAGATTCAACTACCACAAAACCACTACCTCCATATCTATTTTTCAACATGCTTGTATCTTTTATACAATTCGAATATCCATCAAGAATAATTTCATTATATACATCTACACCCCCAACTAAGCAGCAATCCAAGATATCCTGTCGTATAAGGTCCATCGCATATTTTAATGCTTGAAAAACAGGCGTATACCCCGATATGGTTATTGAAGCTCCCTGTATGTTTAACGCTGCTGAAACATAACTAGAAGGAGCATTAAGCACCGAATTAGAAAATAACATTGGGCTAACCATTGCAGGACCATTCATGATCAATTCCTTATTGTAATCAATTGAGTATGCTAATGAACCATGCGTAGTTCCTAACACAACACCTATTCTTTTGTTGCAAACAGCATTTAAGTGATCAAGCTTCGCATCTTGCAGGGCTAATTTGGCTGCTATAGTTGCGCAATACGAGAGCTCATCTGCGCGGCGTAGCGGTGAAGTATCCATATAATCGTCAAAACATAAATCAGAGATACTTTTCCTTACAGATAAAAAAGTGCAAAAATCTTTTTTACCTGCTCCAAAATCACCTATCATGCCTATACCGCTAATAACTATTTTATCTCTCATCATGTCTGCCTATTTCTAAAATTTTTCTAGCACTAGTGCGCAATTTGAACCACCAAAACCAAAAGAGTTGGACAACACTGTTTTAATTTTCATATTTCTAGGTTTCCCAGATATAATATTTAATTTGCAATTCGAATCCGGAGTTTTATAATTAAGATTTTCTGGAGCGAATGAATCATTGATCGATATTATTGATATAATTGCTTCTAGAGCACCAGATGCACCTAACGTGTGACCAATCATAGGCTTAACTGAACTTAAAGGAATTTTAGCAGCATGTACACCTAATGATAAATGAAGAGCTTTTGTCTCCATGGCATCATTTAATATGGTGCCAGTTCCATGCGCATTGATATAATCTATGTCTGTAGGGTTTATTTCTGCTTTATTAATAGCCATTTTAATTGCACCTGCTGCACCTTTTGCTGTCGGATCTGGCTTAGTAATATGGTAAGCATCTGAAGATTGACCATAACCTGTTATTTCTGCTAAAATTTTAACTCCTCTTTCCATTGCAAAATTCAATTCCTCAACTATCAATATTCCCGCACCCTCTCCTAGAATAAGGCCACTTCTATTTCTATCAAACGGGCGACATAATTTAGGGGCAATTAACTGTAATGAATTAAAACCAGCATGTGTAAAATCAGAAAAAACATCATATCCACCAGCAACGACTACATTAGAAGTCCCCGATTTGATACGATAGGATGCACAGCCTATTGCACTAAGTCCAGAAGCACAAGCATTATGTAATATAAGCGGCTCACCTATTAGCCCGAATTCTTCTAACACGCGCCTTGCTTGATTGCATGAAAAGTAATCTTTTAATAGCGCTGTACGTTTTAGTCGATTTTTATTTAAGATTAAATCGCGGTGATACTGTTGCCCAGAAAGCATGCCACCAAGCGTAGTCCCTAAAATTACCGGTGCATGAAGAGGACAATCTTCACTTGACGATAAAGAAGCCATCTCAAAAGCATCTTTACAAGCTTGCAATACTAAGATTGAAGCCCTGTCACCATTAAAATTATTATTGCTTAATATGCCTTTTGCCTCTGCTCCCAGAGACGTTTTATGTAAAGATGTATCAAACGATTCTATATTAGCTATTCCGCTCTTCCCTTTTTCTAATGCGGCCTTTGTAATAGCCAGGCCTCTGCCTAGTGCTGTTATTATACCCACTCCTGTTACTACAACGCGTTTCTCCATAATATTATTTGTCCTGATTCCAAATAGGTAAAAAATTATACCATTGAGTCGCATGTTCCTTGATATGGCTTTCAAAAACGCTCACTATCTTTGTTAAATTTATAACTATATCTCTATTCTCGTTATCACTAAATTCCATATCTATAACAGGGCCTGCTATTGCTTTATATGTACCGTCTTTCTTCATAACTGTAAAAGCAGGTATTATTGCAGCACCTGTAACACGCGCTAAAGATACCGGGCCTAGTGGAAAATATGCTGGCTTTCCAAAAAAATCAATTTTTATGCCGCCTTTTTTTGCATATCTGTCAATAAGCATGGCCACCAACTCATTCCTATCCAAGGCTCTAACTATATCGATAGATGAAAAAATATTGCTCCCAAGTGTAATAGTATTTATATTATGAAATACTCTTGCTTGTTCTCGAATATTTGCAACCTCAAGCACTTCATCTAAGCCTGTTACGACATTAATTGGTATATTAGCATTGCTAAAGAAAATGCCGCCTAGTTCCCAATTGCCCAAATGTGCAGTTAATATAATAGCACCCTTCCTCCTGCTAAGCGCTTCTAGTACTACCTCTTTTCCTTCTATGGCTGTAAATTTGGAAATTACTTTATCAGTTTTCATGGTAAAAAACTTTGCCCAATCAGCTAGATATGTGCCATAATTTAGAAAAAGATACCACGCACCCTTTTTAGCCTTATTTCTATCTACTAATACAACTTGCAAATTGCGCTTTACATTAAGTCTTGCATCGTTGCAGAAAATATAGCAAATAGCAGCCATACTCCTTCCAAGGTGCCTAACTAGCCACAATGGTAGAATTCGGCTGACAAAAACGGAAAGTTTATATACGAGAGCGTAGTTAAACATGTGCCGTTTCATATGATATTCTTTTCGGTTGCCATTACAATTAATCCTGGTAGAATAAAAAATGAGGATAATAAACAAAATCCTATTCCCGCAGAAGTAACAATGCCTAACGAGGCAAGCCCGCTATGCCCAGTAAATATTAAAGACCCAAAGCCCAACATAGTAGTAAGTGAAGTTAACAAAATAGCCCTACCAGTAGTTGTAATTACTGTAAAAATACTACGATCATTATTTTCAAAATAACGCTGTAACATATGTATACTATCATCAATGCCCATGCCGATAATTAGCGGAAAAGCGATTATGTTTATATAATTAAGTTTGATACCCACTCCAAGCATAAAAATAACAGTAAACATTACACTTACCAACAATGTAAGGGATGAGATAAAAACGAGAGAGATTTTCTTATATATAATTGTTAAAATTAATATAGTTATAACAATTATGAGAGAAATTATAAACTTGAAGTCTCTCTTAATTAGAGTTTCTAATCTACCTACCATTATCCCCATGCCGCTCATAAATAAATTATTTTGATTGGAGCTAAGGGTGTGCTCTAGAGCCTCTACTTCCATTTCATCTGTTATTCTTGTCTTAGGGTAAAGATAATTGACAGAATAAAAGAATCCACTTTCTTTATCTTCAACAAAAAATTTACTTATAAGTTCATCTGGCAATAAAAATATAATTGGAAAATAATCAAATGACACTATCCCTGCTTTTAAAGTTTTTAGTATAAGATTGCGTTTACTCGTAAGAAACTTATACTCATCTATTTTTTTAACGTCCCCCTTGAGATTATCAATAGAGTTATCCAACATTCGTTGTATATCAACATTTTTTACCCTTAACAAAAACTTCTTATAGGTATCGATAGATGGTAAGTATTTAAAAATATTTTCTGTTTTTAACATATACTGCTCTTTCGTTAGCTTATTTATTATCGGTATTGTATTATATATTGATACAAATGATTCCTTTGGGTCCTTATTTTTTGCAATAAGCATTATGGGCTCTATGCTATTTCCAAAATTTTCTAATATCTCTTTTTGAGTTTGAATTGCTGGATTATGGGCTGCACTCATACTATCAAGGCTATTATCAAATTTTAAAATTCCATATCTTGAAAAAATGGCAATGCTTAATAGTGCCCACACTAACAGCAAAGATGCAGATATAATCTTAGAATCAATACTTATAAAATTTGCAAAATGTTTCAAATAAATGAAATGCGTATTCTGTTTTTGTATTTTTTTCTTGGATGTTTTTATAGTCATCATAAATAAAGATGGTAAAACAAAAAACATAGACAGCATGCATAAAATAAGACCTGTGCCTACTAATAATCCAAATTCTTCGACGTTTTGAAAGCCCGTCAACGAAAGAGAAAAAAATGCTAGCGATGTAGTAATGCAACTATAGAAGATGCCTACACCTGTTTTTGTGATTGCTATGGCTATTGCTTCTTTTAAAAAAACTCCGTTTTGTAGCTCAAGAATGAATCTGTTACTTATATGGATAGCGAAATCTATACCGATACCTATAAGAATAGCGGCAAAAGCAATTGTAAGAATATTAAGTGAACCTATAGCAAAGTATGCAAACGCTAATGTCCACGCAATAGCAACAATAAGTGCTATTGACACACAAAATAAAATTTTAAATCTACGAAAAAATAGATAGAAAAGCAACAATATAGTAACAAATGTGGTAAGAACCGTTATTTTTATGCCTTTCTCCATGCTTTTTGACTCATAAAAAGTTACAGCATGCCCTCCTGTATAACTAATCGTAACATCATTTTCATTGAGCTCGGAATCGGCTATAGCCGTTTTCTCTATATCCTCTATTTGCTTTAATATCCTTTTGCAAAACTTTATGTCACCTGAAGAGCCAAAAAGTGTAATAAACATTAGAAAATTATTTGTCTTCTTCTCTGTGCTGTAATAGCTATAGGCAATATCAAAACTATCACCACCCGATTTTTTAGTATCATAAAAGTTAACATGTGGAATTTTATAATCAACATTTTCAACATCACTATTTTGCTTTAGTAAATTAGAAAAGTTATCCATAAAAATAACGGTTTTCGGTTTTGGAAGGGTAGGCGCAAACCGTACAAGAGCTACTAATTTTTGGCTTGGCCCAAAAACTTTTGAAGCCTCGATAAAATTTTGTACCACCTTATCATTAGATGGTAAAAGTGACATAATATCACTCTCTAGCGATATCCTAGTAAGAAATATAGATGACCAAATGGTAATAAGCAGTGAAAATATCAAAATCATATACCATTTACCTACGACCAAGGATGCTACCCATTCAAAAAATTGTTTACCAATATTTTTCGATAAGCTCAATTTTCAATTTCCTTTTTTGGCTGAAGGCTATGACTTATTTTAAATAATACCCCCCAAGGCCAATACCATATTGTGCAAAACAAAATAACTAAAATGATAGAATAAAATTTAATTACTAGAGTTACTGAAAACAAAATAACTAAAATAGTAAGTAATAGCGCATAAGTTAAACACGCGGAATAAACATAAGCGCTATCTATATATTTTACTAAAGGTACGCGATTGCGAACATACGTTTTATCATTTTTTTCTTGGATAGATAAGACTTCTTTTACTGTTGAAAATCTTAGATGCTTTAGCAGCATTTTGAGCTTGCGGGGCGTAGACTTTATATTGCAATAATGCATAAATTTCCTATTAAATGGCAAATCTATCTCCACGCAGTCACGTTCAAATTCCCATGGGTGTATGTAAAACATAACTGGGCATCCTTTGCGATTAAGCAGTATAGTTGTTTTAAGAATATAAAAATACGGCACAATCCGCATAGGCAAACCACCCGAAAATGGGAGCCTTTCCCATCCTGCGCGAAATGTATTTAATGGAAATTCTATTATATTACCGTATTTCGTAGCTATCTGAGAGGGCTGAACTCCAAAATGCTTGCCGCTTAAATGGCTTAAAGGGACCGCACTGGCATCATATTTAAATCCATGCTTTTTTAATATATCTAATGCCCAAACATTATCTTCTTTTAAGGACCATTCTGGGGCCCTATATCCTAATACTTTCTTATTTGAAGCTTTTTCGATTACACGTTTTGATCTTAAGAGATCAGATTCGAATTCTTCAGGGGACATATCAAATATCCTGCGGTGATAAAAGCCATGTGAAGCAATTTCATGCCCTTCGTCTGCTATTCTTTTTATCAATTCGGGGGCTTTTTCTGCTATAAAACCAACTACGAAAAAAGTGGCTTTCACATCGTGTTCAGCAAAAAGTTTTAAAATTTTGTCTACATTTTTCTCTAAGCGATCATGATATTTGTACCATTTATTATGATATTCACAATGCTCTATGCCACAAATATGATACCAATCTTCTAAATCAACAGTAATTGCATTAATCATAAAATCTTCTCATTTCAGTATTTGTAAGAAAATCTCCTAAAGTTAATATTTTACCTAAAATAGGCAAGGGGTCAGAACATGAACCAATAGCATGGCATAAATTTTTTTCATGAATTTTAAAGAAACGTGGATCGATATTACGTCGTTGTAGCAACTTTGAGAAAAAGTGCATCAAATCTCCTTGCATAATCCATCGGAATTTAACTCCAATTTTATAATCAAATTTTGGTTTTACATCGCCATTTACGCCAAGTTTATAAAGTAAATAAGGAAAATTAATTCCAGAACTAATAGCAAGCTGCAGAGATCCCCAAAAACGTGGATTAACTTCCATTAATTTAGGTATATTATTTCGAGCATCAATCTTATATTCTATATTTGCAATACCATACCAACCAATGGTTTTTAACAAATGCTCTGTAATTTCAACTAAACGTGGGTATTTGACAGAAACCGCATAAGTGCTTACACCACCTGTTGTTGGATATTGCCGTAGCTTTTGATGTACAAATGCACTACGCATTTCGTTATTTTTATTAAATATAACTGACACGCCAAAATGCTTTTCACCTGGAATAAATTCTTGCATCAAAAAGCTTTTGTAACGTAATAGTATATTTCCATTCAAAGCATCTAGAGATTCTTTATTTCTGATATACCTTATACCGTGTGAACCAGTACCTATAATGGGCTTTAAAACAAAAGGGTATCCAATCAGAGATATAAAATCATATATATCACCAAAAGATGAAATCGGCTTAGTTGCTGGAAGCGCAATTCCCACCTTTTGAGCATGCGCGAGCAAGGAAGACTTATTTCTTACGAATCGTATTGTCTCGTAATCTGCCATAGGAATCTTAATAAATTGGCTGAGGTGCTCCCTATTTTTGGCTACCAAAAGAGAGGTTTCTTCTTCTGGGACGATTAAAACATCATACTTATTTGTTGCAATAAGCTTTTCCAACCAACTCAAGAAAGCTACAGGTTGCTTTTTAACAGATGGGTATACATGGCGTGAATAAGCTTTAGCTGAAAATAATGCGGTTGAAAATACAGTGCGCTCTCCGATGTCTACCTTTAAACCTTTTTTTGACAGTGCTCTAACTACTGCTAATGACTTCCGCCAGTAACCATCTGTCACCAATACTCTTTTATGCAATAAAGATGTGCCCATAATATTCTAAAATGCCTGTGTAATTTCAAACCATACGTGAACATGACGTCCAGATCCATTAACTGGTACAGCAACATCAATCCTGTTAACTGTTTTCTCAAAAAACCCCATCACCGTTACCTCAAACCTTAGCCCTGCTCCTATATCTGACTTCATATCATGTTTAACACTATCAACTCTAAAATGATCATCCCATGGAAAACCAGCATCATAGAATGCCGCACCATGCAACCTGTTGAATGTAAAGAAATTCCTAACAACAGATTTTTCCTCTCGCTTTATAAGAGGAAATCTATATTCCCCACTAAACAAAAATTTATTCTTACTCTTTATTTTATCTTGGCTATATCCTCTCAAACTTTTCCTTCCACCCATTTTAAATCGTTCTTCACCTAAAACATCTCCATCAGATAACCCAAGATCGAACCGCGTAGCAATTACATGCTCTGTATCCCAAAGTTTACGATAAAAACGTACATCTGCTTCACCTTTTATAAAATCCGTGTTTGCACCTAAAACTTCAACTCCCTTTTCTAAATTAAAAATTAAGCGAGATCCGCCAATTGGGTTCCATGCTAGCAGTCTGTTATCAATATTATATGTTAATCCAATTCGAGATCTATTAATAATCCTGTCATCTGCATCCTCATCATCTATTTCTCTATCTCGAATAAAATACAACGTTATATCATTTAACATTTTATCTACTGCATTAATAGTTGGACCCAGCTGTTTAGTAAATCCTATTTTTGCTTTACGTAACTCTTCTGAGTTATATGTGTTATGGAAATAACCTAATTCTAAATCAACCTGTGTATTTGGACCAAACGCATGTTCTATCTGGTGCCCAAGACTCCCGTATATTCGTTTGAGGTAATAATCATAACGGCAATCAAGATAACTCATATAATCAAAAATTCTACGTCCTGCTACTCTAAAACCAGCATTATAAAGATTGATTGGGAAGCCAACAGTTACAGAATAAGCATCTGATGGATTAAATATGGGGGCGTCATATATAAGTGGGTAATACGGGGTAAACCTTGATTTAATATTGTGAGGCCAATAGTTATTCTGCCTTCTATAATCCAATAATTCTTCCTTCGGATCTACGGCAATCCTAGTTACTTTGCTACTAGTGCGCATAGAATATTCCTTGTTCTCTCCTCTGCCATCCCATTTCTCGATTATTTTATTTCCATCTTCAGTTTCTACTAATATGTCAACAGGCATAACAATCTCGCCATATTTTTCTATCGTAAACGCTGTACTCCACAAGCCTTGAGACTGATTTGCACAAACATCTTTTACACCGTAATCACATTTTTCTGTAGTAGTAAGCCACTCCCTAAAGAACCAGTCTAAGTCCTCCCCCGATATCTCTTCTGCTATATTTACAAAATCTTCCACGTTGGCTGTTTTATACTGGTACTTTTTCACATATTCACGCATTATCTCAAAAAACACCTTATCTCCTACTAGATACCGTAACATTTCAAGCACCCAAAAACCTTTATCATAAGCTGCGATAAATACATTCTCTGGAGATTTGAAAGCGTTAATCGGCTGTAATATTTTTTCATCAGTATTATTTTTAGCTGCTTTAAGATAGCGCTGAGTGCGCGCTGCCCTGAAAGAAGTATTAGGAAGAAATGCACTCCATTTTGGGAATTGTAGATAGTTATCCTCTACTCCATATTTTGATTCTAAATATAAATTTCCTGCATAACAAGCAAATGCTTCATCCAACCACGTTTCTGCATACTGGTCACTGCCGACTTGAACATACCACCATTGATGAGCCATCTCATGCGAAATTAAAAAATCTAGATGTCTATATAGCACATCGGGAAGATTAAAGCCTCTAGAGTCAATAAATATAATATTGGAAAATTCATTTCCTAGCCAACCTATATGCCCCTCTGCAATACTAAATTCTGGATACGGGTAGGGCCCGAAAGTTTCAATATAAAAATCCATTGCAGAAACAGCAAGTTTCAAGCCTTCCCTTGCGCAATCTTCATCTTCCTGAAGATAGTAAAATTTTACATTAACACCTTTAGTCTTTTGTTCAATAACTTTATAAAGCGAGCTTGTGGCAAGAGTAAAATCTCGGACAAGGCCTGTTTTAATTTTAATCTGTTTCTTTAAATCACTTATACTATTTACGGATACTATATCGCCAGTATGCGCCACTACTTGGTTTGCATCTATGTTCAATTCTACATCATAATAAGAAGCATCGCTAAAATATGGCTGGTGGTCTGCTCCTATTGGATTATCATGCCATCTATCGTTTTTATATACTGATAATATTGGGTACCAATGCCCAAAAGAATTTATACCGCGGTAATAGCCTAAAATTCCGAATGCATTAGGGAGCTTTAGCTTAAATTCAATCACCAGCTCAACATCTTGCCCTTTTTTTATAGGGGAATCTAGTGACACAACCAGAACAGTTTTTGCAGGTCCCGTAATATTATAAGATAACGATTTGTTGCCTGCTTTGATACTTATCAAATCTAAATCAGGATATAGCAGGCCCTCGGGAAACATGTTAACCTTGAAATAGCTTTGATAAAGCTCAAGAACTTTTTTCTCATAAGGTGTGTATTTCTTATTAGAATAAATGTTAAAATGCAATTCATCTAATACCGTATTTGTCGTATTAACAAAATGCACTGTTTCTACGGCACTTAAGGCATGTTCGCCTGCATCAAAATCCATAACAAAATTATAACGTGTATGCGCAGCTATTGGATTACTGACAGTTTCGCCCTCATCAGCATAAGAAGCTGTTAAATAACCGTAAAATAAAATGAAAACAACGATTTTTTTTATCATAACTATTCTTGTGTTAATCATATTTTGTACGCAATAGTAGTTTTACTTACACCTGGCATAAGATAAGTATTTGACGATACAGTATACATAAACTCTGCAATATTACCCGAAACATACGAAATAACCCGCTTTAAAAAAGAATGCGGATACGTCATGCCTCCTATTGATGTTTTAATATTAATGAATCCTGTTTTTTCTAGAACTTTCTTTGTTATTGAGGGTGAAAAGTCAAAAAGATGTGACGGTGCATCATACAATTTATTTGAAATATTAACAATTTTTAGTAGTTCCGCAATAGGGGTAGTATGCGGAACGCGCAAAACCAGCAAGCCATTTGACTTTAATATCCTGTTTATTTCGTGTAAATATTTAATGGGATCTGATACGTGTTCTAACACATAAAACATTGTAATTACATCAAATTCCTCGTTCTTGTATTGTTTGTCAAAAAGTGTTGTTTTTGTAACGTTTAGCCCTTTTTTAGAAGCATACTGCACTGCCTGCTCCGATAGATCAATGCCATATGCATCCCAACCTCTTTTTATTGCTTGTTCCAAAAAGAATCCATGCCCACACCCTATATCTAATAAACGGCCTGTCCCTTTGAAACCTTTTGAATTTAATATAAGATGCCATGCTTTCAAAAATACTCTAGACATCATTATTTGCCAGTCATCTATCTCTTTTTGGATTTCTGGTAGATAAGATTGGTAATGTACTCTTAAGAAAGATTCATCTGGTTGGGGATTTACATAGACAAGACCACAATTTCTGCATTGAACAATGCCCCACTCACCCTCTTCTTTTATTAACCTCGTCTTATTTGCATCACAATAGTTGCATACAATTTCTACCATATGCCGCCTTAACCTTTTGTCGAAAAAAGTACTATTTTTGAATTATATAATCAGAAAACTACATGTCAGTACATTGATATATGACAATATGTACAAGCTATCTAAACTAAAAACTAAAAAAACAAAAGATTAGTAAGTAGCTAAATCTTTATTAAAGTATTATATAAAATATTTATAATCACTGACTATATTTTATTTTTCTTTTACTTTTTTAAAACCTATTCTATCTAAAACTTTAACAGCAATACCATCTTCGAATTCAATGACCATATCTTTTTTACGGGTATTTAAATTGTAATACCATGTGTCACTTGCCATTAACTGATCTAGCGAATGCCCCCAGCTTTTTACTCCATAACCAATATAAGCTGGGCACCCCTTCGATGCAAACACCTCGTTTTTAGTCATGCCTGAATATGCTGTCATACCTTTTACGGCTTCTTTTGCTTTTTCATCCATTAATTCTAATCCAATTTCATCTTTATCCTTTACAAAATATTTGGCGTAAACGGAAGGCTTATCTGTTACATGATAGCTCTTACCTGTATCTATTACTTTGAAATAGATTAATTTGCCAGCTGTTCCAGTTATCTCTACTTCTGTCCCGACATGGATGGTATCAGCAAGGGCACTCATATTATGAAAAAACACTGTTTTACCTTTAACGAGTAAGTTGGTTCTGGTAAACAGTTTGTCGCCTTTCGCAATAACACTTTCAGCATTAGCATAAACAACGTTCAGTACCATCAATACACAAAGCATAGAACCGAAAATACATAAGAATCTTTTCATTGCTGACTCCTTTTTTGTTTTGTTTTAGAAAGAACTAGCTCCCCTTCTGCTACAATTTTACCATCAACTTCGGCCTCCACCCGAGTCTTAACAACATCGTTAAAAGTATTTAAAATTTCAGCTTTCAAAATCAATGTGCTACCAGGAAATACGGGATGCTTAAATCTAATGTCTACAATTCTTGTTAAAAAGTAAATATTGCACTCGCTACTAATTTTCTTTCCTGCAGAAGCACCGTACGAACATATTACCCCTGCAGTCTGCGCCATACTTTCTACAAGTAAAACACCTGGTAAGATTGGGTTTTCAGGGAAATGTCCTTTTAAATAGCTAGCATTTTTGTTTATAGTCCTAGATGCTGTAATTTTATTTAATCCATCTACAGAGATTATTTTATCTACAAAGATAAAGGGCTCTCCATGCGGAAGCAAATCAATTATATCTTTGTTAATTATGTTATCCATGCTTTTGTTTCTTTACATATTCCACTATACTTTGTACAGATGCTAATGCCTGTGCACCTACAGCAGCGTCGGGGATCTTCAAGCCAAATTCCTTTTCTATTGCAATAACTAGCTCTAAAGCATCAACGGAATCAAGCCCAAGCCCCTCACCAAATAATACTTCGTTATCGCCTATCTCTTCTGGTGCCTTCTTCAGCTTAACAGCTCCTATAATCAGCTTTTTAACCTGTAAATATAATTCTGTATCCGATTTTGCGCCCATGCATTCCTCCTGTTATGTAATGTTATTTGCAACTTTCATTGCTGAAATTGCAGAAGGCATTACACCTCCTCCGTAACCAGCCCAATGTCCAACTATATAAAGATTTTTTACAATGTTACTTAATGACGAAACATTTGAAAGAAACCCTGGTTTTTGCTCCCATCCATATGCAGCACCATCCTTGTTACCAGTGTATTTGTGAAAGGTTTTGTAATCAGCCACACTCCTGAAAACAATACGCCTATGAATGTTTGGTATTATCCGTTCAGCATGCTCTATCAAGACATCTGCTATTGCATTTTTATTATAGCAGCTTTGCTTGTTTTGATAGCATGGCATATGAATTAAAACTGTACTATGACCTTCTGGTGCAAGCGTATCATCAACAAGCGATGGTATGCTTATGCCAAAGGATAACCTATCGTCAGCATTAAGCACTGCATCAATATCATCGCAAGCAAAATAACCAATACTTGGTGCTAAATTCAACTTACGCATATCATAGTCTACCCCTAAATAGACAACAATGAGGGAGCTTGAAACATTCAACTTCTTTATTGCTTGTGCTTTTTTAAATGGCAAAACCTCACTACTAATCAATGAGCCTGTTAAATGATTAGCATCTATACCTGATATAGTTTGCTCTCCCTTTACCGTTCTACCTTTTACTGTTGTCACTCCAACTGCTTTATTCTGTGCAATATTAACCTTGGCAACCTCTTCTCCCAATATTACCTTACCTTTATTATGCACAATGATCTCTGTAATTGCATTAATAAGCTTTTGCACCCCTCCGCGTATCCGAAAAGCTCCACCTTTGAGATAATGCATTAATGCGCTAGCCGCAGCAATAGCTGAAACCTTCGAGGCAGGCAGACCTAAAAAATTACAATATGATGATAATTGGGCTTGAAGTGAGGGATTAGTTATAAAACAATCTAATAACTCCTTAAAACTGCTGTTTGCCCAACGATACACATGCGAAGAATTTGCTCCACCCGAAACCGACAAAATTAACGATTCAAAGATATCATCCATTAAACAGAATAATCCATCGATACCATCGCTTTCTTTAGGAAATAGGCTCTTTAGTTGTTCTTTGTGCTGCCCCATGCTTGATGCAATATCGATGCTAAAATTAGGAAAAATATTTCTGCGCATTGGCTTAATGTCTATTAACTGTATTTTATCCAAGATTGACAATTCTTCCATAACCTTGTATAAGAACCCGCCTTTATGCAATCCACCAATAGAATCGATGCAAGCATCAAATGTATATCCATTATTCGAAAATGAGCGGCAGTAACCTCCCAGTTCATTCTCTTTTTCAAAAATTATAACACTCAAACCTCGCTTTGCAAGAAAAGCAGCTGTAAGCAGGCCTCCTATTCCAGCTCCGATAATGATCGCATCATAGCATTCTTTTTTCAAGCGCACAATCCTCCATCTACAATTATACTTTGCCCTGTAATATAATTGGTGTCATCTGCAGCTAAAAACAATACGCTGCTGACTACATCCTCAACATTGCCAAATCTTCCAAGAGAAATATGATTAGTTAATTTTTCTTTTCCTTGATCATTTAAACCACTTACCATATCCGTTTCAATAAAACCAGGAATTACATTGTTTACACGAATATTGAACTTTCCCAATTCCCTGGAAGCAGATCTAGTAAAACTTAGAATAGCACCTTTTGATGCAGAGTAATTAGTTTGACCTTCTACCCCCTTTAAAGCACTTGCAGAAGATATATTAATAATAGAGCCGCTTTTTTGCCCTATCATTGCACGAGATACCCATTTCGTTACGTTAAAAATACTATTTAAATTAACATTTATAACAGACAACCAATCATCAGCACTCATCATTGCAAGCAAGTTATCTCTTCTTATGCCAGCGTTGTTAACCAATATATCAATTTTTTTGTATTTTTTAATTACATAATCTACCATAACTTCTGCTTCTTTCGCGCTAGAAACATCTGTTTGTATAATTTCTAATTTTAAACCTCGTTTTTTTAAATTACCTTCAAGGGAAATAGCTTTTTCCCGACTTGCATGATAACATGCAACAACTTGCGCACCTTGCTCTGCAAAAGCAATAGCCGTTGCTTTCCCAATACCACGACTTGCACCTGTAATTAAAACTACTTTATTCTCAAATGTATATTTTATCATTTTCTTAAATAACTCCATAATGGGCCTTCCTGGTAATGTTTCCTTAGCGCACTAAATATTCGTTCTGAACTTCTGATTTCCATCCCTGGTACTACACAATTACTATTAGCCGCAGTAAACTTAGATATTTCCTGTAACAGATCTTTCACTGGAATATTCTGAGATAAATAAAAAATAGGATCAAGTAACGATTCATGCTCTGTAATTATATTTTCCTCTATGGATAATCTTTGTAATCCTGTACCAGGGTATATACGTATGCCGACCATAGCAAGAATGGCGGTAGCATCGAGCTGTCGTATATTATTAAATGCCTCCTGCAAAGAAGCTATGCTCTCCCCTGGGCCTCCAAACATAATATAATGAGCATTATTAATACCAAGTTTTTTACATTTAATCGATGCCTGCATAATATCACTTATAGAAAACGGCTTTTTTAAATTTGACAATATTAACTCAGACAATGAATCTGAACCAAACTCTATATGCGTACACCCTGCCTCTTGCATAATCTTTAGCAAGGCATATGGCATACCTTTAGGGGAAGCAAAGCAACTCCAACTTATCTCTAGTCGACTTTTTATAATTTCTTCACACACAGCTACTGAATGATCCAGGGGATAATTAAAAACATTATCTACAAAAAATATATGATTAGTATCATAGCCTTCCTTTAACTGCTTAGCCTCTTCTACTATGGCTTTTGGCGATCTCAATCTATATTCGTGCCCTTCTAAAGACGGATAAGTACAGTACAAACATTTAAATTTGCATCCGCGTTTTGTTTGGATATTACCCATACCACCAAATTTTGCATATTTAGCATTGTCTATTAATCCTCTGACCGAGATAGTATCAAACGAATTCGCATGTGATATTTTATTTCGGTAGACAGCATTATTCATAATCCATATAAGATTTTCTATGCCATCATAGCATGTATCTTCTGACTCTATTTTGTCTAAAAGTTTTATAAACGCATCTTCGCCTTCCCCAATAATACCAAAGGTGCAACCCATAAATTTTAAAATATCCTCAGGGAAGAGCGAGAAAGCAGAACCCCCTAAAACTATCTGTGCATCTGTTTTATTTTTAATGCTATCTATTATATGTTTAACATCTGCTAGATATGATACGCTGCCTGGAAAACTTAGATTATCTACATTACGGATAGAAACACCTACACAATTTGGCTTGCATTGACTTACGGCTTGTTCTATATCCTCTATTATGTTATTACTAAAACATAAGTCAAGTATAGTAACACTCCGCCCTCTCTGCTTTACTCGGTTAGCAATGTATAAAAGCCCAAGCGGAGCAACTGGATAAGGTATTTTCTCACGGTTTGCCGATACTAACAGAATGCTCATTGCTTTAGTTCTTTTGCCAGCTTTTTAATTGAAAAATGGAATCCTATATTCATTGGCCAAACAAACATACGCATAGCTTTTGTCTGCTTCAGCCTATTAAAGATAAATGGTAACGAATAAGTCTTTCTCCATGCCCACAAATACCCATCTTGTAACTCTTTTACGCTCATTTTTTTAGGGCGAAAAACCACGTGTGATGTATCATAGTTGCTCCAGTCATGATCAAATATCCTCCCCTGACTATTCAATTCATCGAAAAATCTTGTGCCAGGATAAGGCGTTAGAATGCCAAGATAAACAGCCTCTAGTTTTGCTTTCTTCATGAAATGCCAGTATTTTTCAAACACGCTCTTGTCATCTTGGTCAAATCCAAAAATAAATGAGCCCATAACACCAATAGAATAACTCTGTATCTTTCTAATCGATTCTAGGTATTCAGTTGCTTTATTAGATTTTTTTGCAACCTTTTTTAATACATCATCAGAAAGTGATTCAAATCCAATCATAAAACCGATGCAGCCGCTATCCTTTGCAAGCTGCAACAACTCATCGTCTTTAGCTATGTTAATAGAAGCTTGCCCGAGCCAGTTAAGCTTATAAGGCTTTATCCTCTGAAAAAGTTCTTTTGCATGATTTCTGTCACCAATAATATTATCATCCACAAAAAAAACTACATTTTTAATACTAAATTTTCTTGTTGTCGTTTTAAATTTGCTAATCTCTTTTATGGCATGATCTATAGGGCGCGTACGATATTTGCCACCAAAGAATTTTGTAACCGAACAAAAATGGCACCCAAAAGGGCAGCCGCGAGTTGTTTCAACAAATTCGACAGGAGCATATCTATTCATATTTAGCAAATCTCTCCTCGGGGGCAACATCAAGCTTAAATCTGTATATGATTCTTTCTTATAAATCGATTTCAGCTTTCCTGCTTTAAAATCATCTATAATAATAGGCCAGATGTCTTCGCCCTCGCCGATTACAACCGAATCCGCATGTTTTAAAACCTCTTCTGGTCTTGCACTTGCATGCATCCCTCCAATAACAACTTTAATATCTCTCTTACGAAAGTAACTTGCTATTTCATAGGCACGTGGCGCTAACGGAGTCATGGCAGTTATGCCTACGAGATCATAAGAGTCGTTGAAATCAATCTTATCAACTCTTTCGTCAACAAATGTAATATCGACATCAGATGGTGTATGTGCTGCAATAACAGGCATGCTTAAAAATGGTAATGCAAACGCAAAGTTTTTACCTAAAAATTTATTTTTTGCTACTGGCGAAACTAGTAGGAGCTTCATTTTTTATCCTCCAACACATTGGATCACTTGCCAAGTAATCACCAAGAGCATTATATGCTGCACCCCGGCAACCATAGCATTTATCTAAATCGCTACAATGCGAACACGGCCCTTTAATTGTACTTTTTATATTTCGCAACTCTTTTAAAACTTTACTTTCACTTAATATAGAAGATAGTTTTTTATTTCTTATATTTTCAACCTTAATGTCTATCCCAACACACGGCTGTACAAAACCTTGTGAATTGACCAATGCACTATATAGATGGCGTTGGCAAGAAAACCCAGCTATAGGCGGGCGAGGCACCCAATGCAAATCAAATTCATCCTCATCTATTTTTGCTAAATTATAAAATAAGTCTCTTATCTTATCTTTTGTTGGATACAAATCCATGTGTTTCGTGGCATCGCCTTGATATGTAATATATTCAAAGTAAGGTACAATATTGCTTTTTCTTGCCCACTGCCATAAGGATGGCAATTCGCCTATATTCTGATTGCAAATAATTGCTTCTATGCCAAGGTGATGCGATGCATTTGGATAACCTGCCTTTAATAAAAAATTTAACCCGCGCTGCGTGGATTGACTTGCACCAGGGACACCACATAAAAAATCGGAAACCTGATCATCTCTACTAGCGTATTTAACTACAATAGTTACATGGTGCTTATAAAAAAATCTAGCTATTTCAGAGTCGATTAAGGTACCATTTGTAAATAGAATATGTTTCAACCCTAATTTATTAACATATCCAATAACACTACGTAGCTTTATATCGAGAAGGGGCTCACCTGCCCCAACATAAATAATCTTTCTAGCTCCCAACGCCTTAGCTTGGCTGATAACATCAAACATCTCTTCAAGCTCTAGTTCGTCATTACGATATAAATTACTTCCATTATAACAATAAACACATCTTAAATTACAACGACTACTAAATTCTAACTCGAGAGAGAGAAGCTGTCCCTTGCTAGCTGCTAGCTTAATGTCAGATGCACTAAAACCAAATATTTCTTGAATTTTTTGAATCATTTCAAAAGCCTCATCTAATCAACTTTTCTGTAATCAATAAAAGTTCGTGGTTTTCTACTGCGATTTTTATCCATTCTTAATAAATCTACTTTTTCAACAGGAATAATTTCAACCGATGGTGTGACCCGCGCATAAGCTTTGATTTGTTCACAAACTACTGCCTTTAGATTACTATTTTTATAACGACTTCCTATTTTAACATTTATTTTATCTGAAAAATCATCACCTGTAAAAGCCTCGATTACATAATTACATACTCCCTCAATATCCATTATTGCATTTTCTATAACACTAGGATATAATTTTGTACCTTTAAACTTTAGCATGTGTGACTTGCGGCCAAGTATCGGACCTATACGCTTAGAATTTCTTCCGCACTTACATGTTTCATCAATTTGAAATGTCATATCACCAGTCTTATATCTCAAAAGTGGCATACCTTGAGATTGTAATGCAGTTAATACAAGCTCACCCAGTTCTCCGCTAGCTACTGGGTTTCCATTTTCGTCCAAAATTTCAGATATGACAAACTCCGAATGCTCATGAGAGCCATGATGAATTTCACACTCGCAAAATGATATAGCTGCTTCACTATTCCCATAAGTAGAGTAAAGCTTAATAGGCCATTTGCTTTTCATTAATGCACCTATACCGTTCAAGCTAAAATCCCTATTGCGTATTGTATCACCAATAATCAATGCTTTCTTAATGCTCAAGGAACTTGGCTTTATCTTGCAAGCTTTAAGTCCATCTATTAGTTTAAGAAAGAAATAAGGCACTGTCACTATACCCGTTGGCTTCAATCTTTTTATAAGCGCAATCTGCCTCGCTACATTATGCATTCCTGCACGATACACAGATGCGCCTAACCGCATAATGCCTAGATAGTATGCTGCCCCTGCCATAAAAAGGTTATCTAGCGTTACAGCTATATGGAATGTATCTAATTTATCTGCATTAGCACAAAGGAAACTTCTGGCTTCATTAAGCATCAACCGATCTAAATCTTGCTTTGTTAAAACAATAAATACCGGCTTACCTGTAGTTCCTGTTGTTGAAACTATCTCTGCAATATCTTTTCTGCTAACACAGTAAAATTTTTTGTTATGCCGCTGCAATTGCTCTTTAGTGGTGATAGGCAGTTTACTAATATCTTTTAGCGACTTTATATCAGTGTGCTTTATATCAAACCTTCGAAAATAATCCCTGTAGAATGGTGAATTTCGTGCAACATAACGTAATGTTTGTTGTAAAAATTTCAATTGCGTTGCTTCAATTATTTTCTTACTTTTAAATTCAACACTCGCATTGCATGTCTTATTCTTCATAATCACCATCAACAATTGTATCTACACAGCTACCATAGCTGTCTATATTTAAGAAACGTATTTTTCTTACGATAGACTGATTATTAAACAATTTAGCTAAATCATGGTTCTCTAAGATTTCAGAACTTAGCGCAATACCTAAAATGCCCGCCGCGGAAAAGGTGTTACCAGCTAGACCCCCGAGAGATAGGCAACAAATACCGAGGTCGTTACGCCCTATAGCTTTATCACATTTGTATTGTCTATCCGAAAAACTATTGCCGTTGTTAATAATAATACAGTCTACAGCATTATAAGCATCTTGTTCACATTGAATAGCTTTATTGCTATCCAACAAAAAGCTATGGCTTATACGCTTGAGTAAGCCATAAATATTTCGGCCTGATTTTATCACATTTGATCTTTTTTCTAGTACTATTGCTCCTGCTATCTCATTTTTGAATCCGCAAGCATGAAACTCATCACTTAAATATTCTGGTAAAACCGTCACCGCTGCTACTAATGCAATATCACACGTACCGGCAACGATAGCGTCAGAGCCTGCAAGAATGGCTTCCGATGCTGAAGTACAACCATTTGCAAAGGTAATATTAGCACCTTTTATACCAAATTGTATTGCTATCCATGCAGATATAGAGTTTGATGTAGTATACGGAAACAATGATGGACTTGTTAACTCTGGCTCTGCCTGTTTATAAGCTTTAAAAAAATTCATCTTAAAATCTTCAACGCCATAGGTATTACCTAAGAATATCGAAATCCTTACTGCATTATTTTCGCAGACCTCTATATCCGCCTTTTCAAAAGCCTTGCTCGAAACAGCAGCGAGCAGCTTTTGAACATTATGTAACTCATAAGAACTGTTTTTTATCGCGGGTATATCAGATATGAACGAATCTAAATTAATCTTTGGAATGCATGGCCCTCCGGATAACTGCACTTTTACAAGAGGGCTTACCCCCTCTCCATATGGGCTAATAACACTAACTCCACTTATTGCAATATCTAAATCCATGCTTTCCTAATAAATTATTATCGTGTATTATTCTCGAGAACTAAAACAGCATTCTGTCCACCAAAACCAGCAGACAATGACATGCTTATATTAACATCCTTATGTAATGCCTTGTTCGGCACATAATCTAAGTTACATTCCATATCTTTATTTAAATAGTTTATAGTGGGAGGCACAATACTATTCTGCATAACCTTTACACAATGTATAGCCTCAATCACGGCAGAAGCACCTAAACTATGACCTAGCATTGACTTAATAGAACTTATTTTTAAATTTTTGGATTCTTCACCAAAAGAACGCTTAATGGCCCTTGTTTCCATAAGATCATTGTAAATCGTTCCTGTCCCATGAGCACTGATGTAATCTACCTCACTATGCGAAATCTGTGACTCAGAAATGGCTATATCAATAGCACGCGATAAACCATCACCAGTAGTATGAGGCCGTACAATGTTATAAGCATCATTGGTAGATCCAAATCCCTTTACGCTACAATATATTTCAGCATTGCGTGCAATAGCATGCTCTTTTGCTTCAAGAACCACCACGCCTGAACCTTCAGATAACGCTAGGCCGCTCCTGTTCTTATCAAATGGCTGTACCATGCCATGTTGAGTAAGTGCACCTAAAGCGCTAAAACCCCGAAACACAAACTCGCTTAAAGTATCAGCTCCGCCTGCTAACATAATATCTGCACGACCATTTTGTATTTCTCTGTATGCCTGTCCGATTGCATCTGCTCCTGCAGCACAAGCAGTATTTATACAAATATTCGGCCCATCAAAAGCCCATTTTTTAGCAATAGAAGCAGGTATGGAATGTAATGAATAATCTCTCAAAAGAGTACCATCTTCGCTCTTTTGTGCTTTCATAAAGACATCATCCATATACTTTGCTCCTGATATAATACCACCAAGGATCGTACCAAAAACAATACCAATAGTACTTGATTTATAATTAATCCTTGAATCTTTAAGCGCCTGCTGAGTAGCAAGGGCAAAGAGTTGTGTGCATTTATCGTAAGAATCAAAATATGCATCATCTAAAAACCGCTTAAAATCTGCAATCTCACCACCGACTTTACATTTATGTCCGTTAACATTGAATGATTTTATCGGTTTAATAGTGTTTTTGCCATTGCATAAACCTTGCCAAAATATATCAATACCCGCTCCTGCTTCGATAGGACTTACAATACCTAAACCTGTTACTACAACTTCTCTTTTCATAAGATATTCTATTCCAATATTAATTTATGTTATTAACACTCTTTTCTTTGATCTTTGTACTTCCCACCATTTGCGATACAGCTTGAAATACGCTATAGACCCTAATTGACGCATAAACGCATGACTAAAAGAAATATCACCTAAACATCTTTGGCAATATGGGTGTATAATACGGAGTTTTTTAAACCCCTTGATAACAGCCGTTACATCTTCCTTATGAAAAGCATCCTTTATTGAGGATTCTTTTAAATTAGCAAAACGCGTATGACCATCGAAATCTACACAACAAAAAACCATATCGCCATTCCATAAAATTCCAAAATGTCGAGTTAACCCTTCACAACAGCCGAATATAGCTTTTTTGAATTTATCTCTATATAAAGCAGGGTGTATCCAATCACCCAACATACGCGACTCTAGGGTCAATTTATCTGTCAGCAGCAATTTATTCCAACCAAACATGCTTAATTTAGACAACTTGCTCTTTATTCTATCCATATTGCCTAAAAGTTTTATCCTGAGATCTTTTTTTGATAAAAATCCTATGATATCTTGCAACCAGTACATAAAATCCTGCGCTAACTCTGCCTTTGTGCTAATTATGTTATATTTTTTACTTGGCAATAAAAAACTTCTTAATGGTGTCGTTAAAAACGATAACGTTGCAGTTGCATTTCCTGCAGACTCTACTATCTTTGCTATTGAAGATGTTATGCACTTTTTATATTCTTCGTAATGTATGTTTGCTTTTCTAAGATTAAATGAACGCTTATCTGGTGTTTGAACAGAAAAAACAATTTTGTCTATATCTGCCTCTAATAACTCATCGAGGAGCGTTTCAGTAAATGCTGCCCCATTAGTAATAAGGCACACTTTGAGTTTATTAATTTTAGCATATTTTACAGCATCAACCAATTTAGGGTATAGCAATGGCTCACCCATAACATGAAACATGATCCATTCTGTCAATTCTTCATGCGATATCTCATCCAGTGCTTTGCATAAGAGAGCGTAATCCATATCACCACGAATACGAGTCATGGTAGAAGATGGACAAAATTCACAAGAAAAATTACAACGGCTCGTAACTTCTATATGGATTTGTTCAAAACGCATTTTTTTATATAGTATATTGTATGTGTGATAGTAAACAATGAAACTTTTAACGTAGCCATTTTAATCTCAAGAAAAATCACTTGAGCAACTTAGTGAGATCTTATTAATACATAATTTTAGTTGTGACAATATCGCGATATGCTATGCAGCAATTCCAGCCCTTACAAAACCACTTTACCTAAAATTGCACTGCAATCCTCACTCCAAACTCAGTAGAATTATTTTTTGGTTCCCACCCCTTACCAATAACAAAACCGTAGTACGTCAGATTAGTCTCTTCTGATTTCTTGATGCTCCAATAGCGGACAAAAGGCTCTATCAAAAAATCTACCTTATCCCCTTTTTTCTTTATTTCTACTGAACCTCTAGCGCCCCAACCGGATTTTTGATCATTGTCCATTGCGCTAAGTCCATATCCAACGTCTTCCAGATGGCTTCTTTGCATACCGTACCAAAAAAGGTCATACTCAGCCACGGCACCAAGCAACCATCCGTTTTCTAAATCAACCATAGCATCCAAGCCAATTGGACTATACAAATAATTCGATTCTCTTTCATAACCTGCAGCACCAGTACTACTAATTTTGCCACTCATATCATCATTTAGATATCTATATCCAAATCCAACGTAAGGGATTACGCTGACTTTTTCTGAAACATCACAATCATAGCCAACAGAAACTCTAGTTTCGATATTATAGTCATTTATATTATCAAGTGTGCCTGATATTGGTGACGAATAGTCAACCTGCCCATATGAAAATCTGCTATCTGCCTTTAACATAAGCTTATTTCTTAAAAAGGTATAGGCAGCTGAAACTCCATACATCATACCATCCTGCTCCATTATATCAGGCTCTTTATATTTCATATGCGATATTTCTGCACCTATTTCAACTCCTTTTCTTCTTACGGGTTCCGCAAAACTTACTGATGCAAATAAGAGTATATTTATTGCTATCATCGCTATTATTTTCATAACATTTCTCCTGGTATAATCAAAAACCCTCGCCCACCACCAATGTGAACGAAGGTTTTAATTATATTAGCATGCCAGATTTAGCCCTTCGAACATAGCACCGTGTATTAAATATTATACTAGATAATAACATATAAGAAGTATATAAGCAAGAAATTTCACCTCCCTTTAGAGGCAAAAGGGTAAACACCTATCTATAAGATAAGAATCTACCCCCTTTTTAATCAGGACCCCTTATTCAAATACGCCTCTCCATAACCTCAGCCAATGTATGCTCCCCAAAATGCAGGTCCCTTTCAATGCCTAAGCCTAAAGGGCCCTTAACGGACTTAAGCTCATCCAAAGAAAAATACCCCAACTCATTCTCAAACCCCCTTACAAGCCCAAAAAACAGCCTCTCCTTAGGATCATACTCTGTCGCATACCATGTCCATGAACCACAAGGGTCAAAGAACTTGGCAATGACCTTAACATCCTTAGAATCCCTGCTCTCATTAGAATATAACGCTGGAAATATCGCCTCTAACTCCTGTGTCATAAGCTCCATAGCTCACACATCCTTTCTTTTGATTTAAATTCCGTTATTGTCTCATAACTCATTAACATAACTACATCACCTCCTTTTCTAATCTATCCTTATGCCTTGCCACAAACCCTTCAATATCCTCATCAGTATCAGGGGAAAACCCTAAAGACTTAAGGTAATAAGCACACCTCATAAGCTCACTCTCCTGCCCCAGGGCCCTCCTGCCAAAGGAATACTGCACAAGATCCTCAAACCTATTACGATACTGGTACCTGCGTGGAAGAGAATACCTATCAGTGCAAGAATCAGCTCTGAGCACACCCTCTTCAAATTTTCTTTCTTTTGTTGCTGTAAAATAGTTTTTTTGCTGCATGACGAACCTCCTTTTTTGCCTTGCCAACACTTCCAGAGAGGCTCGTCCGTCAAGGAGGAACGGAAGCGGAAGTCTGGAATAAAAGGAAGATTTTTTAGTCAATTCATTAATTTAAGTCCAACAACTAAAAAATACTCTTTTTTTCAGAAGCCGAACCGTAGTATCCTTGACAGATGAGGGTGGGAAGTACAATTCAGAAAAAAGGGAGGTAAGGAGAAAAGCGAAAAAATTACTCAGCAATTGTGGCAAAAGGAAGAAAGTTTGTGGATAACTCTTGCGAGCGCGAAAAAGACAGCGCACTACCCTTCTTTAGCCAAAACCAGCATTTCCGCCGATAACTCCACAAAAAGGCAGCTCTCATCTAACCGTAGACCCCCAAGACTGGGGGGCTACGGAAGTGGGGGTTGTAGCACAATACAGAGAGCGAACCTCACACGCGGAATAAAAAAGAGAAAGTTAACATAACGATTGTTATGTCTAACCCGCAGGGCGAGCGAAGAGGTGAAGCAAGGGCAAGTGCCTATAACGCGCGTTATAGGCAAAGGCGGTTTTCGCTCTTG
>Ga0208904_1000463_pt1 | contig 34412 bp, 28 predicted proteins | sample AntAceMetag02UKB_FD_184774 | JGI IMG/M metagenome (GOLD analysis project Ga0208904, IMG submission 184774) | Saline lake microbial communities from Ace Lake, Antarctica - Antarctic Ace Lake Metagenome 02UKB (SPAdes) (version 2) | ecosystem: Environmental > Aquatic > Non-marine Saline and...
CACACACAATGATACTGCAACCTATACATCCCATGACTAGTTTTTACTACTTCCACATGACAACAATACCACCGCCAGGTTCATTCACCCACGGCTAAAGCCCGTGGTACTCTGTCTTCGACCACATAGAGCCTTGGGTGAAGTCTTTTAATTTATCCATTTTGCGTGGGTGGTTTAGTGCCGTGTAGTTTAATGCCGGATGATTATCCTACAGATTTCTTGTTAAATCCATCATAAAAAAGTAATATTTAGCGCGAATCATATTACTCACCACAGCACCATGAAAACTCACACCATGAAAAAACTCCTTTCATTCTTGTTTGCAGCTCTACTTTTGACTGCCCCACTTGTATTCACAGCCTGTGATGACCTGGATTTACCTGATGCTGGTGACGCATTTCTTGATGAAGATGGCGTTATAGTCCCTCCTGTTGAAGGAGCTGCAACAGAAGAGTTGATGACGGAAGAAGAAAAGTCAGCCTTTCTGGAGGATTCGCTCAAACAAGCCTTTGTGGATAAATATGACGACTGGGATATTGATAACATTGTTCTAGAACTGCAGGTAAGCACTGAGGGTTATGCTTCTGGTGGAGTTGGCTTTGCAGACACCTTTGGAGGCGGATACTTTTATGCAGCTGAAACTGCCGAAGGGTGGGTTATTGCGTGGGACGGACAAGATTTGGTTGCCTGCGAAGATATTGAACTTTACGATTTCCCAGTAGAAATAATCCCGTACTGTTACGATTACGAGAATGGGGTTGATGTAGAGAGGTAGAAGCTGTTACTGCTCTCTCCATGTTTCTTCTAAAGGCACAGCAAAACGAAATTTTGGCTTGGGTGTTAGTTCTCTTAGTGTTGTAGGCACAAGATCAGATTCCGCCACACAAAATATCTCACCTTCACATCCAGACAGAGCTTGTACCAAAATCATATTTGCATTTACTGAACTCTGCAAACCATAACGCATTGCCAGTTCTTCATACATTGGATGATCCTTGATGCCAGTAAGGCCTCTACATCCTGACTCATTTAACAGCTTGAGCATGTATGCATTACACTTACCATTTTTTCTTTTTGCTGCTTGTTCTGAAAGTCTGTATATTTGACGTTTATCTAGGTGTGGCCGGCTAATTGCAGTAATCACACCATCCAGATCTGCTTTTATAGATGAAGGCATGCTAGTGGAATAGTTCTGACTGGTGTCAACAATACCTTGAGCACAAACTGATGGGCTCCCTGTAACGTAGCTTAAATCGTAATCGCGCCTAGATTTTTCACGAAGAGCTGCAGAATTCACTGGTTTGCCTTTACCCTTTTTGCTGGCTCTATGCTTTGCAGAAGCTGACCCATATACTGGAGGTGTAGGTGTACTACCACCACCAACTGCATCAAATAAATCTAACAATTCGCGTTCTTGAGGTTTGCTGCCCTCACATTGAGCTTGTACTTTTGGGAATAGCTCAATTAAAACTGCTGGCTTTGGCAAACTCACTTGCCTTCCATACACTTCAAATGAATCTGGTATCTGGAAAGTGTCAGTACGATCAGATATGGTCTTTCCATCCTCGGACAGAGTCAAGGTCGTTGGAGTGTTTACAAGACTTTCCGACAAAACTCCATATATCAGGGCTGCCACTACATCTTCATCGTTCACAGGCAATAATTCATCTGGCAGACTTGGACCGAATTTCATGGCGCGTGCCCCATTGGTTTCTCTTTTTATGAACCCTGGGTAAATCTCTTCCAGAATCTTCACAGCTTTCTGAGTTAAATCTGGATATTTTGAGTATGGTTTGCCGTTTTTTCTGAATAAACATCCCGCTAGGCACTTATTTAAGTTTTTAGCGCTCATCACCCTTGAATCTGGTGACTGCTGCAAAGCAATGCCAAGTAATGCAATTGCCTCTTTAGCATCAATGCCTTTCTTTTTAAGGGAATGTGTAGCCCAACCTTTAGCTATTCTGGGGTTCTGCAACTCCAAAATCTGATTCTCCTTTTCAGTGTCATCAACTACCACGTCCGCTTTACCTTCAAAGCTGATTAATGGCAAAGAGTAGCTGCCTTGCCAATCGCTTGGCATTTGCTTAGGTGCTTGCTGGATTCTGCGCTTGGCTACTAACATCAGCTGCTTCTAAACAATACCTTTGAGCTTGCTCACCCATTCTGAATCTAAAATCAGGATTTAAACGCACTCTGTCTATCAGTTCCAAAGAACTCTTCTTCCCTACCTTCACATGAGAGTCCGCTATAAGTAAATCACTATGCTCAATCAGATTACGAAGTGCAGTATTATTTAAAACACGCACCTTATGTAAATTGTCGCCAGGGCTGAGCCCTCTGATTGCAGCGACTGCTTTTGTCAAACTGCTAAAAGAAATACCTCTTGGGTCTGCCAGCAAAACTGCTTCCCAAATATGCACAGCATATTCAGAAGTGGTTTCATAAAAAGTGCTCACAATTAAATCTGCAACAGCTGCAACGTAATCACTTGAAGTAACTCCATCAGACTCCTCAACAAAAGAAACTGGCGAACCTCTAAATTGCACAGCTTCTAATGGATATCTGCCATTGCCAAACATGCTTTTATATTTAGCCAAGTCCATACCTGGTGTTCTTCCTTCCAAACGTCTTTGAGCAATATGAAATGCTCTATGAATAATCCTTTCATCAGGGACATGTGCGAAACAACTTTTTCTACCCTCATCAACTGCACGCAAACGTATAAACTCTGCTACTCCATTTCCAAGTTCAAACATTTCAATGTCTTCCCCCAATAATCTTGCCACCTGTCTGAATGTATTTTTTACAGCACCAGAGATGGTTCTTGGGCCTGGTTTAAGCCCTTTTTCTTTTTTATAGATACTATCAAAATACGCCATAGCTTCTGCCCTTGTAACACCAATTGGATCTGATTCGGCAACCCTTTGCAGCAAGTGTTGTGCGTAATTAAGCTCATATCCTGCCAATGGGAAAATTTTCTTCAAGACATCTTCCAGACCAACTTCCGAAAATGCTCGCGCCCATTCAGAATCCAAAACATAGCGTGGGTCAGTATGCCCACGATGCACTGCCAAATAAGCTGGCATTGCCTGATTACTGCAGTCGACAAGTTGAATACCAGCGTCATCTTGCCCCTCTTGGGGGGTCAATGCTGCCAAAGGGGCTCCAGCTTCTAAAATGTTACCATCAAACATAGTTTCGCTCTTATTGCTGCACATATTGGTGCAGGTTATTTTTAAGGGCGAATTATGCCGTAATTCGTGTTATTCGTCAAGCGATTTACCCGAAGAACAACCACTCAGGCTTGAATATCAGCAATGCACCCAATAGAAGCATTAGCACGCCTCCAATCAAGTGAGACCAGCGAGTGTATTTTGTTGTCATGCCTGTTAGCTTCAAAGTCGCCATGGCTACAAAGAAGACAATCAGGTCGTCCAGCATGAAGATGAAAATATAGAAGAGCAGGTAGGCATAGTGTTGGAATGTAGTTAGGTCGTTGAGCGCTAGGATTTGAGTGTATACAGCCGGCAGTCCAGCAGAGCAAACTAGCTCAACCAAGTTGACCGCAAATGCCAGGAGGATAATCCCTACAAATGCCATCCAAAAGCTCTTCTCGTGAGTCAGGGCTCGGAGTTTGGCAAAAACACGTTGCCGCTTCTCAGTCCCCGTAACCTTGCAGGTTGCGTCTTTATTCGTGAAATATTCTTTAAGGTTGTATCCCCCGCCGGCAAGAGCAATTAATCCAATCACAATTCTCACCCAAACAATGAAACCAAGGAAAAGTATTAGGTTGAGCCACGCCGCCATAAATAGGAAGTATATGAACGCGCTCGCCACAATAAAGGCACTACCAAGAATCCACATTCGCTTGCGGTCTTCCATGCCGAGCAGAAGAGTGATTAGGAAAATTAAAGTCCACATGGCGCAAGGATTGAATCCGTCCAAACCACCAAGAATGAAAGTGATAACTGGGAGTGAGAATCTTTCCACGTCTACTGTTCCTATGAATGGGACCGAAATAACGCCGCTAAAATCCAAAGGTTCCGTTCCACCCTCTATTGCTGCCACCACCAAAGCCTCAATTGCCGCGCCTGTAGTCTTGTCGTTAAGGTAACCACTTATATAGTCGTCGCCAATGATTGTGAAAGGAACACCAGAGACTTGCGCTCCAAGAGCGCCAGACATTTCCTCCAAAAGAGTGCGGTTTTCGTCGTTGTACCAAACCTCATATGAAAACACGTTGAGTTCGTCGTATTCGTCCTGCAGGTCCTCCAAAAATGCTGCTTCTTCTTCACAATGCGGGCAGCCATCACCCCAGAAAAAATATAGATCCACTTCGTCGCTGATTGTCATTACACTTTCCACAGTTTCTGCTTCAAGCACGGCCTGCACGTCTTCAAGTGATTTGATTTCGTCCGCGAATGCAGCTTGCGAAAAGGACATCACTGAAAGAACCGTGATGCTGATCAGCATAAATGTAGAGAAAGTTTTTTTGAGGTTTTTAAACATAGTGTGAAATTATTTTAATGAGAGTTTGCATTAAGTTCAAGTGACTTACCATTTATTACGGCGTCTGCAACTTTGCCGCGAGCCTGCGCGAGCAGCCTGTGGAATGTTGGCTGCGAAACTTTCATTTTTACAGCGCACTCCTTTTGACTCAGTCCCTCCAAATCTTTTAGCCTAAGCGCCTCCAGTTCCTCTATAAAAAGCTCCACCCCTGCCACTTTCTTTTTCTTCCTGAAAAGCCCTGTGGGGATGAAACATTTACATTCTGGTTTGCAGCTAATGCAGCAACGTGACTTTGGCCGTGACATAAAAATTTGCGTTAAAATTATGCTTTGTAGTCTGATACAGTTTTGAATATATATTCAAAACGCATGTCCGTCAATGGCAAAAAATTGTCGCGAAAGACGGAATTTGCTAATCTTACGAACGTATTTCTAACCCCCACGTTATGACTTGCATATGTAACTCTTGCGGAAAAACTGCTGAAGAAACTGGTGATTGTTGCGGAGCAGCTATGGAAAAAGCTTGCGAACACGGAATGGCTTGCAGCAAATGCGACGAATGCAAAGGAAGCTGCGACACTGAGAAGAAAGAAGGCGGCGGATGCTGCGGATCTTGTAGCTAGGAAGACTGTTTAAGCTCTAACGGTGTTCAAACGCTCAAAAGCGCGCTGCAACTCTGGCATAGCTGCAAGCCTTGCTTTTAGTGCAGCTTCTATATTCCCAACTTGACTGCGTCTAACTCCAAACAGTGGTGCTAAGTCTTCCTGTCTTAAATCTCTTAAAATAAGACGTCTTTCCACAAGGAGCCTGTCCTTTTCAGGCAAACTTTCCAAAACTTTTCTGACCGCACTCCCAATTCGTGCTAAATCAATCTGCATAACTGGATCACTTGGCTCCCTTGGTATGTCGGAAACCCCACCCTCCTCTTTTGTAGTTGACCTCACTTCAAACTTCTCATCCTGAACCAACCTGTCAATAGTTTCCAGACTAACATCCAAAAAGTTTGCTAGCATTTCTCTAGGCACCTCTGCTGGCAAAACCCCATATCTTGCTGCAAGTCTACGTCTTGCCGCGTTAAGATTGTAGATTTGTTCTTGAGTATGATGTGATTGATTTATTGGTCTACACAAAGACAATTTCCTTCTCATTGCTCTTTCTATCCCTTTCCAAACATATGGCAAAAACTTACTGCCATAGTCTAGATCAAAGCCATCAATTGCCCTGTTAACAGCAATCATACCTTCTTGTCTAAGTTCATCCTTATATGAACAACCCGGATCAACTCTTTTGGCAATATATATTATAAGGCCCATGTGTCCTTCTATAATTCTGTTTTTAGCGAGGTTTGCATAGGCACCACGTCCACTAGCCACAGCAAAAAGTTCCGGCTCTTGATCCACATTAATGCGTCTTTTCCCTACTTGAAAATTTGGTTTCCTTAAAACCACAAACTCTAAACGGTTTCTGTCCGTCACCCTAAGATAACCGCCCTTCAAAGCTCTCTCTTTGTGTGTCTCTTTAATACAAGCTCTTACATCTTCATAGAATTGCCTCTTTTTATGATAGCTGACCTGTGAGCCAAATTCCTCACCAACAACTCTTGCGATTGACGTTAATTCACCAGAGGCTTGTGCGGATATGACTGCTTTAGACAACCATGCATAATCTGATGAACGTCTCCCAATATATTTTCCTGCTTGTGCTTTATCAAATGGCAATGCCTCATCAAAATACATGCTGACATCAAGGCCTGGATTCTCCTCTTTCATAGCTTTATATCGTTTTTTTGTGTTCAAAAAAGAAAGTGCTGTGTATTGCGCACCTCTTGTTACGGAATGAATGTAGAGCCCCGTACGTACTGTGCATTTATTAACTTTTTTACGTAATCGTTCGTAGTCCTGTGGAATGATGCCCAAATCTGAAAATAAACTGCTAACTCTTACTGCATTTCCTTGCCTCCTTTCTTCCAAGAAAAAATGTAAAATCCTTAATTCAAGCGGCGTCAAAGAAATAAAAGTTGCATTATTCACTATCCCATCTGCGTTGATTGGAGTGTTTTTGAATAGTGGCACCTCACCCTCATAAGTAGCCTCAATCTCAGCGATTTCAATATTCCTTGGTGATTCTCCGTGGTAAGGAGTTTCTGCAATAACTGAGTCATTTACTTCAAGCAATTGGTGCGTTTTTTTTCGTTGAGCACCTTCTACCTGCAGACCCAAACCTGTTCTTTGAGCCTTTTTGGCAATATAGCCTAATGCTTGGTGCACTTTCACATGAGATTCCCCAGCTAGTACTGCAATTTCCTTACAGGTCATAGCTTTATCAAGCCCGGCTAGAATGAGAGCAATATGATGAGTCAACTTCCCTCTCTGCCCTTCAGAAAACAAATCCGAAGCTTTCCACACGCGCTGGTCTTTTTGCAGCAAACCATCCACAAGCGCTTTGGCTTCTTCTGGGGATGGATCCTGACGTGCTGTTGTGATTTCGTACACAGTGAATATGAAAAATTCTAAGGCATACTTTTACCAGATAAACTGAAATTCTTCAAGGGGGTTTCTGTTTTCTTGGCTAGTTAAGTGCGGTCAAATAACACTCCTCACACTGCACTTGCTCCTGCCTTTCCTGTGAATAAGAGGATTTTACCTGCGCATCGCAGGCATCGCAGCTGCGTTCCCAAGTTTGGCGGGGGTTTCGCTGCGCGAGCCTCGCTTTGTGACGGCAATGAAAACAATGGCTTGGCGCCGGCATCCCCAGCTTGCTGTAAAGCTCCTGCTCTTGCTTGATTTGTCGGAATTGGCTTTGGCATGCGGCGCAAGTTTGCGCGTTTTCAGCCCTTGCCTGCTTGGCATCCGCAGCTGCCGCAGTTTCATCTAGCCAGCCATAGCCTTGCGCGGTGGCCTCCTCGCGAGTGAGCGGAAAATAATCCTGCGCGGCGGTTTCGTTATATGCAAATGGACTGATTTCGATTGGAAAAAACTGGCCGTATTCGTCCGTCGCTTTCATGTGCTCGATTATGCGTGGGAGCAACTTTTCGTACTCTTCGCGGGTGCACTGTTTATTGAGAATGCAGTACTGATTTTTGCGAAGACTGACGCAGCCAAAACAGTGGTCGCTGGCGCGGGTGAACATGCAATATTCAAGGTAGCTGGACTTTGGCCAAATTAGCATGGAATTTTTGACATCGTAGTTTGCGGGACAACCCACAACCTGATGGCAGAGCTCTGCGTCCGGCACCCCGATGCTATCCGTGCAGTCCTTTGCATTGATGCCCAGGATGCAGTTTTGGCAATCCTGACTGTCCACAAGGTCGAAACAATTTTCACAGTTTTTGCAGCCGGTCAGATGGTCACCAGTTGAGTTTTCAGAGCTATCAATGCTCGCAAATTTGTGCGGAAAGCCCAGGCGGAACTTGCGGAATTCTTCGCGGAATTTCATTGCACTTTTGTAGCTGGCAAAAATTCCGACTTTTGCTTCCTCAAATTCTTCCTTGCTGCACGGCTTGTTGAAAAGGTGATAGTTTTTGTTTCGCAAATTTACGCAGCCGATGCAGTTTTGACAGCCCTTGCAGCCATATGAAAAGAAAGTGTCCGAGCAATTACTGCACTCCTGCAGGAATGCGGTGCGATAGCATTTTTTCACGTCAACGCCTTCGTAACAAAGTTCGCAATCACTGCTGAAAGTGCAGTCCGCGCAGTCACTGCTACGGAAAATATATGTGGAATAAAGGCAGTCCTGATTGTAGTCGGAGCTGGAAACCATGTAGCAGTTTTTGTTCCACATTGCGTAGTTTGTGTAGTCCGAATTTTCCGAATCCCCCACCACCATGGCAACCATTGGGACCTTGCGCATGAGCTCGGCGTACTGCTCAAAAAATGGACGCTCAAAGTCAAAATCTTGGCCATAGGTCAAGGGATCAAAATCATCTGACCACCAACATTCCTGGCAGTAAACGGTTTGCGGCGAATCCGCGGGAAAAATCGAGATAATTTTCTTGTCGCATTTGTCGCAGCTGCGAGAATGGTAGCTGTTTTCATTGCGATACGCGTACATGCGCTGCTGGAGCGCCTGGAGTTTTTGAAGTTTGTTCATGGGTTTTTGTCAGTGCTTGTCTGGGTCGTGCATATCATAGCACTTACTTTGTTGCTGGTGGAGTCTTGACGAAATCGAGTGACATGCTATAATGCACCCTTTTTCAACTAAAGCTATGTCAGAAGCCGCAGAAACACCAAATGAGGAGGAAATCCTACAGCCTCAAATTGCAGCTCATATTTTAAGAGATATTGAGATGCATCCCACGCTGAGAAGAAATCCTAATGCATTAGCAATACTGCAAATTTTAGGTGCCAATGATGAAGTATTTGTAGAGGTCAAAACTTTATATCAAAAATTAGGAATAACTTATGACGAAATCCGATATCTCATCAGATATTTGCAAGAATTATTTAACTCCTACCCTCAAGATTTTGCCTCTAGACTTGAGACTCAAGAGGTTAATGAGAAAACTTGTCAATTGAGCCAAGTTGTCCCTGGATTGCGAAGTATTGAAGATTGTGAAAAGTCACTATTGGCAGGCAAAAACTTAAGACGAAAAGATCTCTTTTTGGCACTCCTTTTCTTGGCAAAAAACATAGGTGTGTGGCAAACAACGCATCAAATATCTGATGGGATGCCTGTTGAGAAGTCTGGCACCAATCTCAACAGATGTTTGCATGCATTTGAAGTTCTGATGGAGCGCAGATCTGAATACACACCATTCATACTAGAAGTAAATAAAGATGTGCGCCCCTATGAATACTGTCTAAGTCCAAACCCAGAAACTACTGAAGCGTGCACAGAAGTAAACCCTAATCAAATAGTTGATTACCTTGCTGTTCTTGCGATAGTAAATGATGAATTAGCTCAAATATTTGCGTATTTGCAAAAACATTTAGGGCAAACAATGGATACCGATCGCATGGCTGAAGAATTTGGCATAACTACTGATGAACTCACTAAAAGATTAGGTACAATTTGGAAATTCTTAAAAAAACATTCACTAACACTTAACTACAAGCTTAACAGAGATGCTAATATTGGCAACAGTGTACGGATCATTGGAAATGAAGCTTTTGATGAAGCTGAAGCAATGCCAATCCCCTATGTGAATAGGCAAAGAGCATCTGGTACAACCCCCATCACAGAAGAAATAAGAGATAGTATAAGAAGTAATTGCTCTATACCAACAGAGGTGAATTTTGTTGATGGCCTGCCAAAAAACTGGCGGCATTTGCTCGCAAACTCCTCTATGATTCTTTTTGAAGAGTCTGGTCAAACTGTTATACCACAAACTCTGGCAGAACATACTGAAATTGGAGTGGCAGTTAGCACTGAACATATCAGAAGGAGATTAATGAAAGAACTAGATTGCGATAATTTAGAGGCAACAATAATCTTAGGTCAGACGGAAGAAAAATTTCATAGAAACGCCTTAGTATTAGGTTTTGGACTGGTTGTCAGTAATGGATATGCAGCCATGCAATTTTTTAATCATAAAGATAGGCTTGCTCACTTAAGAGACGAACATAAGATATATACACCTTGGGCAGTAAATCATAGTTGGTTTTTTGACCCCTCTCTAGGGTTTAGCATACACACTGCTAATGATAGAATAAGAATTGCAAGACGAACAGATCTTTTTACCGAAGAAGAAGCTAGAATTACAACTGCTGTTGCAAGATCGCATGCAGCTGGATCACATCCCTCATGTGAAAAATTAACAACTATGTGTGGCTTTAATAGCACAGGTCCAATCCATCGAATTTTAGAAAGCATTTTTGACAAAAGGTTTAGAACTGGTGTTTATCCTAGAGTAAGAACTTCTGGCACAGAGTGTGTAAATCTTTGCGCACGTGCTTGCAAAAAAAGACTTACTGACGGGCAATTCTAAGCATTTCTAAGAGTTTCCCTCTTTCCATGCTAAACTCTAGCCATGCAACACTTCATCATAAATCAGGAAATCGACGGCAAGGAACTGCACATCCTGGACAAGGATGTTCTTCACCAAATGCGTGATGTTTTGCGTTTCAAACCTGGCGACACAATTGTTGTGATGGACGGAATGGGAACAAAGGCGAATGGCATTGTGGAAGAACTGCACAAAAAAGGCGCACGTATCACGCTGGAAAGCCACGAGGTTTGCCAAGCGCCAAAAAAACGAGTCCGCCTCTACTGCGCCATATCAAAAAAACCCTCAACTTTTGAGCTGATTGTTCAAAAGGCAACAGAGCTGGGTGTGACTGACATTATTCCTCTAGTGACTTCGCGCTGCCAAGTTGATAGTTTGCGCAAACAGGAGCGGATCGGGATGATTGTACGTGAGGCCTGCGAGCAGTGCGAACGCTGCTTTGTCCCTCGCCTGCATCCGGTGACGGCATTTGCCGCGCTGAAGGAGAATAAGCCTCGGGGCGCAATCCTGGCTGGCGATGCGCGACGTTTCGACAAAAAACTTAGCGAACTCAAGAGTGAGCTAAAAGCGGAGGATGACATCAACATAATCATTGGACCAGAAGGCGGCCTAACAGATGAGGAGCTGGACGCTATCAAGGCCAGTGGCGGGCAGCTTTTCTTGCTTGGCGAAACCGTGCTGCGCATGGAAACTGCGGCCATTGCTGCACTTTCTGTAGTGCAATTCGGCTGATTTTGCTAGAATTCTCTCGTTAATAATGATTACTAACCTCCACTTATGAAAAAGCTTATTTCACTTATCGCGGCCGGAGCAATTTTTGCAGGTTGCGCGCTGATTTCTCCGTACAGTATTGTGTTCACAACTCCGGAAGACAGCGTCATCAATCCTACGACTGACACTTTGGATTTGGCTGTGAATATTGATTCGCTTGCTTACATTTCTGGCGTTAACTGCACCGGTTACGACCCGCTTGAACTCCTGCCAATTGTGACTGACGACATGGAAGTTACTAAGGCTCACAACCTGTCGCTCGCGATGCTTGACTCTTTTGAGGCTGGCGCGACTTGCGAAATTACTGTGACTGTTTTCGACAAAACTACAACTGCTAATTCCCGCGAAAAAATCACTCTTCACGTTTTAGAAAAACTTGAAGTTGAGGAGGAGATTGAAGAAGTTGAAGTTGTAGCGGAAGAGGTGACCGAGGTTGAAGATGTCGAAGAAATAGAATTGGCTGTCTGCGAAGATGGTACTGTCTGCGAGGCAGAAACTGAAGAAACAACTGACATTAACGAATCAAATGAAGCAGAAGCTACAACAGCTGGCGAAGATTCTGGAACAGAAGAGTAAAGAGTTAAATCTTTTTTCTGCGAAGGACAGGGAGTTACTGGAAGAAAAACATTTTCCTGATGCTTTGGCGATTATGGATTTTTGGAAGCCTGAGAACGGGGCAAAGGTTTTAGATCTTGGGTCCGGTGGCGGCATACCTGGCCTGCCTTTGGCGCTGGCCTACCCTGGTGTTGAGTTCACGCTGAGCGATGCGCGTCAAAAAAAGATGGAGGCCATGGATGACATAAAGAAGGAAATGGAGCTTGAGAATGTGAACATTGTTTCTGGCAGATTTGAGGAAATTGCCCATATGCCTGATTTCCGTGAACAATTTGATTTTGTGACTGCACGCGCCGTTGCGCCACTGCCAACCTTGCTGGAATATGCGGCTGGCTTTTTGAAGCCCGGCGGCAGACTTTTTGCCTGGAAAGGGCGATCTTCTGACAAGGAGCTGGTTGAGTCCAAAGCAGCACGTGGACAGCTAGGCATGGACTTTGTTGAGGCGCACAAATACGAACTTGCAGGAGAGGGCGAACGCTACATTATGGTTTTTGAAAAAACTAGCAAACTGCCTGAACAGTTCCCGCGTCGTGATGGCGTACCAAAAGCGAAGCCTCTTTAAGATTTCTTCATGTCCTTTTCAATCACCTTGTGATATTTTTCCGCGGCTTCCCACGCGAGCTCAAAACTTTGCTTGAAGACTTTCACGATTTCTTCGCTTTCAATGATGATGCCGAGTTTTTCCTTCCAGTCGGCGATCATGATTTTGTTATCGAAAAAGTTGATCTCAGGAGTGAAGTCCATGACGTGCTTTGGCAGAAGTCGGCTTCGGCGCATCTCCGCCTTGTCCAGGCTGTGCCTTTGGCGATCCTTTGGCGTGTCCGGGAATAGCGCACGGATTGGGATTTTCAGCTCGGCGCGACGTTTGTAATATTTGGGAAAATACCATTCAACTGCCTCCTGATTTGCTTGGTCGCTGGCGTATGCCAGAATTTCCTCGGAGGATGTGAGCGTTTCTTCATATACACGGATCAAGCCCTCGTATCCTTCATAAAAATAAACCCGCGGGCGGCCCGTGAGCGCGCGGTAATGCGAGTTAAGTTCAGGCAGAATATTTTCCGTTTCCTCGGCTAATCGCGCGAATTTTTCACTCTGCTCTTTGAGATATGCAACGATTTTTTCAGGTGGCTGGGCACGGTAGTAACGGTATTTTTTTGCAGTCGAAACAATCACAAGCCCCTTCTTGGCCAAGAGCTCTAGGATGTCATATGTTGTGGTGCGGTTTACGGCAGCTTTTTTTGCGATTGTAGACACCGGGGACGCCTCACCTAGCTCAAGCGTGGCCATATAAACTAGTGCCTCTTTTGGGGCGAGACCGAGCCTTTGAAGTTGTTCAATCATGGTGTTTTTTTGAGCGGCTAAATTGTGTGGGAAAGTTTCGTCAGATTCAGTTTAAGTATATATTAACAGATTAAAAAAGTCAATGACCTTGTGGGTGAAATAGCACAGCACGCTTGACCGATTTGTCAAATCAGGATATGCTGCGGTCCTAAGTTCGGTGCGAAAAAATCGCGGGAATAAACATCAATTAAAACCAAAATGAAATGGCATCACCTGATACAACTTTTAAAACTTATGAATGCAAAGGCGCCGTACTGATTGAGCTCCAAGATGGAGTGCCTTCTCACGGCAGGATACTACTTACTGAAGCAATTGAGACCTTCAATGAAGAAATCACTTTAATGATTGACGCAAATAACTTACCAACAGGGTGCCCTTACGCCAGCATGAAAACTGCTAAGGACGGTTGTTTAGAGGTGGATGACTCCAAAATTTTGAATCATTGTAGGGCAAGGGATTTTATACCAGCTCCTGATGGTAGTCCCGCAACATATGAAACATTAACTGATCACTTCAGAGAGCTACACAAAGACAACCCTAGGTTTCAAGAACTACTGAAAATTGCAAAAACCTTTGGCTTGCGGATCACATACTCTTGGGCTTGGTGCGGAGAAGGCTCATGGATGAAACAAGCAGTTGAGTCGACTTCACTCGACCCAGACAATCCAGTTAGTCAACAAATTAAGCATGGCATGTAAAGCTCTAATGATTTGCCCTCAGACAATAATCCATTAAAATTCCAATTAATAACCACCCTCTCATGACAACAATCACTCAAAATTGCGGCGCGTGTCAGGTGTCGTATGACATTGATGATGCGGACCAGGCTTACTATGCCAAGCGTGAGGTGCCACATCCAACGATGTGCCCAAAGTGCAGGCTGAAGAAGCGGCTTTCCTTTCGCAATGAGCGGAAACTGCATGCAAGGAAATCTGCGAGCGGTGTGGATCTGATTTCAAATGTTCGGCCGGACACGCCCTTCCCTGTTTATCATGTGGACGAATGGCACCAGCAAAGTTTTGAAACGCCGCAACTTGAGGCGTACGATTTTGAGCGACCGTTTTTTGAGCAGCTCAAGGAGCTTTGGAAAGTTGCGCCGCGCATGCATAAGGCGAGCGCCGGGAATGAAGATAATAGCGAATATTCGAATCACTGTGGGAATTGCCGAAACTGTTACTTTATTTTCAATTCGGAAGAGGACGAAGACTGCATGTACTTGCGGTTCGGGGACAAGTGCCGTGACTGCCTGGATAGCACCAACATCCTGGGCAGCGAGCTTTGCTTGGAGTGCGTGAATGTGAAAAATTGCTACAACGTGAAGTTTTCGGATGACTGCGATAACTGCAGTGATGGTGCATTTTTGCGGAACTGCCGCGGGATGAGAAATTCCATGTTCTGTTATGGAATAGAGCGCCAGGAATTCTGCCTTTTTAATGAGACGCTGACGAAGGAAGAATACGAGAAGCGCATTGCGGAGTATGACCTTGGCTCCTATGCTGGCGTGCAGCGCGCTCGGCAAGTTTGGGAGGATTTTACGCAAAAATGGCCAAAGATTCGGCACATAATTTTGAACAGCGAAAATTGCGAGGGCGAATCCATTTACAACAGCCGCAACGCGCATGACTGCTACACCGTGAGCGATTTGCAAGACTGCCGTTACGTTTTGAATTCCGTGGATGTGAAGGACACTTACGATTTTTACGCCTACGGCATGCGGACGGAGCTCTGTTACGAGTGCGTCACAATTGCCTACTGTTATGACATCAAGTTCTGCAATTACTGCATGAATTCTAATCTGCTGGAGTACTGCGAAAGTTGCTGGAGTTGCGAGAATTGTTTTGGCTGCATTGGGCTGCGTAGCGGGAAATTCTGTATTTTCAATAAGAAATATGAGGAGGACGAGTATCACGCGCTTGTTGCGCAGATTAAAGAGCACATGAAGAGCACCGGCGAGTATGGCGAGTTTTTCCCTGAGGAATTTTCAATGTTCCCTTACGGTGATACTTTGGCGCAGGATTACTTTCCAATTGAATTGCCAGCCGCGAAAATGAAAGAGTTCCCTGGCGTGCTACACGTGGATCACGTGCCAGATGGCATCGGCGAAGTCACGGCTGAGCTCGCGAAGAAAGCATTCTGGTGCCCTGTTGAAAACAAACCATTCCGCTTCCAAAAGAACGAAATCAAATTTTACAAAAAGCTTGGCGTGGCGCTGCCGCGCACTTCATTCGAGGCAAGATATGCGAGTCGCAATCAGCTGATTCCGTTTCCGTACTAGTTGGCAAAATGAGGCCTACTCACAGGCTCGCCTGTAGTAACTCATGTCATCCCACATATTCCAAACTGACTCATTGATGTCTTCCGCAGACATGTAGTCTGGGTAGTATTCTTTGGTGTCATAGAAATATGCCGCTTCAACGGTTTCTGTGACTGGGTTGTAGCACTCAGCGATTTCTGTGTCTTCACCTATGTAGCCATCTGTGAAACAGCTTGAGTCAACCCAAGCCCCATAGGTCACATCCAAATCTTCATCAAGATTCGCGTAAGCTATTTCGCCATCTTCATCTAAAAGATTAACAGAAGTCTCGATTGAATAAGTGGTATAAAACTCCTCAACCTCAATTGTTTGCGTGCATTCAAATGCAAAGACGTAAACTTCGGGGTCTTCCAAGTTGTAATCATCAGCCACCTCTTCTTCTTCCTCACAAATCTCCTCCGTTTCATCGCATTCATCGCAATTCAAACCCTTACTCGCTGAGTCAGATGGGTCGGTGTCGTAAAGATTCACTTCTTCCCCATCCGAGCAACCGTCGCCGTCCGTGTCTGGGTTGAGCGCATTTGTCCTATTGTCGTACAGGTCGTCGTAATCTTCGTAGCCGTCATCGTCTGTATCTGTGTCTAGTGGGTCAGTGCCAAAAGTGAAATATTCATCGCCGTCCTCAATTCCGTCACCATCCGTGTCAGGGTTGTGCGGATTTGTGCCAACATCAAGCTCCGTACTATCATCCATTCCGTCACCGTCTGTGTCTGCATTTGTTGGATCTGTTGGGGCATCAGCATCTGCATCAGTTAGTGGTGGATCACTCTCGTCATAGCCCCTTTCCTCGTAGTCCGTGAGGCCATCACCATCTGTGTCCTTTTCATTTGGATCCATGCCACGTGCCACCTCTTCACCGGTGCAAATTTGGTCATTATCAGGATCCTCGCAGAGTTCCGTGCTTGTTTGCTCCATGACTGCAAAGTTTGAGCGATCACCGCGATCAATCGCACTCTGGAATCCCTCAAAAAACGCTTCCAGGAATGACGATCCGCTTTCGAGGCTCTTAGTCATTACGGCAAGCAAGCCATCGCTATCTCCATTGGTAATTTTATCAGCCTTAGAGCTGACATAGACCGTCCTGCAGGCACATCCATCCGAAGGTAAATCAGAAACTCCCTTGTCCAAAAGTCCGCCACTGTAGCATGAAAAAATCAAAACTTTTTGACGGCAAACATTTAGTGAATTGAGCAGCGAATTAATGTCACTGACACTTAGATCGCCACCGTCTTCAGAGCCAACTTTCACAGGCTCTAAGGCTATGATTTCATGCTTTTCGCCTTTTTCATTTTTTTCGTCCAGCTCAATCATTGTGGTCTGAGGTATGTATCTAACAGGGTTCATACCCACACCGTATCCATCGCCGTGCCCCGAAAATATAACCACAACTTCATCACAACAACTGGCTGCTGCGGCAACATCATCAAATGCCTGCTGTATGTTTGCAAGAGTTGTGTAGCGGAGGTCATCTTCATCCACACCGTCAGGTGCGTATGTGACGTCCTCATCAGTTTCTGATGAAAGAAAAGTTACATCATAACCTTGCTCTGTGAGTCCGGTGTACGCTGGCAAAAGCTCCCATCTTTCTGGTAGATCCTTGATGTGATAAGTAACTTCCTCCAAAAAGCCTCCTTCATCTATTCCTTCCACCAAAATTGCGAATTTGTTTTCTGCGGCAGTTGTACACTCACAAGCTGGTGCAAAGTCCTCAATTGTTTTGCTGTTTGCCTCAGCCTGTTCAAGGTCAAACTCGCTCGGCTCATACTCCCCAATAAGTTCTATAAATTCATCCCAGGCGATATCGCTAGCATTTGCCGCTGCTTCTTCAGTGGCTTGGGAATCATCTTCTGCCAAAATTACCTCTGCGCTGAGGTGACTAGTGTCGCTATCCTGTGGATAAGCCCAATACTCAGTTTGGGCACGCATTTGCTCGTGCGACCAAAGGCTGTAATCGTTAACCACTGGCCAAGATTCTTCGTAACGAATTTCATACTCAAAATCATCCGCAGCAATCAGTATAAATTGCGTTGGGTGATTCCAATTTGCGCTTGGGTAGTTATCTATGAAAAGCAACCATGCATCCTTGCTGAGGGTTTCCTCGCCACTTTTGCCGTCGACTTCTGAAAAATCATATGCTGCAACTTCACTACCAGCTGCGTATGGAATTGGCTCCATGAAAGCAATCATTGTGTCTTTGTTTGGATGATTATCTATAAAAGTACCTTGGACGAATTCCAGCACCGTTTCGTATTCGCTCACGTATGCGCCGCCTTCGCGGAAATAACTTGTTGTTGGTTCAGCCACTTCTGTAGCAGTGCCGGCAACTGTTGCATAACCAAGAATTTCTTCGTCATAACTTGTCTTGTAATCGTTCACGTCTAGCTCCCTCACAACGTAATCGCGGTAAACGTATTCCGTCATTTGGCCACGAGTGATTGCCACGCCTGCCCCAAGATCTCCTGCGTCGTCATCAAGAATGTTTTTCTCGATTGCGTAGGCCAAGTAAGGGCCATACCATTCATCTAGGTCTGTGTCGTCATATGGGTTGTTTACGCTTGAGACGTCTATTGAATCCAAATCCCAGCCAACAAGCTCTCCCAAAATCTTCATTGCTTCAACTTTGTTGACTTCCTGATTGGGCATGAAATTGCCGTCAGGATAACCTTGAACGTATCCATTTTCTGCACAAAAAGCTACGTAATCCGTGTACCACTCGCCTAGAGGTACATCTGGGAATGGCGCCACTGTGGCAGCGTCATAATCCTGATTGGTTCCCAGCACAATGATTTTTGTGAATTCTGCGCGGGTCAGCGGATTGTCCGGACCAAAAGTCCCATCACCGTATCCGCCCACAACTCCTTCGTCCTTCAAAAAGCCAATTGTTTTGGCGTATTCATGACTTGCCGTAACGTCATCAAATGGCGACGTTATGCTTGTGTGCATATTTGCGGAAGGCGCGAACTTTAAAGACAGAATTGTGAGAGCAGGTACAACAATAAATGCTAGCAAAATCAGCAGCAGTTTTGACCTACTTAAAGTGGGAAACTTCATGGCGTGGGGATTAGTGATCGTGTGGATAGTGGATCACTAAAGATTATCCCGGAAGATTGAGCGTTTGGCAAATTCTGATTAAGGTAATACAATGGTGCGGCAATCAGAATATTAAAGCCCCCTTATGCCCAAACCATTTCAAGTTCATGACAAGTATTTCCAGATGGCCAAAGAGCGCGGGTACCGCGCGCGGAGCGCATTTAAGCTACTTGATATCCAGCAGAAATTTAATATCCTCAAGAGCGGACAGAAGCTTGTGGACTTGGGCGCAGCGCCAGGTAGTTTCCTTCAGGTTATTGAAAAATTCATGGGCAGCGATGGCTTGGCGGTTGGTGTGGACTTGCAGGATATTGAACCCCTGGACAATGCAAATATCAAAACCGTCCGCGGCGACATAATGGATACTGACCAGATGATTGATCTTTTTAAGCAGGCTGAATTTATAAAAAACGGCAAAGGCCAGGCGGATGTGCTCACGAGTGACCTTGCGCCAAAAACTAGCGGCATCAAGGATGTTGACCAAGGACTTTCTGTTGAGCTGACGGATCAGGCTTTTTACCTTGCAACTCGCGTACTGAAACCCGGCGGCCACTTTGTTGGAAAAGTTTTTGAAGGCGCAGATTTGCCGTGGCTACTGAAGCGAGTGAAACGCAAATTCAAAAAAGTTAGCGTGTTTAAGCCACCCTCTTGCCGTGATCGCAGTTTTGAAAAATATATTGTTGGGGTTGGTCTGAAAGTCGGTGCCAATTAGATCTTGCTAAAATTACTCCTGACAGGTAGGATTTGTTTTTTAGAGATAATAAAAATCGGCAAAATATGAAAACACGTAAAGAACATGATGCTCTTGGCGACGTTTCCGTCCCACTTGAGAGTTATGGCGGGAGTTTCTACTCCAGGGCTAAGCAGAATTTCCAGATTTCTGAATTGAAGGCGCCGCGCTCATTCCGTACTGCGCTTGCGTGGATTAAAATTGCAGCAGCGCGCGTTAATGCGGACCTGGGACATATTGAACCTGAACTCGCGAGCGTGATTGAAAAAGCTGCGCAGGAATTTATTGCTGGCAAATTTGACGAAGACTATGACTTGGACGTTTATCAGGCCGGCGCGGGCACACCTTTCAACATGAACTTGAATGAAATTCTTGCAAATCGCGCGAATGAAATACTTGGAGAATCTGGCAAGGATGGTGGCAAAAAGGGCGAGTACTCCCCTGTTCACCCAAACGATCATGTGAATATGGCGCAGTCTTCAAATGATGTAACGCCAACTGCGATTCGGATCGCGGCTCTGATTGATTTGAAAGAAATGATGGAGTACGGATACAAGCTTGTGAAAGTTTTTGAGGCGAAGGCAAAGGAGTTTGAGCGGATTGTTAAAGTTGGGCGAACTCACCTGCAAGACGCGGTGCCAGTCACGCTTGGACAGGAGTTCTTTAGTTACTCTACTGCAATTGGGCGGGCGCTTGAACGCGTTGAAAAAGCGATGGCTGAGGTGAAATATATTGGGATAGGAGGAACGGCAACTGGATCTGGAATCAATACTCATCCGGGATTTGCTGAGAAAATTTGCGCGGAGCTTTGCGACATCAGCGAGCTCTACCTCAAGCCTGCGGAAAATACTTTTGAAACTACAAACAGCATGGCGGCATTGCTTGCAACGTCTTCTGCGATGCGTTCGCTGGCGGTTGAGCTAATTCGCATTTCCAATGACCTGCGGCTCATGGCCAGCGGGCCAAAAGGTGGACTTGGTGAGTTGCTTCTTCCTGAAGTGCAGCCAGGTTCTTCAATTATGCCTGGAAAAGTGAATCCATCCATTCCTGAGTGCCTGAGCATGATTTGCATACAGGTCATGGGCTTGGACCACTCAATCAGCCTCGCCGCACAGCAAGGTCAGCTTGAGCTGAATTGGCACACGCCGCTGATCATGTGGGACCTGCTACACCAAATTGAAATCCTAGGACGCGGCATGAAAATGTTTGACCAACAATGTGTTGCCGGACTGACTGCGAATGAAAAACGCATGAAAGAGTTCCTTGATTCAAGTACTGCAATTGCAACTGCACTTGTGCCGTACATGGGCTACCACGAGGTTGCTGAAATCGTGCAAAAATCATTGGACGAAAAGGTGCCGCTCATCAGCCTAGTACCTGAGGAATTCAAAAAACACTTGGATCCGGAAGCTATTACAAGGCCTAACAGGAAGTAAGGCAACCAATAAACTAATATCAATAGAATAGCTAATAAGTCCTCCTTCGATTCAAGGAGCGTTTTGGATTCGGATGCATGATCCTCACCAACAAAACTTCCTTCGATAGAATCTCTGAAGGACTTATTAGCTAAACATTATTAACTTCTTGTGCGTTACTTTGAGCCTTTACTTAACAGTAACGCTCTTTTCAAAGCTGTCCACTATCCCGGTGTCGCCGGTTATTTCTAGTGTGATTGTGTAGATGCCAGCTTCGGTGTAAGTGTGAGTTTCTGGCTTGCGGTCGAAGCTAACTTCGCCGTCACCAAAGTTCCATTCGTAAGATGAAATTGTGCCTTGTGAACAAGACGGATCAACTGCCAAGAAAAGTGGTGCACTTCCGCTGTCTATATTCACCGTGAAACACGATGTGAGCGAAACTGGGCGGATCACGATTTGCACTGCGTCAGTTGCGGTCTCGCCATCGTCGGCTGTGACTGTAAGCTCAGCTGTAAATGTCCCAACACTTGTGTATTTGTAACTCACGCTTGAGCCACCAATGTGCTCCTCGCTGCCGTCACCAAAATCGTAACTATAAGAAACTATGCTGCCTTGATCGTAAGTTGAGCTTGATGCGTCAAAATCAACTGTCATAGGCACCTCACCGTTGTTTTCACTGACCTCGAGCATAGCAATTACGCCTTGCTCAGTCACCTCAACTTCCTGAATTTCTTCGTCAAAATTTCCGGCGGAATCTGTCACAATTAGGCGCGCCTCGTATGTACCGATTTCTGTGTAAGTGTATTCAACCACGTCACCTGTGTCATCTACGTTGTCGTCGTTGTCAAAGTCCCATTCGTACTGGACTATATCGTCTTCGGCGTCATCGGAATCACTTGCGTCAAAAGTTAATGTGAATGGCACTGGCCCAATCATAGATTGAGGCTCAGTTTCAAACTCAGCCTTTGGCGGAGTACCCTCGTCAACAACCTGAATATCAAGTTCCGTGTAATCCTCATTTCCGTCCGCGTCCGTCACCGTTAACCTCACCGTGTATACGCCGGCCTCGGCATAAGTGTGAGTCACTGTGCGGCTTTGCGCCTCCTCTTTGTCACCAAACTCCCACGTGTATTTTGTAATGTTTCCTGTACGAATCTGCGAAAGCTCGCCGTCAAATTCATATTTTTCGCCAGCAATAGCGTAGCCATCTTCATCAATTTCTGAAGAGATAACTGCGCGAAGTCCACCAACGCTTCCTGACTCAATATCTATGACCATTACGTCGTATTCTCCATTGTTGTCAGTTACGCGGAGTGAAGCCTCAAATGTGCCCTCCTGCGTATATGTATATTCAACTTTTTCACCCTCACCGTCGTCGAAGCGGCCGTCCCCATCAAGATCCCATTCGTAGGCAATAACCTCGCCGTCAGGGTCGTATGAAGAAGATGCGTCAAACTTTACGGTTAGCGGGATTTCGCCGCTGTCTGGGCTTACTGTGAAAGAAGCTGCAACCAGCTCGTTTTCAATCACGACTTCCGTTTTGAATTCAGCATCAAACTGTGCGCCAGATGCGACGTCCATATAATCAACGTTCAGTGTCACGGTGTAGCGTCCATCCTCACCACCTTTTTGCGTGTATCTGTGAGAAACTGTTTGGCCGTTTGCTGTGTCGCCATCGCCAAAATTCCATGTGTATGCGAGAACTGTGTAAACGTCTTCATCCACAGGGATTTCGCTAGCATCAAAAATTACATCAGTTGGTGCAGTTAGTCCGATTGTGTTAGTTGGCTCGGTCATGATGCCTGAGCTGTATCGGCTTTCAGTGACAAGTCTCGGCCCTAGGAACCAAATACCAACAATCCACAAAATTGCGAGCAGAACAAATCCTGCCCCACCAATAATCATTCGCTTTTTTCCTTTCTTTTTCTTTTCAGTTTGGTCTTTCTTCGCGAGTAGCATTTTAATTAGTCCGAATGTGCCCACCACAAGTCCAGCTGCAACTAGCAGCCCCCAAAATACGTTAAATACAATCATGAGAAAGTTTCCGAATCCGGCCTGTGAAATTGGCAGGTAGTCGAAGGTTTGGATGTCCATGTTTCCGGTGATTGCTGCCCATGCAAAAATGAACACAAGCGTAACTCCGTAAACAATTCCACCAACAATACCAAGACGCTTAAGCATAGCTTTGCGCTTTGCTTTTTTGTCCATAGGCGGAGTGCCGTCTGGATTCAAAGCTGGCGTGCTTGCCGGTTCCTCAGGAGACTCCTGTGTTGCAGGCATCTCGCTGACTGCAGGCATTTCCTGCTCAACTGGCAGCTCAGAATTCTCAGATTGCTCTGGCGTGGTGTTTTCGTCCATAATTAGTGTTTGGAAATAGGATTATAATTAAATGAAAGTGTCACACCAAGTGCCGCTGTAAACAGCGCGAAAATTATAAATGCCAACATTGTGGCAGGCGTGACATTGAACAGATTAGCACTACCAAGCGACCCTTCAAAGACGACTTGCAATGTCGTCACGTCGGTGTCACCGGTCTCGTTATCTGTTACTGAAAGTTTTACAACGATTTGCCCGTAAGACTCATAGAAAGTTGTTTCCCATGTGCCAGGGCTCACCGTGGAATAATCAATATCATTGTCTCGGATTCCGTCTCCGTCTGTGTCGTAGAAAATGTTTTTATCAAATGTGAAAGTGTAGTCGTCGCTACCACCATCTGCGCTAAAGTAGAAAGTTACAACTTCATCATCACCGCTGGCTATAATTTGCCCGAGGCTGTTTGCTGTTGGCACAGACGTAAGCAGTGCCATTGCAGCGCGCATTGGGTCTAAAAGCTCCACGTCCTGCGTGATTGTGTCGGTTTTACCGTATGAGTCCTCAACTATAAGCGTAACCGTGTAAGTTTCGTAAGACTCGTATTCAAAGCTAGGGTTTTTGCTGCTCGTGTTGATTTCGATTGAGTCGGTATCATCAAAGTCCCAAGAGTATGAGCGGACCTCCGCGTCATTTGCTTCGTCCACTACGGAAAGGTTTGTGAACTTCACGGTTTTACCTTCAACTGTGTAGCTGAAGTCGGCAGCAGGCTCGTCACTTTCCTGAACTGTGATGTCCTGAGAAACTGAGTCCGTTTGCCCGAGGCTATCAACAATCACGAGCTGCACCTGGTATGTGCCGAATTCGTCATAATTGTAGACTGGGTTTTCCTCAAAAGAATCAAAGTCATCGTCTGGGGTCCCGTTACCGTCGCTGTCAGTTGCTAGGTCAAAATCCCAGTAAAGCCCCTGCAGCGCAGCGCCATTTTCTTCATCAATAGTGGAGTTGTTGCGGAACGTAACTTCCGTACCATTTATATCTGCAAGGAAGGCCGCTTCCGGCGCGTCTGCAATTGCGTCCACGTAAATTTTAACTATGTCTGAAGTTGCGGTTGCGCCTGTGTCATCTTCGACTTTCAGCTGCACCTCAACTCCGTCAGGGTAAACCTGTGTAAATGTGTGAGTAAGTGAATCAGTAGTGGTCTCTTCATTATTATAGAAACCGTCGCCTTCAATATCCCACCAATACGAAGCTATGCTTCCATCAGGGTCATATGAAGTACTTGAAAATATCACCTCCTCACCCACAAACACAGAGCTACGATCCACCGAGAAGTTTGCTACCGGCGAATCATTTGGTCCGTTTGTGACCTCCAGAGTTGGGATTGAGTCCGTGCTCATTTCCTCAAAAATTGAAACTGTATTGTTGTCGTCATCCGTGACTTCAACTGCAAAAGCGTATTCATGCACGTCGCCCTCTTCCCCCTTAGTATTAACCGTGAGGGTGAAGCTAGTTGTTTGAGCAATCACCGTGCCGAGTTCCGTTGCGCTGTCCTCAAGGTCGTAATACCAACCTTTCACGTATGTGATTTTTCCATCCTCGTCCACTGCATCAACTGTGAGGTTCACCTTCACAGGCGTCTCTAGGCTGGTGCCTTGCGGTGTTACGGACACGCCGCGAATTTCTGGATCAAGGCCTTCAATTTGAATAGACATTGTTGTGTCATCTGAGATTGCAGTGTTGTCCTTATCACGAACCGTCAAGGCCACTATGAAAGTAGCGTGCTCGTCATATGAGTGCGTGACTGTTTTTTGAGATGAAGTTGTCCCGTCGCCAAAATTCCAGCTGTAGCTGAGGTTGCTGATGCTGCCATCCACGTTAACGGAATTGCTAGCATCGAATGTAAACTTGGTGTTCACGTTACCGCTGAGCGTACTTCCAAATCCAAGGTCCTCACCATTCGCATCAATATCAATTACCGCGATTGGAGAATTTCCGCTCGCAACGTATATGCGGCGAGTCATTGAGTTTGTTTTGCTGTCTGCGTCGTAGGCTGTGAGCGTTGCATAGAACACGCCTGCATCCTCATAAGTGTGTGTGAAAGTTGCTTGGCCGCGAGTGATTGACTCCGTAAAGTCCGTTTCGTCATCGCCGTAATCTATTTCAAATCCAGTTGCCACCTCACTGTATGCGGTGAATTCAACTGAAGCTTCGCCATTATCATCCAAGTGGCGGGCTGTGTCACCGTCCACTTCAAGATCCACGTCTAGCACGGATGTAATTGAAATTATCTTTGTGAAGCTGGCGCTCTTTTGAAGTTCGTCTTCGTGTTGGTCAGTTACCGTTACTTGCACGTCGTAATCTTCTGGTTGAAGGAATTGGACAGTAACTTCACTGCCTTCCCCGTCAGACGCTACCATTGTGTAGTCCTCGCCTTCCGTGCCGTCAAAATCCCATTCGTAAGTAATTGTGTCTCCATTGTCTGGGTCGTAACTATCTGTTGCATCAAAGGCCACCGTTGCTGGTTTGTTTGAATTTGTAATTTCGTAATTGAAAGTTGCTACCGGTGCCTGCGACTCAACAAGGAACTCCTTATATGTAGTGTCTGTGTTTCCGCTACTGTCACCGATTGTAAGAGTCATGGTGTATATGCCTGGCATGTCGAACGATTCATTGATAACGCTGCCAGAAGTTGTGTTCAGCGCGTGGTCACTAGCATCCGGTGCTGTTGCGCTCCACTGATAACTAACAATAGAACCAACGTCTGTGGACGAGCCTGAGGCGTCAAATTTGAACGAATCACCAACTGCCCCTGATCCAGGCGTCACAATTAAGCGCGCTGCAGGCGAAGCCACATAAAGCTTGAAGTATTTGCGATCCTCAACGCCTGTGGCGTCTGTCACAGCTAAGGAAACATTATAAGTTCCCTGCTCTCCATAGTAATGAAGTGGCGCTCCGGCTGTTTCGCGGTTCCCGGAAACAAAATCGTTGTCGCCAAAGTCCCATTCGTAAGAAACAATTCCATCCACGTTTTTGTCACCATCCGTTGTTGTAGATGCGTCAAAAGTGATACCGTCCTGCGCTTCCGCAAGCGTCACCTTATAAGTATCCTTGTCTTCGACTGGGAAAGTGCTGAAATCGGCAAGAACTGTTGTTTCACCGCCGGCTTCTGCCGTAAGCATAATAACTGAGCGCGGTGGCTCAACAATTATAGTTACCTCAGAAACTCCTGCTGCAACGTCAGCTTCATTACTAACTACACGAACCCGAACACGATATGTCCCGGTCTCGTCATAAGTGTAAGTAACTGCACTGCCCTCACCGTCATCAAAGTATCCATTCCCGTCTAAATCCCAAGTAATTTGCGTGTCTTGAACGGTTTCACCGCTTGGATCCTCAGTGCCAAGAACATCAAAATTTACAATCAGCGGCGCGTTGCCGTCTATTGTGCTGGCTGTAAGGATCACTTTCACGAATTCAAGATTTTGCACGAGGCTGTATAAATCATTCACGCGATCAAGCACATTGCGCGCTGTGTTTGCAGTGATTGAAGTTTTAGCCGAAGTCAGCTCCTTTTCAAGATTTGAAAGTGCGTTTTTCACTTGAGTCAGCTTGGACCCAGTGCTGTATTCGTCTGTATCAAAGAGAGCGTCCATGTCCTGCACTTGCTCAATCAAGGCTGCGACTGCTTCTTCGTAGTCGCTATCTGCAGCAGTTTGAACGTCAGTAAGAGCGTCGCAAATATTGTCATCAATTAGGTCAACATCTGTATCTTGAACTGATAAGCCAACGCCACCCAATTCTCTGAAAGTTCCTTCAGAGTAATCACGGCTAGCGCAAGGATCCGCTTTGCTTCCTTCTGCATTAGCAGTTGGCAACATGCATGCAAACAAAGTGTCCATTAAGCTTGAAGTAGTTCCACTTCTTAAGTAGTTATATAAATCTTGTGCTGACTCGTAAGTGTCACTCAAGGAGTCCACTTCACTTTGAATCCGCTGCAAACCTTCACGCATGTCATCAATGTAGGCATCAACGTCATCTTCATCAATGAGTGTGTAGATATCTTCATAAGAATCTGCAGTGTCTGTCCCACTAAAGATTCCTCCAACATATTCAAATACACCACCAAGTGAGTAATCTGTATCTGTAATGTCCACTACTAGCGGCATTTCAATATTCAGTAGGTATGCAACTTCTTCGCTCACTTCCAAATATGTTGAGTAAGCTTGCACATATTCTGTAGAAACATACTCAAGCTCATCCAAAACGCTATCCACATTGAATGACGCGCCGGTTTCGGAAATTGTTGTACCTGTTGCACCTCCTCCAAGTGAGGAGTCTGCACCTCCTCCTCCACCTGCACTAATTAAAGTGTTAACAAGTGCGAATGAAGCCAAAACAATCACAATACCTATTGCTGCATAACTTATAGTCTTCTTCCCTTTGGAAGCCATCTCTTCATCTCCTCGGCTAAGCACATACATAATACCTCCATAAATTATAACTATTGTTGCCACCAATCCTAAGAAAGAAAGGGCAAAGTTTACTACTGTCTGAATAAACTCACGTGCACTAGAGCTCTGCGTGAGAGCATCATCATAACCAGAAGCATCCGGACCTTCAAATTCACCTGTGTACTCTGTAAAATCAATGATTCTGTCATCCGTATCACAGCCCATTGCTCCCGCTAAGTTTTCATCTAAATTCGCACATTGATCTTCTGTAACATCACCTTGTGCTTCATCTCCAGTAATTATAGATCCATCAAAAGTTATAGCTTCTGCCACCTCTAACCCAACCGGGGTCAAAGCAAGCATTACAGTTGTAAACAAGATCAGCAGGCCTGTGGCGATAAACTTTCGAATTGTCATAGCGTGGTTTTTGTCCATTGTATTATAGTGTCAGCTACCTTGAAACATCAAGCTCTATCAAAGTGTTAGTAATTGCAAAGGCTGCTCCAGCCAAAAGAATACCAATAACTGCTCCTGTAATTACCTGTTTTGCCTTAGAAATCATATCATCATTTTCACGTGCAGTTACATAAAGATAACCGGCATAAAGCATGGCTGCGAATGAAAGTGTCCCAATAGTGCCGGCCACAAAGTTTGTTACATTTGCGAACAGATCCTTAGCAGCATCCACACCAATCGCCTGTCCATGTTGTGCAAACAGGATGTCCTTGGCTACGAATTCTGAAATGGCAATAATGAAAAGTCCAACTAGAGCCCACGTGATCTGACGCTTAGCGCCTGTGATCTGTTCTTCGTCATATGAACCTCCAACAAAACGCATCCCTGCCATAACCAGCGAGAACACTGCAACGGCACCAATAACTGTCTGTACAAGAGTATAAATACCTTCCATGAAGTTCTCAGTTTGGCGGGCAAATTCCAGCGCACCGGATTCACCGCCACGGAAAACCTCCCCTTCTGCGCCGAACATCACGCCCACCATTGAATCTGCAACAAAAATCAGTGCAAGACCAATCAAGGTGTTTGTAATGTAGCTTTTGGCCTTACCTACAATTTCTTCACTTTCACTACCGGCAGTCACCATCTTGATACCCATAATCACAATAAACAGCACCGCAAGCGGCGCAATCACCAGCTTCAAAAAGTCTAGAACCTCAAACATTGCATTCACAACGCCTGAAACACCATCCTCGGTTTGATCCTGGAAAGTTGGTAAGACGATTGATTCCACGCCTTCCTCCAACTCTGTGCTCTGCTCCTCTACTCCTTCTTGAAATTCCTCAAAAGTGTCACGGAAGTCAAAGCTGCTGGCAAAATATGCATTTCCTGCTGGATCGCTAGCCATTACAGGTGTGGCAAGAGCAAGGGAGAAGATGAAAATTAGGATTGTTGCGATGATTTTTCTCATTGTTTTGAGTTTGCGAGGCCTTTAAAAGACCCCTGAAATAACTGTTGAAACAAGTGCAAATGCGCCATAAATTATGGCTATACCAATTGCAGAATTTACAATAATTTTCTTTGCTAGTTTTGTACGTTCTTCGTCACCAGCGGCTGTTACATAAAACACACCACCAACTACCAAGCTGAGCATCATAATTGGCCCAACAAAGGTTACCACCAGGTTAGTTGCTGCAACAACTTGAGTCACAAGTTCATTTTGGTTAATGGCGATAATTGTTTCTGATGTCGATTCGTTATACTCCGCATCAAAGAAAAGCCTCCGCACAAACAAGTCTGAAACAATGATCATCCCTAGCGCGATTGCCGACATACTGATGTTCTTTTTTTCCTGAGTCACAACAGATTCAGCACCAGCTGAACCAATGAGCTTCATACTAGAAAAAGTCATCATCAGCACGGTTAGTCCACCCAGTAGATATTTTGCAAAAGCAATTACCATTTGCGTGGTGTCATCAAACAGGTTTGCACGCTCTATAAATGACTCTGGATCGGCGAGGAAATTCCCCTGCCTAAAGTCAAAAATCTCTGCGATTGGCCCTGCAATACTAATCATTGCTAGCCCAACCATTGCATAAGTTGCAGCTGTCTTTTGTTTTTTGGCATTTTCTTCGTTATCACCTGCAACCACCATTGAAAGACCTGCAATTACAATAAATACTACTGCGAGTGCACCCAAAATTATCCTGGCTGCTCGAGCAAGCGGACCTAAAAGACTGTCTGCTTTTTCAATTGCTGTCTCGCCTGTAGGGGTCGGGATGTCTAAATCTGAACTATCTGGAAGCGGAATAAAGGAACTAGCTGACACTTCTGGGATCATTGCCAAAAGTGCACCAAGTAGGGCCGCTAACAGGTAGCCGGCGTACTTTTTCTTCCAATATTTTTTTAGCAGAGTAGTTGCCATACGTAAAATCTTTGCTTTAAATCATATAATTATAGCAGAAAACAGGTCAAAATGGAAGTGTAAAGCCGGAGCCGAAGGCGGAGGCCTGCCAAGCGATTATTGCGCGAGTCGCTGGACTTGCCTCATTTCGCTAGCTTTCACGTTTATGCTGTGCGCAATTGAGTGGTGATCCTTGCAAAGTGGCGCCAGGAAACGTGGGTCATGGGTTTTGCTCATAGCGAATGGCTGCGTATGATGCAGCCTCACCGCCCGCCTGCAACAACCATGAACAGAGCACTTGCAGCCATGCTCTTTTTGAAGGATACTCTTCACTTTAACAGGTATGTAGCGTGAGCTTGCCTCTTCCAGTTCCGAAGCGATTTCTTGCTTCTCGCGCTCCAGATCTTCTTCACGTTTTTCAAGCGCCTTGAGAATAAATTCGTTCACATCAATGCCTTTTTCTTGCAAATCCAAAAGTTTTGACTGAACTTCGTCAGATAATTCGAGTTGCTCTAACTTGTGCCCGGGCACAGATTTTGCTCCAAATTTTGGCTCAAACAAGCCATTTACGCCCTCATTCCTCGCGAACTTTTCATCACGCACTAAAGTTTCAATAGCGCTTTTTGGCAAAACTCGCACTTTCTCCGCAAGCTCCTCCTGATTTTCCTTCGTTGCAATAGAAGCCACCCTTGCAAGCTTATTCAAACTGACTTCACCGCTCACAAGCATTTCCTTCAAAACTGGCGTCTCTGCAAATTTTCTCTCAAGGTTCAAGGCTCGACGAACCTGTTCCTGACTCAAACCTGCTAGCTTCTGAGCAAAAACAAAAATTGACTCATAACCTTTCTTTTCATAAAGCCGCCGCTGATTCACTTCTGGCAACAAACCAATGAATCGCCGCCGCCACAGCAACGCATTACTGCCAAACTGTTTCGCCATGCGAAAGAGCTGCTCGTCCGAAATAATGGCCAGATCGCTATACAAATTTTTCGTAGAATTTTTCATTTCAAAAGTGCTTAGTGGAGCCTTCATATTAGCAGAAAATCGCACTCGCTAACAGGCTAAACCCGCAGGGAAACAGCCAGAATGTGTAAATCGTCTAGACTCGCGTATGGAACTGTTGCGTGGTGAGCGTGTACTCACCCTATACTCGCCTTTCGCTAGCCGCGTCCGCGCCGACCACCCAGTAAGTCACTATTTCATCTTGCCTTTTCTTGGCATGCAGGCGTATAATTGACTCGTTGATGGCCCGAGAGGGCTTTTTAACATGATCACCTTTATCACCTTCAAATTATGAAGAAAGAATCAAAAAAATCTGAAAACCCATTTGTGACTTACTACAAAAGCGCAATGGATGAATTTTCAAAAATCACTTGGCCAACCAAGGAACAGGCCGCTCTTTTAACAGCAATCACTGTTGTAGTTTCATCTGCAGTGGCTTTTATGATTGGACTGTTCGACTTCGGCTTTGCTGAAGCTTATCAAGCAATTCTTGACCTCATCTAATCATGGCTAAACAAGCAAAAAATACAGGACGTAACTGGTACGTCATCCACACATACAGCGGATATGAAGATGCTGTGCGCGAGGCTCTGATGCAGAGAATGGAATCCATGAATATGCAGGAAAAGATTTTTGAAGTAATTGTGCCTAAGGAAACTCAAATTGTGGTGAAAAAGGGTAAACCTAAAACGGAGAAAAAACGTCTTTTCCCAGGTTACGTACTTGTGGATATGATTGTTGATGACGACTCTTGGTATGTTGTTCGAAACACTCCAAATGTTACGGGATTTGTGGGATCTGGAACTATTCCAGTACCTGTTTCTGCTGAAGAATTTGGTGTGATTGAGCGCTACCTTGAAGATGACGGACAACCTAAGTTCAAGATCACTCTCAATGTTGACGATCTTGTTATGATCCTTGATGGACCATTTGCAACTTACGAAGGTGTTGTTCATGAAATTGATGAAGAAAAGGGTAAGGTAAAAGTTATGATTTCAATCTTTGGGCGCGAAACGCCTGTTGAGCTCGACTTTGACCAGGTGAAGAAAAAGTAGTACAAAGTAGATAGACGCTTTCGTTTGCTAAGAACTCTTCGTCCATGCAAAAATTTACGGTTTTTTCCATCATTCTCTCCTTGTCCGTGATCCTGATCATTGGCGATATTGTTTTTCACGACTATTTGTCTGCGGACATCAGTGGCGCGAATGCCGGTGAGGCCGTTTTGGAGAATGTTAATGGTGCGACGGATGATGCAAATAGCGATTTGGGCGAATCCGCGTGGGTGGATCAGTATGCTGAGCTCAGCTCTGAAAGTTCTGGCGCGGTCAGCGGCGGCGACTTGCCGTCTGAAATGCTGGTTTCAACCTTCTTTTCGGCAGGATTTTTTGAGCCAATTTTAAAGGAAAGTTTGTTTGCTGGAATGGTTTTCCAAACCATAAGCTTTGCCGATCAAGGTGACGCAACAACTTACCAATACAACCTGTTTGATGGCGAAAATTTCATAGGCAGCGTGTATGAATTCCGCTACCCCACCGAGACTGGCAGCTTCCAAGGATATCTTTCCTTGCGGGAACGTGCTGCAACGCTTGCAGATGTTGGCGAACTGAACGAAGCAAATAATTACGGAGATGCGTCCTTTTACTTCAACCACTTTTCAAAGACAAAAACCGTGCATTTAGTGATGAAGTCACGCAATAACATCTATGCCTTTGAGTACGCATACAAACACCACGACCAGATGAAGAACGTGTTTGAGTTGATGAAGTATTAAAAATTCGCGATTTACACAAAAAACCCTTTGACTTTACCTGGGTTATTCTGTAGATTTTTCGGGCTTTCTAAAAAAACAATATGGCAGATAAACCAGTAATGACAATCGTTAAGTTGCAGATCCCTGCAGGAAAGGCTAATCCAGCCCCACCTGTTGGTACAGCTCTAGGTCCGCACGGTGTAAACATGCAGGACTTTTGCAGCAAGTTTAACAATCAAACACAGGACAAAGGTGACACAATCATCCCTGTAGTAATCACAATTTACGAAGACAGGAGTTTTAGTTTCATTACAAAACAACCACCTGCTGCGATTTTGATTAAGAAGGCGATTAACCTTGCAAAGGGTTCTGGAGAACCTCACAAAAACAAGGTTGGAACTATCAGCAAAGCTCAACTTGAGGAAATTGCAAAAATTAAGATGGAAGATTTGAACGCGAACGATATTGATGCTGCAATGAAAATTATGGCTGGGACTGCTCGAAGTATGGGCGTCCAAGTTGAACAGTAAGCTTTTATATAAATTGACGCTAAAGCGTCTAGTGGGAGAACGTGGCTTGACCGCGCTCGCTTGTACCACATAACCCCCATTATCATGGCGAGAAGTAATAATTATCGAGCTGCGCTCGAAAAAATAAATCCTGAGAAGCTACATACTCTCGAGGAGGCAATTAAACTTGCTAAGGAAACTGCTACTACAAAATTTGATAGTAGTGTTGAGATTCACATGAATCTTGGAATTGACCCTAAACAGGCTGAACAACAACTTCGTGCAACTGTTGCACTTCCGCATGGAACTGGTAAAAAGGTTCGCGTGGTAGCTTTTGTTGGCGACGATAAGGTTAAGGAAGCAAAGGATGCTGGCGCAATTGAAGCTGGTAATGAGGATCTGATTGAGAAAGTTGAAAAAGGATGGATGGACTTTGACACGGCAGTTGCAACTCCAGACATGATGAAGAATCTTGGTAAAATTGCTAGGCTTCTTGGTCAGGCTGGACTTATGCCAAACCCAAAGGCTGGAACTGTTACACTTGAAATCGCTAAAGTTATTGGCGACGTTATGAAAGGACAAGTTGAATTCCGAAATGATAAGCTTGCGAACCTGCACAACATGGTTGGAAAGGTTTCATTCGACGAAAAGCAGCTTTTGGAAAACACCCAAACTTACCTGAAGGCAATTCAGGAAAGGAAGCCTCAAATGAAAGGGACATTTATTAATAGCATCACCCTAACCACAACAATGGGTCCTGGGATTAAGCTTGATGTAAATGGTGTAATGGGAAGCTTGTAGAAGCTCCTGAAATTTGAAAAGTGAACGGCTCCGTAAGAGATTGCGGGGTCGTTTTTTGTTCAGCTGGGAGCTTAGCTTCATGTGGCTCTAAATCAGCATCTTCAAGTAAACCCGCGTAAGTGTAACAAGAAGGGATAACATCCATACTAGGTAATGCCTGTGATGCTTCTGGGCTAGGATGAACAAATTCAGGAGCAAGGGATACTGCAGCACCAATAAGTACGCTAGGAATCGCAATTGCTAATCCTTTTCTTACCTTGCCAATGCAGTCAGCAGCGAATTCAACCCATAGCGCACCTGAAAGACGAAGTCCTGGTTCAACACCTGGGTTCACTGGCAGGTCACTTCGTTCTGTCATATTGTTTTATTTTTGGTGAGTATCCCTTGACAGCAAGTAAAGCACCTGCTAATCTGTAAGCACATAATAACTGCTACAGATGAAATATACCATAAAACAATTCCAAAAGGACTTCTCAACTGATGATGTTTGTTTAGATTA
>Ga0208904_1000465_pt1 | contig 34350 bp, 36 predicted proteins | sample AntAceMetag02UKB_FD_184774 | JGI IMG/M metagenome (GOLD analysis project Ga0208904, IMG submission 184774) | Saline lake microbial communities from Ace Lake, Antarctica - Antarctic Ace Lake Metagenome 02UKB (SPAdes) (version 2) | ecosystem: Environmental > Aquatic > Non-marine Saline and...
TCTCATTTGAGGAAATAGAAATGATTGAAGAATTGTCGATAAACAAATCTGATGCAGAATTTTACACCGATTTAAAACAAGAAAGACACAGCGCAAGCTATTCTACAAATAGTCTCTTTAATGAGGGAAAGACAAGAGAATTAAGAAAGAAAACAATCTCATTTATCAATAAAGTAGAGCTTATTTTGGGAAAATAGACAATAACAATTTACATAGTTAGTGCATTATCCTACGCACTAATGAACTCCGGTTGGAATATTGCTTAAATAATGATAATTTTATATACAGACAGAAACTCTTTATTATATGAAAAGAAATGCTATCTTCGGAATTATTTTAGTGTTTATACTTTTAATTGCGGGAGGGTATTTTTTCTTAAATAATCCAGGGGATAATACTCAAGAAAATATTAAATCTGAAGGAGGTGTTCTAAATAAAATTACTACCGCTTTTTCATCAGATGTAGTCAAGATAAAGAAAGAACTCAAGGCTTTAAATGATGAAAATCAGACATTCTTTACAGAAGTGGACATTTCCAAAGATGGAAATATTATCAAAATGGAGTTCATAGTTACAGAAGATGCAAATTCTCAATTTATTTTAAACATATTGACTCTTAGTCTTAGTCTTATAACTTATGAAACCACACAAGACTTCGAAAAAATTGAAATTGTTTATTTAAACGAAAAGAAAAAGCAACTAGGTGTTATGATAATACCTAAAAAAGCAGTAGCGGATTTGGCTAACTATAGGAACGAAAATGAAAATGAAGACTTACTCAAAAATCCCTATCTAGAAGCCTTTTGGAAATTATCAAATATTATGTATGACCAATCAGTCCCAGAATTATTTCCAACAGCGGTAGCTAATGAAATGTTTGGGAATAATGCAGAAGAAATAGCAGAAGCGCTGGGGAAAGAAGTTACCCATTTGAATATTAATTGTGGATATGGTGAGAATTGGGATGCAGATGCAGATACGGATGGAATTACATTTAATTTAGAGCTTCTGTCAGCAGATAATACTGCAGTTCCACTTGAGGGGACTTTTGAAGTAAAAGGCTATGAGAGGGTTCCTGTTGGAGAATATGGATGGGATACTGAACAGGGGAAGTTAGTTTATACAAGAACGGATACTCTTGAAGGGGAAGAAAGATTTGACTATTTTGATAGTTATAGTGGATATAGTATCGCGTTAGACTGGGGAGATGTTGAATATTATGGAGCGTCTAGCGAAGATGAAGGAATATTATTTGTTACATTTACTGACAAAGATGGAAATGTTTTTTCAGCTAAAACAGGTGATGAATCCTATAGTGATTGTCAACTAAGAGAATCTTAAAAAATATTTAAAATAAATATAATAAACTCCCGCACTACTATCTGTTAAAGTATTCTACATAGTTACATAATTTATTTTTATACGCACCAATGAACTCCGGTTGGAGGCGTCCAGGACTTTTGTGACATCCATGGGTGGACGTTTTTGTTTTTTATCGACCACTTACTTGTGACATAGAAAAAGGAGAAAGTTTAAACCCTAGGGGGGAAATAAAGAATGGCCTCGGGGGGATTTGAACCCCCGACACCTAGATTGCTCCTATCCTAACGAATTATGATAGTAAGAGTCTAGTGCTCTAACCAGGCTGAGCTACGAAGCCATGTTAATTCATTCATAAAATCATTTTTATATCTTACTATTGTTTGAATTTTGAAAAAAACCAAAAGTTATAAAAAGACTGATGTATTATTTAGTTTATCGACAATAAAAGTTGATAATTCTAAAAGCACTTTCCAGAGGGTAACAAAAATTGCACCTAGATTAAGAGTCTAGTGCTCTGACCAGGCTGAGCTACGAAGCCAATATAATAGATTAAGGAGTTTTATTTAAAAATGTAACTATGTGACTAATTTGATATTTTATTATCATTTTAGAGAATTAAATTAAGAGTCTAGTGCTCTGACCAGGCTGAGCTACGAAGCCATATAAGTCTATGAGAATAATTTATTTAAAAAACTATGCTTAACTAATTATCAACTCTAACTGTGTTTTTACACTTTATACACTCATAAAATTTTGACTCGGCTTCATCTCCTGCTCTCATCTGTCTAATCCAAAAGTAAGCTCTTTTACATCCACATTTTCTACATTCCCAATCAGTAATTGGGTTCACATTTCCAACCTTTTCATCAATAACTACGACATTTGCTTGTTCATGCATCTCTTCTTTAACTTCCATATCAATTTTATCCTTAGAAACATAACTACACCTAGGGCAACCAGCTTTAGTTTTCCTCATCATGAGAAGTGCACCACATTTTGGACAAAATTCCATTGATTATTCAGATAATATCAATATATAAGACTTGCCCTAACATAGATATCATAAAATATACTAACACATGCCTCTATTTCTATCATCACGTCCTGCCTCGAAGAAAATAAGCTTCGCCCAACCTACAGCGGGTATCCGAAATAGAGCTTTCCCTATAACTGCGTCCTTATGTATATTCTTATCAAAAGGATAAACATCAGGATTTGTCTTATAATTATCTCCTTTAGTCGCATAACTATCTCCAGTTTTAATAACACGATGAATTAGAGGATGCTTTTCCCCTCCATTAAAAATAATTACATCTCCAATTTCTATATTTTTAGCCCCTAATACAAAAATTATATCACCCTTACTGAAGCCATTTTGGAAAGCCCAATCTTCACTATCATTCAAAGTTATTCCATATCTCTCATAGACAGAATTCGAGAAAGTATTTTCAAAGCCAGGGTCATGATGATACATGGAGCACGATTCAACAATTACCAAGGGTAAACTTGTACCAGTAATTAAAGATAATCCCGGGAAAAAGACAAACTTAATTATAATAAACGCCAATAATAATGTCACAAGAAAAGATTGCCAACTGTCTTTTTGTAAAAAGGCCCAAATATCTCTACACATTTCTTTTATTCCAAGAAAGGATAATTTATCAATCATATAATATAAAAATAAATCTTATTTATAACCCTTACCCAAGTTAACAAAAAAACAAGAAAGACATATAAATAATACAATTAATTTATATATAGGAGATTTCATCTAATTTCAAATGGCAAAAAAACAAGAAAAAGATTCCGTGAAGCTTAGAGTAGTTGAAGCGTTACAAGATGATGCATATAAAGGAGTTGTTAGAATAGACCAAGAACTAATGAGAAAATTAGATCTTGACAGAGGAGATATTATTTCTATTAGTGGAGATAGAAAAACATACTCTATTGTAGATCACGCTTATCCAGCAGACAGAGGAGAAGAAATAATTCGAATGGATGGGATCACAAGAAAAAATTGTAAAACTGGAATTGGCGAAAAAGTAGAAATTAGAAAAGAAATAATTCAAGAAGCTAAAAAAGTAATAATCGCACCTGCACAAAAAGGAATTATGGTTCAAGGAAATCCGGATAATTTTAAGAGAGGACTTTTGGGTAAGCCAGTTTTCAAAGGGGATATAGTGGTGATGGGGGGTTCACAGCGAAGGAAAGATTTAATGTCAGAAGGATTAGGAGATTTACTAGGCGGTGAGATGGGAGAAATGTTTAATCAAATGGGGCTGGGGGGAGTTCCTGGCGGTTTAACTCAAATTCGTTTTGTAATAGTTTCAACAAATCCAAACCAACCATGTATAATTGCAGAAAACACAGAAATAACACTAAACTCAAAAGCTGTAGATATGGTGGAAGAATCAATCCCACAAATAACCTACGAAGATATAGGTGGACTAAAGGAAGAGGTAAAAAAACTACGAGAAATGGTAGAACTTCCCCTTAAAAGACCAGAGCTTTTCGCGCGGTTAGGAATAGAACCTCCTCGAGGAGTATTGCTGCATGGCCCTCCAGGAACAGGTAAAACATTAATAGCGAAAGCCGTAGCTAACGAATCCGAAGCACATTTTATTGAGTTCAATACCGCAGAAATAAATGGTCCACTATTGGGGCAAACAGAAAAGAATATACAAAAATTATTTGATGAGGCAGAACAAAATGCTCCCTCAATTATTTTTATAGATGAAATAGATTCGATAGCAATGAAAAGAGGAGATAGGGGTCCAAATGATTTTCTAAACACACCAGTTATGGCATTATTAAAACATATGGATGGATTAAGAGACAGGGGAAGTGTAATAGTTATGGCTGCTACTAATAGATTAGATTCTTTAGATGAAGCATTAAGAAGACCTGGGCGTTTTGACAGAGAGATAGAAATAAACGCGCCGAATAAAGAAGGTCGAATTCAAATTCTAAAAATACATACAAGAGGAATGCCGTTGACTAAAAATGTAGATCTAGACGAAATAGCGACGAAAACACATGGATTTGTAGGAGCGGATATATCTGCCCTTACAAAAGAGGCGGCAATGTCAGTCCTTAGAAGAAATTTACATAAGTTTAAGCTAGATGATAACGAAGAAATACCTAAAGAGGCACTTGAATCTCTTAAAGTTAGAAAAGAAGATTTCGATGAGGCAATGAAATTTGTTCAACCATCTGCAATGAGGGAAGTTCTTTTTGAAACACCAGATATTGGCTGGGAGGATATAGGTGGGGCAGAAAAAGTAAAGAGAGATTTAAGGGAAACAATAGAATGGCCCTTAAAATATCCGGAGTCATTTGTAAGAATGGGAATTTCTCCTCCAAAGGGAATATTAATGTATGGCCCTCCGGGAACAGGTAAAACTCTTCTAGCAAAAGCAGTAGCAAAAGAATCTGATGCCAATTTTATAAGGATAAATGGACCAGAATTACAAAAAGAAGGTATTGTTGGGAGAGAAGCAGAAAGGTTAAGAAAAATGTTTAAGAGAGCAAGGCAGGTTTCCCCTTCAATTATTTTTATAGATGAAATAGATAGTTTTGCAAAGAGAAGAGGTGGTGTAGGAGCTCATAGTGACTCTAACGAGACCCTTATCAATACTTTGCTGACAGAGTTAGATGGAATGGAAGATTTAACAAATGTAATAGTTATTGCAGCTACAAATAGGCCAGATATTTTGGACCCAGCATTAATGAGACCGGGACGTTTTGATAGGATAGTTTATGTTCCGGTTCCAGAAAAAGAAGGTAGATTACAAATTTTAAAGATTCACACAAAAAAGATGCCGCTAGACAAATCTATAGATATAGATGAGATAGCAGGAAAAACAGAAGGGTATACTGGTGCCGATATTGAATCTCTAGTCAGGGAAGCTGCTATGCTTGCTCTTAGAGAAGATATAGAAACCCAAAAAGTTACAAAAAAACATTTTGATAAAGCAATGGAAAAGATATTGCCTTCTGTTTCGGCATCAGATCAAAAGAGATACCAGCAGATTGAATCACAATATCTCAAATCAGCAAAAGCAGCTTTAACAGACTCTTCAGCAAGTTATGCTGGATAATTTTAAAATTATTTTATTCTCTTAGTTCTTCGTCTATCTTTTTTGAGACTTCTCTTAATCTTTTGAAAGTTAAATAAACATCTTTCTCAATTTCTTTTGTTAAATCTTCCAAATTATTAAATCTTAGAATATAACAATTCTCCTTCCGCGTGACCAATCCAGAATCCATCAACCTAGAAACATGATGAATTACCGTGGCTCTAGATAAATTAGAACGTTGCGCAAGTTGTTCAGACGAAAGAGAGCCCCCTTCTCTTAATAAATGAATAAAAATTCTAAAACAAGATTTTTCCTTATCCCTCTTATTAAACATTCCAAGACAGTTAGAAAACCATTGTATTTCCTCATTAAGAGGTTGTTTTTTGATAGGTTTTAAATTTACTATTCTTATCTCTTTTAAATATTCCATATAAACCATAGGATAGAAAGCTTTATATACTTGTTGATTTAAAGTAAACATGTTGAGTTCAGTTCAACATAATTTAAGATGACAAAAGAAAAACAAAATAAGCAAAATAAAGAAAAAGATAGTAACTACTTAGAGCAATTACAAAGACTTCAAGCAGAATTTGATAATTTTAGAAAAAGAACGGAAAAAGAGAAATATGAACTTCTTAAAAACGCTAATGAAGATTTAATTGTTAAATTATTAGGAGTTTTGGACAATTTTGAACTAGCATTAGAACACGTGGAAGATAAAGGAATAAAAATGATTTATTCTGAGCTGTATTCTATATTAGAAAAAGAAGGATTAAATATAATTAAGACAGAAGGAGAGTTCGATCCAAAAATTCATGAAGCGATAATTCAGGAAGAAGGTAAAGAGAATGAAAAAATAGTGGAAGAACTTCAAAAAGGGTATATTCTTAACGATAAAGTTATAAGGCCTTCAAAAGTTAAAATAACTAAAACGATGGAGCAGAACAATGGGTAAAATTATTGGAATTGATTTAGGAACAACATTCTCAGCGGTAAGTGTATTAGAAGGTGGAAAGCCAAAAATTATTCCAAACGCTGAAGGTAATAACACAACGCCAAGTGTAATTTCTATAAAAGATGGAGAAATATTAGTAGGAGAAATCGCGAGAAGACAAGCGGTTGTAAATCCTAAGAATACTATCAGAAGTATAAAGAGATTAATGGGACAGAAAGAAAAAATAGAAGTTGACGGGAAAAAATATAGCCCAGAACAAATTTCTGCAATGATTTTACAGAAATTAAAAAAAGATGCTGAATCATATTTAGGTCAAGAAATTAAAGAGGCTGTTATTACAGTTCCAGCTTATTTTGAAGATGCTCAAAGGCAGGCAACAAAAGACGCAGGAGAGATAGCAGGATTAGATGTTAAAAGAATTGTTAACGAACCGACAGCCGCAGCTTTAGCTTATGGTTTAGAAAAATCCCAAGAGCATTCTATATTAGTTTTCGATTTTGGTGGAGGAACTTTTGACGTTTCCATATTAGAATTAGGAGATGGAGTATTTGAAGTAAAATCTACTAGCGGAAACAATCGCCTTGGTGGAGATGATATAGATGAAGTAATTATTGATTATTTAGCTAAAGAATTCAAAAAAGAAAATGGATTTGATATAAGAGAGGACCTGGTTGCACTACAGAGGCTTAAAGACGCAGCAGAAAAAGCGAAAATAGAATTAAGTTCAACCACACAAACTAAAATTAATATACCATACATAACAGCGAATCAGACGGGCCCAAAACATTTAGATATTAAATTAACAAGAGCAAAATTCGAGGAAATTTGTTCGCCTATTTTTGAAAAATTAAAAGCTCCAACAAAACAGGCAATTAAAGATGCTAAGTTAGATAAAATTGATAAGATCATTTTAGTTGGAGGAAGTACAAGGATTCCAAAAGTTCAAGAACTAATTAAAGAAATAACGAAATTAAATCCAGATAAATCTGTTCATCCCGACGAGGCTGTATCATTAGGAGCTGCTATTCAGGGCGGAATTATAGGTGGAGATGTAAAGGATATATTACTATTAGATGTTACACCATTAACATTAGGAATTGAAACTCTTGGAGGAATCAAAACACCATTAATTGAAAAGAATACAACTATACCTACAAAAAAGAGTCAAGTATTTTCTACAGCCGCAGATAATCAGCCAGCCGTAACGATAAATGTTTTACAAGGTGAAAGAGAAATGGCTTCTGATAATAAATCATTAGGAAATTTTGATTTGACAGGAATTCCGCCAGCACCTAGAGGAGTTCCTCAAATAGAAGTTACTTTTGATATAGATGCTAATGGAATTGTAAATGTTTCAGCGAAAGATTTGGGAACAGGCAAAGAACAAAAAATAACTATTACAGGTGGATCAGGATTAGATAAAGATGAAATAGAAAAGATGGTCCAAGAAGCTGAAAAATTTAAGGAAGAAGATGCAAAGAAAAAGGAAAAAATAGAAGTTAAAAATAATGCAGAATCTTTAATTTATTCCACTGAGAAAATGTTAAGCGAATATAAAGAAAAAATAGACGAAGAAACTAAGGAAAAAATAGAGAAAGAATTAGGAGAATTAAAAGAAATTGTTAAAGAAGATGATACTGAGAAAATAAAGAATAAATTAGAAGAAGTTCAAAAGATATCTCAAGAGGTAGGAACTAAAATGTATCAGCAGGCCGCAGCCGAAGCTTCACAAAAAGAGGAGTCTAAAAAGGAAGGAAATTCTGATGAGAAGGTAGTTGACGCAGAGATAGTTGAAGACGAAGCAGAAGACAAAGAAGACAAAGAAGAAAAAGCTGAAGAAGGAAAGTAAATATCTTTTTTCATTTTGAAAATTGGAGTTGTAAATTATGGGAAAAAAAGATTATTATGAAATTCTAGGAGTCGACAAGAATGCCGACAAAGATGTTCTAAAAAAAGCTTATAAGAAATTAGCATTAAAATATCATCCAGATAGAGCTCCGGAAGATAAAAAAGAAAAATACGAAGAAAAATTCAAAGAGATAAATGAGGCATACGCTATTTTAAGTGACGATAAAAAGAAGGGACAATATGATTCTTTTGGTCATAGTGCTTTTGAACAGGGTGCTGGAAATTCAGGTTTCAGTGGTTTCAGTGGTTTTGGTGGAGGAGATAATATTTCAGATATTTTCAAAGATTTATTTGAAAATCATTTTGGTGGAGGATCTTCTAGAGGTCATTATAGCAGAAGAGTTGGTGAAGATCTAGAGTATGAATTAATGATAGATTTTAAAGAAGCCGCATTTGGATGTGAGAAGGAAATTACAATTAGAAAAAATATTTCATGTGAATTATGTGGAGGAACGGGAGCCAAAGACAAGGAAACAGAAAGATGTAGTAAGTGTAATGGAGAAGGTAGAATATCAGTTAATCAAAGAACTCCTTTTGGAGTTTTTCGTCAAACAGCAGTATGTGATGAATGTGAAGGAGAGGGAGAAATTCCAAAACAAAAATGTAATCATTGTAATGGGAGAGGAATAGTAGAAGATAAAATTAAAATTAAAATTAAGATTCCAGAAGGAATAGATAATAATCAAATAATAAGAGTGGAAGGAAAAGGAAATTCTATAAAAGGTGGCGAAAATGGAAATTTATTTATTGTGATTAGAGTAAGGCCGCATAAAACATTCAGGAGAGATGGCGACGATATTTATATGGATTTTCCAATAAGCTTCTCACAGGCAACACTCGGATGCAAGGTTTCTATCCTTACACTATCAGGAAGTAAAAAAATAAAAATAACTGCAGGAACAGAATCTGGAACAATAATCAGATTAAAAGGAGAGGGAATCAAAAATGTTAATGATTATAGGACAGGAGATCAATTTATTAATCTGAAGTTGAAGACTCCAAAAAAATTGAATAAAAAACAAGAGAAATTATTTAAAGAATTATCAAAATTAGAAGAGTAATTATTTTAATATTATTTTGTAGTACAAATAACTTTTCCATTTGTTATAACAAAAGTATCTTCAAATTGGCTAACAGGTTTTTTACTTTTCTCAATTAGCATAGGGTACTCATATAAAATTCCCTGCTTAGTTAACATGGATAAAATAAACTTTAATTTACCTTCAGATAATTTATCTCCCATTTCTTCTACTAACCATCTCAAACAAAATGGCTGAGTTTCAAAATTTTCCTTAATAAATTGCAAGACTTCGCGAGCATCTCTATCCCTAACAGGATTATTAGATTGTAAAATATAAATTCCCCCAGGCTGTCCCTCATAAATATCACCAACTCCAGTAGTCACGAATGGTTCAATCGCAAAAGCAATATCATCCAAAATTATTCCGTTTTCATTTTTATAGTTAGATATAGTTAATCCATCGTGAATACTATCTTGCCCAAGAGAATGTCCAGATAAACTTTTTATTACGGAAAGATTAGAGTTTTTTTCTTTATTCCAACTCTCTAAACTATTTTGAACGCTATTCCCAACTTCATGCACCTGCATAGCAAGGTGAATTTTATTTGTCACATTTTCTAATATTTTTTCATTTAATTCCATAATTTCTTTAAATTTATTATCTTCTGTTAAATCTACAGAAAATGCCGTATCAGCAATATATCCATCAACAGATACCCCAATATCAACTTTTAAAATTCCTTCAGCAATTGTTTCATCTTTGGGTGCAGGAGTATAATGTGCAGCAACTTCATTTAAGGATAGATTAACAGGAAATGCAGGCTCGCCCCCAAGCTCAAATATTTTATCATCAATGGACTCCGCTATATCAATAAGTTTAACACCGGGTTTAATTATGCTTCTGGCAAATTTCTTTATCTCCTTAGCTATCTCCCCAGCTTGTACATATGATTTTATTTCTGATTCTTCCATTTTAAATTGTGTTTTCCTTCCTCCTTCTTTCTTTAGGTAAGAAACTAAATAAAGTTTTGCCATCATCACCTATCTTACCCATACCAACAAAATCTTTTCCATCTGCAGATTTAACTGACGCGAATCCATTTTCCATTTTCTGTTCCACAATTAAATCAACGTCCTTACCTAAGAACCAATCTAATTCTTGCTTCTCATTTAAAATTAAAATCCTTTCTGTTAATTGTTTTTTCCATGTGTGCATTCCATCTAAACTCAGTCTGATTTCATGAATCCCATTACGATTTATCATATCTTTTCCAACATAAAGACCAACTCCTTCAATTGGTAATAATCTCCATATCTCCATAATTTGTTCTGTAGATAAATCTCCAGAGTATGCTCGAATACGTTCTTTTCCACTTCTAACTAAAAGTTCAGGAATTTTTTTCATACCTAAGTTATCTAGCCCAGATATAAATTTCTTTTTCTTAGCCCTGTCCATAATATGTATTTTCACTTTGCTTCCTCTGATTTTTTAATTAGTTCAGAAGATGCCTGAATTTTAGCCCCAAGTCCATCCACTATTTTAATATTATATTTATCACAAACTTCTTTCTCGGGTATATTCCCAATATTTCTATCTCCGCCTTTGGCGAATATTTGTGGACGTAAAAAAGCTAGAGATTTACATACGCTACTATCTTCATCGATACTCTCAAAAACTTCATCAACAACTCTCAAAGATTTTATAATTTTAACTCTCTCTTTAAATGGCATAAATTCTCTTCCTTTTTTAATAATAGATTGTCTATCATTATTTACAATAACCACTAACTTATCTCCAAGTTCTTTAGCCAATTCAAGACATTCAATATGTCCAACATGTAAAGGGTCAAAATATCCAGAGGTTACAACAACAATTTCACTCATTTTTTACCTCTTCCGATATTTTCTTAATTTTTGCTACAAAAAATCCATCAGTGTTATTATCTTGTGGATATAATCTCAGGCATTTTTCGACATCTTTAGATAATTTCTTACCTTCCCATTCACAAACTCCACATCTGAATTTAAGAGGCAGATTAATTTTTTCAACTTCAATATCAAATTTTTGAATTAGATAATCGACAATCATTTCATTTTCTTCCGGAGCCAAAGTACAGGTAGAGTATATCATAGTACCACCGACCTTCAAAATTCCTAAGGCCGCTTCGGCCAGTCTACGTTGTGTTCCAGCAATTTTTTTTATCATATTGATATTCCATGCCTGAAGAGTAGATGGAGATTTTCTCAAAGTTCCTTCTCCAGAACATGGAGCATCAACTAAAATTTTATCAAATTTAAATTGAGTTTTTTTCAAAAACCTTTCACAAAGGGCAAATCCTTCCTTCCTGGTAACTATAGTATTCATTACACCACATCTTTCTATATTAGAATTCAAAATTCCTATACGTCCCATGCTAATTTCATTAGCAATAATAGTTCCGTCGTTATTCATCATAGCTGCGGCTTGAGTTGTTTTACTTCCAGGAGATGCGCATAAGTCCAAAAGAAAATCTCCCGCTTCTGGTTCTAAAACCATCATTGGTAACATAGAAGAAATTTCTTGAACATAATAATATCCTAATAAATGTTCTCTAGTTTTTCCTAGTTCTCCAGGCTTTAATATGGAGTCAATAATCATAACTTCAGGAAATTTTTCAAATGGTTGTCTCAATTTCCATCCATAGTTTTCTAACCTAGTTTTTAATTCTTCAACTGTAATTTTTAAAGTATTACATCTAATTGAACTAGGGGTTTTAGTATAAGATATATCAAAAAACACTTTGGCGCCTTCTTTTCCCAAAAGCTTTTCCATTCTCTCAATAAATGCTTCTTTTGGAGGAAATTTCTCTTTCAAATATTCTGAGTAATCATCTCGGTCTTTCATATAATAATTCAATAAAAAGGGACTTTATATTTCTAACCCAATATCTACATTATAAGCCAATAATCCTTATTAATGTAATACAGTTAAAATTTTAATGATAAAAGGACCAAATCATGTGGTACACTTAATAGTTATGGGATTAATTAGATTAATTCTTTTTTTTACTTTTATATATGCGATAATATCTAATAGACCACTTATCCAAGTAGTTTCCCTTATTGCCTTATTTATAACATTTATCCCATGGATATTTAAAAAAATATTCAATATAGAAATACCTGCAGGATTTGAAGTTATTTATCTAATGTTTATATATGGTATATTAATTATAGGAGAGCTTAGAGGTTTTTACTCTGGTCTTTGGTGGTGGGGTATATTAATAAATTTCACTTCTTCAATAGTTCTTGGTTTTGTAGGGTTAAGCATAATACACGTTCTTTACAAACATAATAAAATAAGCGTGTCTCCCTTTTTCGGGGCAATTTTGATATTCAGTCTTGCAGTTTCGATTGATGTACTTTGGGAGATATTTGAATTTACATTAGATACTTTAATCCATTCCGGTCTACAAAGAAGTTTATTTGACACAATGGAAGATTTATCCATAAATATTATGGGAGTTTTACTCGTGTCTATTGCAGGATTTTTTCATATAAAGAAGGGAAATCAAACATTAGTTAGCACATTTTTTACAAAAATGCTAGAAAAGCATCTGGGATTTTTAAGCCAAAAACCAGCAATGAGGGATATAAAAATAAAATTTCTTGATTTAATAAAAACAGGAGAAACTAATAGAATTGAGTTCAAATCTAGCCTTAGAACAAATCTCCATACAGGACAGTTTGACAAAAAAATAGAGCTTAGTACCCTGAAAACAATAGTTGCGTTTTTGAATACAAAAGGAGGAAATTTATTGATAGGGGTAAATGATAATGGACAAATACTTGGATTAGAGAAAGATGGTTTTCAAAATAATGACAAGACGGCCTTGCATTTTACAAACTTAATAAAATACCATATAGGAAATGAATTCCTTCCATTCATTGGGTTTAGTATAATAGAAATACAAAATAAAAAAACAATATTAGTAACATGTATGGAAAGTCAAAAAAGAGTTTTTTTAAAAACAGAAAGTGGGGAAGAGTTTTATGTTAGAAATGGACCAGCCAGTGTCAAGCTTAATGGGAATTCTTTAATTGATTATGTTCAACATAAATTCAAAAATTAATCTTTTAAACAAGAAGGATTTTTACAGGATTTTTTTATAAAAAGCAGTGGGAAAACAATATCACTAATACAACACGGGAGATAAACGGCTAAGAACACCAAGAATGAAACTAATAGGATAGCTAGAAAATTCATTTCAATACTAAATGTTAGTAAATAAAATAAGCTAGCAAAAATTGATAGAAATACATGAAGTGAGTGACTTAGCCTAAATATTCCAAAAGACATCCCTATAATTGATCCGATAAATGCAACACTAATAATTAAAATTGGATTTTCAATAATAGGTAAATGAAAATGAGTATGCAAAGAAAATAAATTTCCGGCAATCCATGGAAAGATGACATCACTGAAGCTTCCTATAAAAATTGCTCCACTAATTCCCACTAAAATTGTTTTTATGATAGATTTATTATATTTCCAATAAATTGCTGATGTTGCCATAGCAGAAATTAAAACATGAGCAGGATGCATAATCTCAAAAAGCGCAGGAATAGTTCCCACAAAATATTCTTTATTAATAAGATATAAAATTACCACCAAAACTCCAGCGAGTAAGCTAGCAGCCAAGGTAAAAGGAGAGTGATGTTTAAGTTCTCCTATAATTTTTGATTTTCTTTTCTTGTTCATAATTAAGTTATAGTTTTTCCGTTTATAATATTGTTGCTAACTAAAATAATTTTTTCTGTCTCTCTCCATCAATAATTGCTCTCACATTTACTCCAAACACGTTAAAAATATTTTCCACCGCAGGTAAAATTTGGGTGTTTAAATAATAATCAATATTATATTTTGTCTCATCATTTGGCAAGAAAACTTTATCTCTGACTAATTTTCCGCGACCCTCTCCAATATAGTATTCTATCACCATGCCAAGTTCAATATGAACGCCACTAGCTTCAATTTTTTTTGCAGCAATTACATGAGGTCCTTCAGAAATATATTCATTTAAATGTCTTTTTAATTGTGTCCGAATGGTTAATTCAGATTTATCTATTTCCCTATTTTTTAATTTCTTAACTACATCTTTTAACATAGCTAATGAAGATATTTCATTCCCATCTTTTAAAATTTTCACCAAGATATCACTTTGCAATTTTCGAGTTAATTGGCACCAATCTCTCCTTACAGTTTCAAATCCACGAATTTTAATTTTCCCATCGCTATCCAGCAACGCATATTTTTTCTTAGCTCCAACATTTGTGCCCCTTTTTGCAACAAATAAACCTCTGGAATAGAAATCCTCTAAATCTAATTCCATAATTCCCGGTAATTCATTATTAAGTCTTTTCAAAAATTCTAAAATATCTTTTTCACTTTTATCATTTTGTAAAAAAGCTATAGAATCAGTATCGCTGTAAATAATTTCAAAACCTTCATCTCTTATTTTATCAATTGTATCCCCAGTAAATTTTCTAACAAATGCTAAAGTAGCCGCAGCCGCCTCTCTTGAATAATATCTTGCTCCAAAAAATCCCTGATATCCAAAACTTGCATTGGCCAATAATTTATATGCATTTGATCTAGCTTTAGTCATCGCATTTTTATCTTTGAAATATTCTTTCTTATATTTTTTTCTTTTCTCAACAACTTCTGCTAGTAATATAGAAAAAAATCCTGCTTCTTTTTCAAAGCAAACTTTAGTTTTTTTACCATTTAAATCAAATTCAGGAGATAAATATCCTTCTTCATTTTCTTTACATAAAGTTGCCATAGAAATATTAAACGAAACAATTATACTAGCATGCATAGAGGTAAAATCAAACATGACTAGATTTTTGTAAAATCCGGGCTTTGGTTCAAAAACAAACGCTCCTTCAAATTTACCATTCATTTTTCTTTCATTAGATTCATCATATCCAGGACGTTTTTCAGCAATCTCATTGAATCTATCCAAATTATGTAGAATGTGATTTTCAACATGGGTTGCCATACTATCACGGGTAATGTTAAAAATTGGTTCCTTAATGATTTTACAAAATTCAGATATGTCAGACCAAAGTTTCTCGGCGAGTTTATATGTTACAGCAGAGTCCTGAAGATTATAAGAAAAAAAGTCAACCCAATCAGAATCTTTCATATTATCTAATCTCTTAAAATCAAAATCCTCTTTAGCTTCTCCAACCAATTCTTTTGCAACTTCATTTAAAGAGAGAGTTTCTGATTGAAGATATTGTGAAAATACCGAACTAATAAATCGATATAAGTCAACATGGACAACTCCACTTATTTTACCGGCAGGAATTCTTCCTCCCCCAAAATTAGGAGGTCTACCGTCAACCCCCAAAATTAATTTTACTTTATTTTTTTCTGCTTTGGCTCTTAAATAAGGCAAATCAAATCCATCAGAAAAGTATCCAGTTAAAATATCGGCGTCATATTCTCTAACATATTCAGCAAACTTTTCCAACATATCAGCTTCGCTGTCAAATAATTCTACATAATCTTCTGATTTCCCATGTTTTTTCCATGTTAAAACTTTCTGTATATCTTTCCCAAAAAGGGATACCATAAAAATTTCACCAGCCCCAACTTCACGTCCACTAGTTTCAATATCATAGGCCAAAATTCTAGGCACAAATTCTTTTTGTTCTTCCGATAATTCAATAGATTCTGCCAAAACACATAAATTAACATCAAAATTTCCTATACCAGATTTTCCAATTTCTGATACATCAACATCATCCCCCTCAATATCATACCATTTCAGTGGTTCAACTTTTCTTTCTTTAATGTATTTTGTAACTAGGGATATATCATACTCTCGTCTCTTTAAAATGCCATCAATATCTCCGATTTCCGAGGCAATATCATGAGCATCTTTGTGATTTGACACATAAACCCGAATTGCTTTAACATCTTTCCCTAAAAATTTCTTATCTAAAATCTCGGTTCTTAATATCTTAGAAGTTCTTGATGATTTTGAGACTTTAATTTTAATAATTTTATCTGCAATTTCTTTAGCATCAGCACCTTCTTCTAAGATTAGCCAAAAATTCGCTTCATAATAATCCACAACACATACTTTTCGCCCTTTATCATCCCGCCCAATCATTCGTACACAATTTTGCCCGTTAAAGTCAAAATAGTCATAATCTATAGGTAAAAATTTAAATTTCATATATAATAAAATAATGGAATACTTATATTCTTTTTGAATAGATTATGTAACTACTATTTAGACATAACATCCATAAACTTTATAAAGTATAGACGCTTAAATATAGTATGGTATTAGACGCGTATGTTGTTACTTTGCCTCATGTAAATGTACTAGATGGAGTAAACATGAGTCATTTTTCAGATTTTAGAAGTCCAGAAGTTACGATAGCAAATTCTCCATTAAGTGCAGTCAGAAATGCATTGTTTCATAAGCTTTTAGATGGATCGGGCAAAAAAATAGATGTTATGATGGCAATTAGGGCATTAGGAGCATGTGGAAAACTAGAAAATTTTGTACATGAAATTCCTACAGTATTCATGGAGGGTGGAAAACGTATTTCTCAATATGACAAGGGTTATAGAAATATGCAGGTGGCAAATGAAGCTGTAATAATTGCAAAAAAGAAAGGAGACCCAGATAATCCACAAAAATATATGGCTGAAGCTGGACGTTACGTAGATTTTCATAATAACCATCGTCCAGATAATTATATTAACTAATTCTACTTATACATAATATGGGAGTACAGATATCGGAAATCATACCGCGTAAGAAAATAGAATTATCTGAGTTAAAAGACAAAGTTATAGCTATTGATGCGTTCAACACATTGTATCAATTCTTAACGACAATTAGACAAATAGATGGAACTCCTCTAATGGATAAAAATGGAGACATTACTTCACATCTTTCTGGATTATTTTATAGAAACATTAACTTATTACAAGAGGGGATAATGCCTGTTTATGTTTTTGACGGCATTCCTCCAGAACTTAAACAAGAAGAGATAAAAAAACGTAAAGAAGCAAAAAGAATTGCTGAAGAGAAATTTAAGGAGGCAAAAGAAAAAGAAAATGTGGAAGAAATGAAGAAATACGGGGGAAGATTTGTAAAAATAACTGATAAAATAATTCAGCAATCTAAAGAACTCTTGGGGGCAATGGGAATTCCAGTAATCCAAGCTCCATCAGAAGGAGAATCCGAAGCGGCAGTCCTAGCAAGGACAAAAAAAGTTTGGGCGGCTGCCTCTCAAGATTATGATTCCTTACTTTATGCAACTCCTTATTTAATTAGAAATCTAGTCTCAGCAAAACGAAAAAAAATGCCATCGGGACTATATGAGGATATAAAGCCGGAGCTAATCGAATTTCAGCAAGTTCTGAACCAGCTTCAAATAGATAAAGATCAGCTCATTTGTCTTGCAATCCTAGTTGGAACAGATTATAATCCAGGTGGTGTAATGGGCGTTGGACAAAAAAGAGCTTTAGAAATAGTTCAGAGATATAAGTACCCAGTAACAATATTTGAACAGGCTAGTAAAAAATACGAACTTACATTTGATTGGCAAGAAATATTTAAACAGTTTCATGAATATGAATCACCATATGAGGAAGAAATAGTCTTTGAAAAAGTTAACGAAAAGAAAGTAAGAGAAATATTACTTGCTCATGATTTCTCAGAAAATAGAATTAATGCTGGGCTACAAAGAATAAAAGCAATAGATGAGTTAAAGAAGCAACGTGGATTATCAGATTTTTTTTAGATTTATCCTCTAACTATTACATAAATTATATATAAAACATAAAGTAACACAAATAATATACCATCTTTTCTTCTAAGCCCATGTTTCTTCCCTGTGAACATAAATATGAAGAGTAATGATGTAGCAAGGAACATTATAGCAACATCAAAACCCACAAAAGAAGGAATCATTAATGGCCTGATTAAAGGGACTAGTCCGAGAACCCATAAAATATTAAAAACATTACTTCCAATTATATTACCAACAGCAAGGTCGACATTTTTCTTCAGGACGGCAACAATACAAACTACTAATTCGGGTAGAGAAGTACCAATTGCAATTATACTAGCGGCAACAAGATATTCACTTAATCCTAATTGACTTGCAATAAAAACTGCGCCATCAACTACCCATCTAGCTCCAAAATAAATTCCAACTAATCCAAGAGAAATTTTTAAAAATATTTTCCACGTCTCTTTGTCAAAATGATTAGCTAGAGTAATCTCTTTTCTATTTTTCTTACTTATTCGAATAGTATAATAAATAAAGACTGCGAATAAAGATAACAAAATCAATGCATCAACTCTCAATAAAAAATTTCCATTAGCTTTAAAAAATATTTTACTGGTCAACAAAAATAAAACAAAACTAGAAAGAAGTGCGAATGGAATTTGTTTCCAAATTATATCATTCTCAACTTTAAAACTACCAACTATAGCCATAATACCAAGAACCAAAAGAATGTTGGCGATATTACTACCTATTACATTTCCAAAAGCAACTTCAGGAGCACCCCTGAGTGCTGCAAACAAGTTAACAATTAGCTCTGGAAGAGATGTCCCGAAAGCAACCACTGTAAGTCCAATAACCATAGAAGAAATTCCAAGTTTTTTCGCCATAGAAGAAGAACCGTCAACGATTAAGTTGGCACTCTTAACTAATAAGTAAAGTCCAATTAGAAAAAGAATATATGTTATAATCATAAAAACTTAATGTTAATTCTATATAAAAGTTTAAGCTTTATCTATTCTCGCAGTAATTTTTTCTAAAACTTTACGGTTTGTAGATTCTTTTTTCTTTTCATCTTTTTCCTTCTTCCCTTCCCTTCTTTTTTTAATCATTGATAAAATCTTTGGAATGTAAAATAATAAGAATATAGAGAGAACTGCAGCAACAATCATTATAATAACGGCAACAGCAAATCCAAATGGCAATATATAATTCCAAAAGACACTTAATAGTTCATTAATAAAAACAGATAGTTTCACAAATATTTTTGTAACTAATAAGCCTACAAATAAAGCAAGTCCAAGAAGATTCCCCGAAGAAACTTCAAAAAGCAGCAAATCTATTTTTTTACCAGGTATCCCTAGCATATCTCCGCTCACGATTAATCCATCAAGAAAAAATACTAAAACATAAAAATTAATTGCAAACAACCAAGTAATAGAAGGCACCATTCCAAAAACAACCTTCAGCCACTTAGCATTGTTTTCAAGCCATAAATTAATTTCACCGATTCTGACTTCAGCCTTTGTTAAGACAGGTTTATATTTTTCTATATTCACATTACCAGAATCATCAAGCGGAGAATAATCTTCAATAATTCCTTCTACATTCTCGACTTCAGAAGAACCCACAGGAACATCTGGAGAACCTATGGACATAACAAAACTTACACATAATAGAATAACCAATCCAATCCAAATCTTTTTCATATAACTGTATGTCTTTTCAACTTTTAAACATTGCGAGATAAACTATTTAAACATCCAACGGCTAAGTAAAGAATGAAAAGAGGAATAGTCACACTAATTTTATTAGCTCTACTAATTAGTCCAATGATTTTAGCTCCTGAGGAAGAAACTATCTTGCCAACAGAAGACGACCAAGTAAATATTAAAGAACAATTAAGCACATTAAAAGGCGGACTAGATGACACGACAGAGAATGTATTAAAGAGAGAAATTCAGGTACCTAAAGAACTACAAATTCCATTAAAAATAATTCTTGGGATAGATGATACTTATGCAATAACAATAGAAAGGTTTGTTGTTCTTTTAGGAATTTGGATGATGTTCTTTTTTTTAATTCAAGGGATATTAAAGCTAATGCCTTTTCTAAACAAAGGGTGGCAAAGTTCTATAGCTTCTATAATTATAACAACTTTAATCGCAATTACAGGGATGATAAATAGTATAGCAATATTTTATTTCAACTTAGGAAATACTTTTGAGTGGCTAGAAGCATTAGGTCCATTCCAAATAGTTATTGCTATTGCCATAGTTGTGTTAATTTTATTTATAACTCATCATGTACTTAAAATCGTTGAAAGAAAAATCCTTTTAACGGAAGCGAAAGACTCTGGAGAAAGCATTGGAGGACTGGTAGCCACAGCAAAAGCTACAGAAGAAAGTATTAAAAATCTAACAAAATAAAAAAAAAGAAAAACCCCCAGAAGGGGGTAATTTTTTAATAAATACTAAAATTACTTTTTACTAGTCTTTTTTACAGCTGCATCGTCTGCATTGAGTACTTCTGCATGAGTATCAGACTTTTCCCCATAAGTTTTTATCTGTCCCTGTTTTATTGCCTTTCTTACTGCCTTAAAGACAAAGCCAAGTAGAGCTATTATTAAAACTCCTACAATAATCGCAATCCATTGAACAAATTCAAATCCTGCCGGAATAGTAATGTTTAAAGCTTTTTGTCCTAAAGCTCTATAAATCATAAATCCAACAAAAGCAACCCACATTATCCATGCAATAACTTTATTCATAAGTGATTGCTTAGTATCCTCTTCAGCACTATCAGTAGCTAGAGTAAAAGTAAAAGCCGCAAGAATAATGAATGGTATCACTGCACTTAAAACAAATCCTAATGCAGAATAACTCGTCATCATCACATAAACTTCACTTGGAGTAATATAAGCCATAGAAAGGAATCCTACGATTATTGAAAAGACCCATCCTAAAATATTAGACCCATCTTTTCCATCTGCTTTTTTCCCCCACAACCCTTTTATAACAGGAATTCTACAGCCGATAGAAAATACCGCCATTGAAACTAATGCCCAAAATAAATATTTTGCAATATTTGCACTCATGTTTGCTTCTTCCCAGTTAGTAAACCAGTCTGAAATCAAAGTGTCTCCCGCGGCCGCAATAAATGGCATAGCGAACATAAACATAAACATACCTAACACACTAAGTGTTAGAATTTTTTTCATATTTTTTTCCATATATAACCCCCTTTCAATTTTGCATTCAACATAATATTATTCACACTCTTATCAACCATAAAATAAACAAGTCTCCACTATTTATAAACTTTCCTCGCTATATTCATCGAATAGAAGTAGCATCAATATATAATAATATTAAATAATTAATGTAATTATAAAATGACAACAACCAGAAAGGTTTATAAAGATATTATCTATGAAATTATATGATACCTATAGATGCTTACATATCTCAAGAAAGTCCAATAGATTATTTAAATACTACAAGTCCAACAGAGGTAGTTCGAGAAGCGGTAGGTCCTGAAGATCCAATCAATAGGACAAGGCCAGATCTTTCTTTAAATGTAGGCAGTTTTTTTGGTGAAAAATATCTTGGTGGAGCGCTAGGAACAGATATAAGATTTTCACCTGAAATTAGTGTAACAGGAACACTTATGTTTGGGATGAAAGGAAAGAGCTCAAGCACATATACTACAACTCCATCTCCCTTTACAGGAATTTATGGACAGATAACTAGAGATAAGGTAAACTCAACTAGATTAGGGCTAGGAGCAGATGTTAATCTAGGAAGCGAAGAATTATACGTGAGTGTGGGTGGTAGATTTTTCAAAGATGCTTCGGAAGAGGAGCTGACTGAAAAAATATTAAAAGGAGATACTGTTTTAAACTCTACAAACTCATCTACTTCCCTAAATAGAACTTCAGGTGGTTTTTATGTGGGAATGGGAACAAAGATTTCAGATTTTGAACTTGATATTGGATTAGTTGTAAAGCCAGGGGAGGGGACAGCATTCGGAGAAATCAGGGGCTCATACAATGGTCTTCAAATTAGTAGTAGAAACAGAGAGTCAAAAAGATGAAATCATTAAAATTTTTATCAGTATTATTGACTAGTATATTTTTATTAACTGTTGCAAGCGCAACTGCTTATTACGGAACTTTTATTGATGGTTCTGGAATTCTATCTCAAGCTGCCACAATAACAGACGGAGATTCCATTGATTTTGAAGTTGACTTTATCTCCTCCGACCCCTCAATTAACCTTAACGTAAAACTCTATAATTCTACATATGACCTAATTCATACATTTGAAGACAACACGGTTCCAACCGACCCAAGCTACAAAATATATACAATAACTCCAGCAATTTATTCAGTTCCCGGAACATACAAAATAATAGTTTTCGGATATGCAACAGAACTAACATTAACAGTAAACGCAGAAGTAGCTCCAGTTATAACTTTGACAGGAAGCAACCCATTAACTCTAGAAGCAGCAACCACATACGTAGAACAAGGAGCAACTGCATTAGATGATATAGATGGAGATGTAACTTCTTCAATAATAACTGATTCTTCATCTGTAAATATGAATCTTGTAGGATCTTATAGCGTAACATACGATGTAACAGACTCCGCAGGAAATAACGCAGCTCAAGTTATTAGAACAGTAAATGTAGTAGATACTACCGCTCCAGTTATAACATTAATAGGTAGCAATCCATCGACTCTAGAAGCAGCAACTATATATGTAGAGCAAGGAGCAAATGCTTCAGATAGTGTAGATGGAGATATAACTGCCTCGATAGTAACTGATTCTTCAAATGTGAATATGAATCTTATAGGAATCTACAATGTAACATACAATGTAACAGACTCCGCAGGAAATAACGCAGCTCAAGTTATTAGAACAGTAAATGTAGTAGATACTACCGCTCCAGTTATAATATTAATAGGTAGCAATCCTTTCACAGTAGACATTAGAGGAACATATGTTGAACGTGGTTTTATTGCGACAGATAGCTATGATGGAGATATTACATCATCTGTAGTAGTGGTTTCTTCAGATTTAAACACAGGTTCAATCGGCACATATCACATAACATACGATGTAACAGACTCCGCAGGAAATAACGCAACTCAGGTTACAAGGACAGTTAGAGTCGTTTCAAGTGGTGATGATGACGATGATGACTGGGAAGAATATAAAGATTATTACAGAAGAACACCATACACACAGAAGGAATCGCCAGTTGTATCCGAAACAATTTATTTACAAGAGAATAGCGCAAGAGAATCATCTTGGTTTAGAAGATTCATAGAATCAATTGTTAATTTCTTTAGAAGATTATTTGGGATTAACTAATTTTTTTCTTTTTCGATTCTTTTTATACTATCAAGATATCGTTTTTCTAATTTTTTTAAAACACTTGGGGAATAATTGTTCTGGTTTTTTCTTAATTCTGTTAATTGCTTTCTTAACTCTCCAAGATGCTGGCCTTTATTTGTTAAATCCATTTCTTTTCTTTCTTGTTTTATCATAATCCTTCTAATTGTACCATCAAATAAGAAAAAGAAAAATGCAGCTATTGCGCTTATCATATATATCCAAGAGATGCTTCCAAGAGAATCATATCTAATACTCCATATAACAATAAAAACAATCATATAAAATATCCAAAGCATTTTTCTTAAAGTTGAACTATCTTTAAACTCTTGTACAAATTTAAAATAAATTAATGTAGGAAGAACAGCACTAATAGAAACTCCTAAAACTGAATAAGGCAAAAGTATTGTCCTTAATAAATCTCCAGACATAAATCTAGTTGATAATAATGATACAGAAATTGAAACAATCCAAATTACAACTTTATTATCTTTGAATATATCTAACTTAGAAATAACAAGATAAATAACAGCCAAAATAACAGCCAAGATTAAAATCTTTTCAAATAATAAATCAGGAGTTCCACCAAGTATCACAGAGAAGAAAGGCCCCAACGTAGATTCAATAATATCAATTAATTGCTTCATCCCAGTACCAAGCCCTGAGGCTAAATCATTAGTATAATAAGCAGCAGAAACCAGAGGGGATATTAATAATGAAAAGAATGATACAATAAATGATTTTTTCATAAACAATAATAATAAAATAAGTTTATAAATTTAGCCTTTGGTAATACCATAATCTTTTTCAAGCTTCTTAATATGGGTATCTTGAGTAATATAATCTCTGTCGGAAACTCTGCCCGCTCTATATCCTGTTTCTAATAAATGTCTTTTTGCAGTAATCTCAGTTCTTGCTGTCGATCTAGCTAATTCTTCTAGGTGATCTGCCGCAACTTTTTCCGTTGTTCTCTGAATGGTTTTGTCAAAAAGTAAAAATAACAATGCTGCTCCCGCAGTTATTAAATAAACGTAAGAATATTTAATAGCAGTCCACCTTATAATTCCAATAGTAGTAAAAACGATGATAAAGAATATCCAAGCAATTTTTCTTGCAGTTTTATGATAGTCTTTCACAATGAGAAAAAATAATCCAAATGGAATGGCTGCGCTTATTGTTATTCCCAATGCTGAATATGGAAGTAATATGCTTTCTACAACATCCGCATTTTTAAATAAACTCATAGATAGGATGGATACTCCAATACTTACTATATATAATACCCAATTTGTTTCTTTAAAAAACGGAATTTTTTCTAAACTCTTCCAAAGAATAGCAAATACCATAATCATAAGTATAATTTTTGCTAAAAATAATTCTGGGGGACTAGTTTCCCCTAAAATAAATTCTAAAACAGGTTTTACAAATTCATAAGCTCCTGTTAAAACCTTATTAATCGCCTCAACGGGTTCACTTGCCGCCGAAACCATTCCGGCACCCATAGAAACAAAAATCATACTCAAAACAAAAATTCCAAACAACTTTTTCATATTAATTTAATAGGTTTTGCATTTATAAATATTTAGTCTTTTTGATATCCTACTATTTTTCTATTCTTACCAGCTCCTTCGTAAATAGGTACTTCTGATTTTGCTTGTTTAGGCTTATTTTTACTTTTTCCAGTTTTACTAAAATTCAAAGATATAATAACTCCTACAATAACTCCACCAATCCCAACTCCTACAAGATAATTCGGGCTTATTGTTTCTAATATTTTTAAATCCAAATTAACCATACCAAAACCCAATGCCATCACAGCAATTCCGGCAATAGATATAATATAACCCACCAACTTTTTCATACCATATAGAACAAATAATTCTTTATAAATTTTCTCTATGTCACATTATAGACCTAATTCATCCCACAAATATATATAAACTTCCAAGTTTCATTAGAAATATGAATAAGATATTAGGACTATTGGTTGGATTAATTTTTTTACTGATTCCAATTTATGCATGGATTGTAGATTTTTCAGGGTTAGGAACGGCAGCATTGATTTTCTTAAAAGGTGGATTGATGTGGTTACTTTTAGGGATAGGGACAGTTTTTCTAATTATTGGATTGACAAGGCTAAAAGATTAATCCCAATAATAAATATATAGTCTACAGAATTCTCCAGTTAATGGATAATCTATGTATTAAATGTAAAGGTAAAGGACTTTGTGGTAAGTCTTGCAGGATTTTAAATAAATTTATAGATAACGCTCCAAAACCAAAACTCCACTTCTCAGGAAAATCTGCACCAGAACTTTTTGTAGGGAGAATTGGATACCCTTATATTAATTCAGGAATTTTAACGCCGTCCGAAAATGACAACATTTCTAATTTCGCAACAGCAGAAGAATGGTCGAAAAATAATTTTTCAGTTGAAAATGTATTGAGGTTAAGAGGCCAATTGATTTATGGAAAATCAAAAATGAATATTAAATCTGAGTCGAAATTAAAACAAGTAACTCGGGAACTCGCTTTATCTTCCAAACCTGTTTCGGTTGAAGTTTTTTTGAAAAAGAGACCCACGTTTCAATTTACAGTTGACAAAGTTTTTCAACCTATGACAAATCCTGCACCATTAGAAAAAGCGATTCTAGAGGAAAACCCGAAGGTTACAAAAAAAGTAGACTATCTGACTTCGGATTATGATGTAAAGGCAACAACAGCATTAGAAGAACTTTACAAGTCAAATATTAAAGTAGACCATTTGCAGAAGCTACTATCTGTAGGACTCTTGGGAACGAAAATAAAGAGGAGGATGGTCCCAACTCGATGGAGTATAACAGCAACAGATGATACAATTTCAAAACAACAATTAGAAAAAATAAGATATTACTCAGAGATTAATCAAATAACTTTATTCTCTGGAAACTTCGTAGGAAATTATATTGAAGCGCTACTTCTTCCAGGACATTTTTCATTTGAAGCAATAGAGGCATGGTTATCTGGATCAACTTTCTCTACACAGACAACAGAGTTCTCTCAGGATCATGAAGGATTCAATGGGAGAAAAAAATATGCGTTTGAGGTCACCGGAGGTTATTATGCGATGAGATTACCTCTAACGGAATATTTAACGAAAATAAAACGGCAGGCAACAGTTTTAATTTTCAGAGAAATCCGACCAGAATACTACGCACCTCTAGGGGTGGGAATTGTTAGAGAGACAACAAGACGAGCATTCGCGAATCAACCACAATACTTCGGCACAATTGAGGATGCATTAAAAAACATAGAGGGAAGAAGTACTATATCTATTGAAGAGATTAAAGAAAAATCATGGATTCTAAATAATTATGGGAAGCAAAAGAGTTTGTGGGATTTTTAACCAGCAATACTAATCAACAAACCTTCAATGATTCCAGCAATTAACAACAAAGGAAAAACAACGAATATAAAAAATCTTATACCTTCTTCAATATTATGTCTTAATCTTTTTTCTTTTTTCTTTTTTATAAATATCGATGTTCCAATTTTCAATCCTATTCCAATAGAAAAGATAATTGCAGGAATTTCAAAGATTCCATGAGGTAGAAGTCTAAACAAAATGAATATACCTTCTTTAACAGCTGTTTCTCTGGAAACGAATCCAAGGATATAACCATTAGTAATAGTAACCAGCAAAGGGAAGAGTCCGAATAATAATCCTAATATAATCGCCATAAAACTTGCCCTTAGGTTGTTAAAAAATATGAAGCTAATTAATTCAATGGTAGTTTTACCCTCTAGCATTCCTATAATCTTAGCTATAAATCCAAATATTTCTTCTCTAAAAAAGATAGGATAAACAAATCCTATCAAAAAAGTCAAAGCGAAAAGTCCAAGAGCAAAAACTAGATACCATCGTGACTCTTTTAAAAATTTCCAACATAACAAATAATTTTTAACAAAGAAGTTGGGTTTCATCGTGTGAAGTATTTACTAATCATTTTAGTTTTTCCCGGATATTTCTTTTTTAAAAACAATCCGTAGCTTACCCCTACAATCAATCCACCAAGATGCGCAATGTTCCCGATTGGCAAACCGAAACTATTAGAGATAGCCCAAAGTCCAAACATTAGGAATACCATAGCGGCCCACATAGGTAGAGGTATAACAAAAAATACCAAAACAGGTAGTTTAGGAGTAAGAACTGCTAACAACCCACCGAGTGCGAAAATAGCACCACTAGCTCCGATAATAGATATATCTAAACCATTTTTTGTAATAAAAGATATTAGAATAAAGAATAGTGCAGCAAAAAGTCCACCAACAAAATATAATCCTAGGAATCTTTTTTTGCCAATTAATTTTTCTACAAAATTTCCAATAAACATTAGAGATATCATATTAGCAAACAAATGTCCAAATCCTCCATGCATAAACATACTCGTAACAAATGTCCAAAGTGTTTTTCCAGAAAGAATTTTTGATGGATTTAGAGCAACCCAAGAGAATATATTTAGGTTGTCAAATAAATTCATTAATATAATTACAAAAATAAAAAAAAGTACATTTATTAGGATTATAGTATTAGAATATGAGAGATTAAATTTAGGAAATATATTCTTAGGCCGGATTTTTTTCAAACTTGCACTATGTTTATTAAATTTTTTTTCAAACCAAGTTTTCATTTTAATCAGAATTCAGTAGGAAATATTATTTCCTCCCACGAAATTTCTTTTTTAAATTTGAAACTACTTTCTTCTTAACAGATTTTTTCACAACCACTTTTTTAACAGGTTTCTTAATAGCCGGTTTTTTAACAGGAATTTTTTTAACAACTGTTTTAGTTTTTATTACCTTCTTCTTCACTGGTTTCTTTACAACCGTTTTCTTTACAACTTTTTTAGTAACCGGTTTTTTAACAACAACTTTTTTATCACTAGTCTTCTTTGCATCAGCTATTTTTTTTCTAGCAGCCGCTCTAATCTCCTTCATTAAAACTTTTCTTTCAGCTTCCTCTTTTGCTATTTTTTTATTGGCTGTTTCTCTCTTCCTATTTTCCTTCTTTCTAATTATTTCAAGTTCTTCTTTAATTAATTCTAAATTTTTCATGGTTCTAGTTATTCGCGCCTTCATATCTCTAATTGGTTTAGAATTATCTGATAGTTCATAAACTTCAGCACATTCGTCACAACTAAACCCATTTTCTAGAGCTTTCTCTTCACTAACTTCGATATCGCACGACTTACAAACGTAAAATCTTTTTGTCTCTCTGCTACTTAAAATATGATTAAAATTATTTATTTTTTCTACTAGAGAAGATTCTAATTTAACCAAACACTTTTCAGTTTTTAATGTCCAGTAATAAATATACCAACCTTTTCTCTTATCTTTTTTTCTAATAAAAGAAACAAGTCCGTCGGCAGATAATTTATATAAAATATTCCTAACCTGATTAATTGTCAATTCCATTTTCTTTGAAATTAAAAATTCATTAACATCTTTTTTCCCAAATAAAATATCAACGATACGTCCAGTATTTTCACCAGCCATTTCCTCGACGAGATCATGTAGAAGTTTAATTTGCATATTCAATAAAATAGATTTTCATTTATATACCTTTCTCTAAATTATTAATCATAATAAAAAGTTAAAGAAGACAAATATAATTTATTGTAGTCATTATAAAATTAATATAAACCTATAAAAAAGAAATAGCCTAACTCATGTCATGGGACTATTTCATAAAAAGGACGACATACCGAAAATACCTTCTGCTCCGACGCTGCCAAAGCTTCCGGAAATAAAAGTGGAAGAGAAAACTAAGAGAAATCTCCCAGAGTTACCTTCATTCCCAGCTAATTCTAGAAACGAAAATTTTAATCAAGAGATAGTAAAATCAGCTATAACTGACATGCCATCTCCTGGAGAAGAAGAGGTACATGTAGAAGTTCCGACAGGATTACATGTTGTAGAAGAGCCAGAAAGGAAAACAACAATTCCTCCAAGGCCTTCTATGGAAAAATCAATACAAGAACCACCCGCAAGACCAATTGTTAAAGAAATATCTGAAGATAAAAATGAAATAACTTCATTAATATCGAAAGGTCCAATCATTAAAGAAATCGAACCAATCTTTGTTAGAATTGACAAATTTCAGAAAGCTCAAGAAGACTTTAGCCAAATTAAAGATAAAGTAAAGGAAATAGAGGGAGTTCTTAAAAAAATAAAAGATGTAAAGTTACAAGAAGAAATTGAACTAAAAGGCTGGACTGAAGATATCGAAAAAATCAAATTACGGTTAGGCGAGGTAGACGCAGATATCTTTAACCAAATTTGATATGGCAACTACAGAAGAGCTTTATATTTCATTAGATATAGAAAATTACAAAATTAACAAATCAAATATTTTGATTTGTCAAGCCAGTCTTCTAGAGACATTGAAACGTCTTCATAAATTAAAAGTTTTATCTAGACAAAAAAGAGATTTGAAAATAAAGTTATATAAATTGATTACATCTACTCTTTCTGAAATAGATTCCATCCAGAAAAATATGCCAACGCCTGCAGTCCCAAAAAATGTACATAAAACTATAGAGACAAAATCGAAAGGATCATTTTCAATGCGTGATGATATAGAGGATGAATTAAAACTAATTCAAGAAAAATTAAGAGAACTAAATTCTTAGATCACCAGATCTCTTACTAAGTAAAAACCTTGGTTTTTAAAAGACTTCCAAAATTCTTAAAAACCCATTCTCCTATTCTTTATAATGAAAAGAAAAGAACTCATAAAAAAATACATTGATTTTTTCAAATCTAAGAATCATGTAGAAATCAAAAATTCATCTCTGATTCCAGAGAACGATCCAACAGTTTTATTCACAACAGCAGGAATGCACCCACTAGTTCCATATCTCCAAGGACAAAAACACGCCCAGGGAAAAAAATTAGTCAACATCCAACGATGCATCAGAACCGGAGACATCGATATAGTCGGCGACACGACTCATCACACGTTCTTCGAAATGACAGGCAACTGGTCCCTCGGAGATTATTGGAAAAAAGAAGCACTAGAAATGTCATACGAATTCGCAACAAAAGAATTAAAACTTCCAGTAGAGAGAATAGCGATAACAATATTTGGAGGAGATAAAGATTTCCCACAAATCCCAAAAGATAACGAGGCAGCAGAAATCTGGAAATATCTGGGAATACCAAAAGAAAGAATAATATTTTTAAAAGGAGGCGTAGCAACAAGTAAAGAAAACTGGTGGGGACCAGCCGGAAAAACAGGCCCATGCGGACCATGCACAGAATTATTTTATTGGAAACTAAATGATACCCCAGTCCCGACCAAGTTCGATCCCGAAGATGATAATTGGGTAGAAATCTGGAACGACGTCTTAATGGAATATAACAAAGACAGCAAAGGAAATTACGACAAAGCGAAGCAACAGAACATCGACAACGGAAGAGGGTTAGAGAGAATGCTCGCGGTAGTAAACAGATTAGAAGACAACTACCTAACAGAAATTTGGCAGCCTCTAATCAAAACAATCGAAAAGCTTTCTGGAAAAACATATGATAAAAATAAAAAAGAAATGAGGATTATAGCTGATCATATCAAAGCTGCAACTTTCATCATAGCAGACGGGATAGTCCCAGGTAATGCCGAACAAGGTTATGTTTTACGAAGATTAATTAGAAGGGCGATTAGAAATCTAAAGAAAATAGGTGTTCCAATTTTAGAGATGGATACCACAGTAGAGATAGCGAAAGAAGTAATAAAAATTTATGATGATTATGATATCTTAAAAGAGAATAAGAAAAAAATTCTAGATGAATTGAAGAAAGAAGAAGATAAGTTTCAAAAAACACTAGATAAGGGATTAAAAGAATTTCAGAGAATGTGTGGAGATGACAATATTAATAGTAAAGAATGTTTTTTACTTTATCAATCGTACGGCTTTCCTATAGAAATGACTGCAGAGTTAGCAGAAGAAAAAGGAATTACTATAGATGAAAAAGGGTTTCATAAAGAATTAGATAAACATCAAAAATTATCTAGAACAGCATCGGCAGGAAAATTTAAATCAGGTTTAGCAGATCATTCTGAACAAACAACTAAGTTACATACGGCTTGCCATTTACTTAACCAAGCGTTAAGAGAAGTTTTACATGATGATAATATCTTCCAGAAAGGTTCAAATATAACTTCGGAAAGATTGCGTTTTGATTTTAACATTGATAGGAAATTAACAGATGAAGAGATAAAGGAAATTGAAGATTTAGTTAATAAAAAAATTCAAGATAATTCTCCGATAGTGCTGAAAGAAATGGATTTAGATAAAGCAAAATCTTCAGGAGCCCATGGAATATTTGATTCGAAATATGGAGAAAAAGTTAAGGTTTATTCAATAGGAAATTTCTCAAAAGAAATTTGTGCAGGTCCACACGTATCCAATACATCAGAGCTTGGTCATTTTAAAATTGTGAAAGAACAATCTTCGAGTTCTGGAGTTAGAAGAATTAAAGCAGTATTAGAATAATTATTTCTTTTTTATGTTTCTTTCAATTCTCTCGAGTCTTTTCAAAATAGTTTCAATCCCCTTCTCTGCTTTCCTATTTACTTTATAGCCATACTCCATTCGCTGTCTGTCTTTTTGTACTTGCCTGTTCTGACTCATTAAAATTACAGGAGCCTGAATTGCCGCTAAACACGACAGACATAGATTCAATAAAATAAAAGGATACGGATCCCATGTGTTAAGCCAAGCATAAATATTTGCTGCCATCCATAAACCCAAAAATATAAAAAACGAAAGAATAAATGCCCAACTCCCAGCCCACTTAGCTAGATTGTCGGCCGCTCTTTCCCCAAATGATCGATTTCCATGAATCAACCTAGCAATTGGGTTTATTTTGCTTCCCTCTTTTATCATTAAAGACAATAGAAAATTTGGTTTATATAATTAATGTTAATTTAATTATATCTTTTCGATTAAATTATTCCAATAATAGTTTTTCTGATTATTTCTATCAAATATTCGTCCCATTCTTATCTCTATTCCTTTCTTCTTTATCAAGTAATTCAAACACTTCTATTTGAGCGTCGTAAGTCTTTTGATCTGCCATAACTATTCTATATACTCCTTCTTTTGTTAGTGTTTGTTTTTCAGCAGCGTCGATAGAATGATTCCAAACTTCTCTGAAACGTATAGCATAGCTTCCTTCAAGAATATCAAAATCCTTTTTTGTCCATTGTATCCAAGCTTCCTCGTTAGCTATTGGTCTTTGATATGCTTTTCCCAAGTCTAATTTGAATATTTCTATTGCCCCTATTTGTGCCAACATGAAATCATCAATATGCATTCTCATGGCAACATATTTCATATGACAAACTTCGTCCTTTTCTGACCCACATATTTCTTCAATCACTCTTCTATGAGGGTGATTTCCCTTAGGAATTTCTATATCTAGAATTTTTATTTTTCTTTGTTCGGGCTTTAAAATTGCCTCAAATGGACAATATTCACATGAACTAAGTTTTTGAATTAGGTCTTCTCCAGAAGAATATTCCGCACGGATCATTGCTTTATCTATCATTTAGCATTTTATCGAGATATACTTATAAATATTATTATGGTAAAGCTATTCCAAATAGACACTAACTTTGCCAGGTTTTGCTCTTTTTGCCTTATTTTCGGGATCGTATTTCTCAGAATCATTTACAGAAAATATTTTTATATTCTTTCCAATATCTTTACTAATTTTTTTAGTATTTATTTTTTCTAATTCAAATGGCATAACATAGAGATAAATATTTTTTGCATCTTTCTTTGTTTTAGAAATAATTTCCCTAACATCTGAAACAATTTTTAAATTCAAATCCATATTAACTCCTGTCTTTATTATTTTAGACTCATCTAATTTCGGCCAATCAGCGACGGATATAAAATGTTTATTTCCCATCTTCTCCCAAAGTTCTTCGCAAATATGAGGGCAGAAAGGGGACAATATTTTCAATGTAGATTCTAAAGTTTTTTTAGAGGCTCCACCTTGTTTAATCAATAAATCGAACAGTTCTTTCAATTTAATAGTTGCTGCTCTATATTCAAAAGTATCTAATTGTATAGAAACATCCCTAATAGTTTCATTTAAGAGCGATAGAGTTTCTACAGAATCTTTTTTTTCTTTTTCTTCAAAAAGCTCGATAACTTTTCTAAGGAAACGAACACTCCCATTAATTCCTTTTTCATCCCAATCTATATTTTTATCAGGCGAAGCCAACCCAGACAAGAAAAACCTAGCAGTATCTATACCATATTTATCTGAAACAACTTCGGGCAAAATACAAGTTTCTGGTTTTGATTTAGACATTTTAATGCCGCCCTCTCCAGATAACATTCCTTGATGAAACAATTTTTTAGCAGGTTCGTCAAAATTAATCAGTTTTAAATCTCTCAAAAATTTAACATAAAATCTTGAATAGATTAAATGCATACAAGCGTGCTCTGCTCCCCCAACATAAGTATCTACCGGGTTCCAATATTTTACCTTTTTCTTGTCAAAAATTTCTTTACCATTATTTGGATCACAAAATCTTAAGAAGTACCAACTGGAATTAACAAAAGTATCCATAGTATCAGTTTCTCGTACAGCTTTCCCTCCGCATTTGGGGCAAACAGTATTAATCCATTTTCCATTAGTCAATAAAGGATTTCCATCTCCAAATTTAACATCTTTAGGTAGAGAAACTGGCAAATCTTTTTCAGGAACTGGGACCGCTCCACATTTATCACAATGAATAATTGGAATAGGTGTGCCCCAATATCTTTGACGACTAATGCCCCAATCACGAAGTCTAAAATT
>Ga0208904_1000466_pt1 | contig 34322 bp, 71 predicted proteins | sample AntAceMetag02UKB_FD_184774 | JGI IMG/M metagenome (GOLD analysis project Ga0208904, IMG submission 184774) | Saline lake microbial communities from Ace Lake, Antarctica - Antarctic Ace Lake Metagenome 02UKB (SPAdes) (version 2) | ecosystem: Environmental > Aquatic > Non-marine Saline and...
CCCCGACACGGACAGGGAGTCCACGACCCCTCTGGCCACCTACCTGGAGCAGTCATGAAGGAATTGATCCTGGCCTTCCTCGATGATGACGGGAACCTGACCCGCACAGAGACGGTCAAGAACTCCATTGGGGGCACCGGCAAGGAGGAGGCTGTCTTAGGGAGGAACATGTCCTCAAGCTGCATCCTGTGGTTGAAGCCGTTCACGGGGGCTCTCCCGAAGCGCCCACTGCGCCCGCAAGGAGCCTGATCATGCGTATCCGCATCACGGACAAGAACCCTGTCCCCTGGAAGCCCGAGGAACTGGCACAACGCCTCGTGTACATCATCGATGGGGACTACAAGGCGTTCAAGAGCCCCCAAGGGGGTTTGCCAGTGGACTTTGACCCCAACGACATGAAGCAGCCTGCTGCACGCTACCAGCTGGGCCCCAGCAACAACTACTGGCTCCACGTCAAGGGGGATGGGGTCTATGAAATGACCTTCCGGTATAGCGAATTCATGTCAACGGTCTCTCATAGCCTGGCCTTTGTCATCACACGCTTCTGCTTCGTCACTGCGGAGGTCACCCCATGAAGCAAGCTGCTGTCATCATGATCGTCCAGCAGGGGAAGGTACTTCTGCTCCTGCGCCCTCTCGCCCCTGGTGTCTCCTATGGGGGCCACTTTGGGTTCCCTGGCGGCATGGTAGAGGATGGTGAAACCCCTCTGGAAGCCGCCCTACGGGAGACCGAGGAAGAGGCGGGCCTTGTCCTCATCGACGGTGCCCATATCCCCCCTGATCTTCTGACCGTCACCACGATCCAGCACCCGGATGTGGGACTGCTGGAGGTGCATATCTTCCGGTACGAAGTCCACCATGCACTGCGGGTCATGCTGGGCAACGAGCACTGTGCTTTCATGTGGGCAGACCCGAAAGAGCCTGCAGTCTTGGACCTCAAGATGGGTGCGATGACCCGTGATTGCGTGGTGCAGGAAGGGCGGCAGCAGGAGGCAAAGAGCCCCCCTGATTGGATCTGGCCCCTTCTCCACACGCTCCCCCTGTTCCCTGATGAGCCTGGGGGATTCGGAGTGCGTCGTCGGCATGACGTGCATACAGGTGTTGATCTCTACTGTATCCCTGACACCGTCGTCATGGCTGTGGAAGCGGGCACGGTGATCAGCATCGAGAACTTCACAGGTTCCCAATCGGAGCCCCCGAGCCCCTGGTGGAATGACACCAAGTCCATCCTGGTACAAGGGGACTCCGGCGTCATAGTCTACGGAGAGGTAGAGCCTTTCGTGCAGAAAGGGGAATCAGTCTCGCAGGGGCAGCACATCGCCAAGGTGATCCCTGTACTCAAGAAGGACAAGGGACGCCCAAGGCACATGCTCCACTTCGAGTACCACGAGAGTGGGTCCCTGTATTCCGCATGGTGGCATCTGGATGAGCCTCAGCCTGACAGGCTACTGGACCCCACGGAGCGCCTGGTAAATGCTGCTGGGCACGGCAGGGAAGTATTTGACCTGAAGCGTTACGATTCCCACACCCTCTGCGTAGTACCACGGCAAGGATGATCCCATGGCCCTCCCCGAGTGCCCCAACCGCTTCCCAGAGCACTACTTCTGCGACGTGTGTGGGGACAGAAAGCACACCCCTGAGGAACGGATGGAGTACGGCAACCCCTTCGACCAGGAACTGGCAAAGAGGCAGATCAATGAGCGACTACAATATCCCAGCGGCAGCACTCCAGGACCCTGACACTGTCCTGCGGCTTCGAGAGCAGCTTCAGGATGTGAAGGTCGCAGAGCCTTGGGCGCGGGAGGGGCCCCTACATTGGATCCGCAGGGACACGACAGGGGGCATTCTCTGTGAGGTGCGGGATCATGTGGCGTTTGATGCGGGGGAGCCCTGTGACGGGCGTTTCGTGGTGTATTTCCGCTCTCTGTTTGGGGGTATGCAGGAAGTGCAAACCGTCCCCTTCAACTGGTGGCTCTCCTACCAGGATCCCGAGGGCATTCTCCTTGTCAAAGCAGAGGAAGCCAAGGCCAAGGCGGATGAGCGGATGCGGAGTAATGGCTGGCTCTTGATGGAAGGACAGAGCGCGTCCTCAACGGGGTAGGGTACAAGTCTGGAGGTGTCCTATGGTTCGCATGGTCGTCGGTTTCGCTTTCGCTTGGGATCGTAGTCTGGTCCTGCTCATCGACAAGAGGCATGGCCCCGATGTGGTCAAGGGGAAGCTGAACGGTATCGGGGGACGCATGGAAGGCGAGGAGAGCCCCCAGGAGGCCGTGAGCCGTGAGTTCGAGGAAGAGGCGGGCCTGGGCATACCCCCAGAGCGCTGGACGCACACAGCGACCCTGGGGGGCATAGGGTGGTCGGTCTGTTTCCTCCGCACTGACCTCGTGGGGGATGAAGTGCGGGGGTGGAAGACCATGACCGATGAGAAGGTGGAGTACTGGCCCGTGGTGAAGCAGAGCTACATGCGTGTGGCCCCTCACCTGGAGTGGGCTGTCCCCCTCTCCGCTTCTGACATCGTGAAGTTCCCTGTCATCGTCCGGGATGTGACCCCATGAAATACGACCCCATGAAATACGACCCCAGCGCGGGGCGGTGTCATAACGGGCCTGACGCATCCTGTGGAGTGGGCCATTGCAGGCCGTTCAATCGGGCGGGATTTCCCTGCGGGGTACTTCCCGCGTTTCCTGGTAGACATGTACGAGGCATCCTTCGCGGGGATGCCCAGGAGCAGTGCAAAGGACCACCTGGCTCGGGGGTACTTTGACGATATGGAATGCGAGGTGGAGGGCTACCTGGACAGCCTCGACATCGGGGAGCTGGACTACGAGACTGAATCCTGAGCAGATGCCTGTGGATTAACCACGGGGGTTTTTTAGGGGTTGTAATTGCGGGGGGTACTGCGTAGTAGGTCTGGAGGTGCTAAATGCACGACACCAACACTCCTGACACTCGCGGCCCCGTGGCCTACAAGCTCCGTTCCATGGGGCATCAGTGGGCCGATGTGGGTGAGATGCTCGGAATCACGGCGAAGAGCCGGAACGTCCTGGCTGCAGCTGCCGCCCGAGAGCACGCCAAGAAGGCAAACTTGCCGTGGCCACCGCCAAATGCCATTGGGCGGCAGGTGTACGAGATGTATGAGGAGGACATGTCCTGGGATCGCATCGCAAAGGCGCTGAACCGACCCGCGAAGGACATCCAGCGCTTCGCCCAGAAGCATGGCAAGACCATGGGTCTCCCGTGGCCCCCCATGTGCTCCAACGGAAACAATGCCTACATCCAGGCGTTGCAGGGCTTGACCTGGGAGGAGATCGGGGAGCACATGGGGCGAACCCCCCGTGAAACCCGCGCCATTGCCAAGAGCTGGGCTCTGTACGCTGGGATGGCGTGGCCCCTGCCCTCCGTAAGCCGCATGATGCGACGTGCCTACATGCTGTACAACCGGACTGACATGTCCTGGGGCATGGTAGCGATGATGCTGGGCTACTCGCACCCCGCCCACGCCATCGAGGGTGCCCGCAAGTGTGCCCAGGTCATGTGCTGGAAGTGGCCCCTGTCCGAAGGTGGTCGGCGCGGCCCCGAATTGCTGGAAGCCGTGGAGATGTCGGGCTGTCTCCCCTACCATGACATCGCGGACGGCGAATCCTGGGAGGCTGTGCAGGCCCGCTACGACTACGGCTACATGCACAACATCAGGGAAGCCACGAAGCGCTACGCGGATCGTGGGAACATGCCCTGGCCCCCCTGCGCCGTACCCAACGTGAAGGCGGTGTAGCCATGGCACACGTCCTCAACAACACCACAGGTGAAACCTTCACGGGTGAACATCTCCTGATCACTCCCTCCCCAGAGGTGGTCGCCGCCGCCCTGGCCCATATGCTGACTCTTTTGGGTGAGGATGCTCGGGTGGACTCCAGCGGAAGCTTGGTGCTGGGCCCCGGTGTGTGGGACAGGTGCAATGCACGCATCGACAAGTGGTTCACCGACAACCACTGCGGGTACAGCCTCTACATGGGCATCCTCTCCATCCAGCCCAAAACCCTCCTGGTGATGTGATGTCTACCGAGAAAAGCATGTACTGCTACCAGGGCACCGATGCAGACGGGAACCACGTCTACATCAAGCTCGCCGTGGTCACGTCACCGGAGCCCCTCTCCGTGAAGGACTTCGAGATGCAGGGTGGGGAATGCCCTGAACTGCATAACGACCCCCGCATCCTAACCGCAACCGAATTGCTGGGGCGAGCCTTCGAGATCGACCAACTCACCCTGTTCCCACATGGTGCTCTTATGCGTCGGCACATGCTCCTGGCGGGGGACCCCTTCCGCAGCACCCTCGAAGATGAGGAAGTGCAGATGATTCGCGCCCATCTGGAAGACCTTGGGGTGGACAACTTGCGCCCCATCATGCCCCTTCGCCCATCGCCCACTCCCTGACGGGGAGTAGGAGCCACCATGACTGCCTCCCAGGCCATCCTCAACCACGAGAAGGCGGAGATCGACTTCCGCTACACCACTGCCTACGCAGACCTTCTGAGGCACGCCAAGGAAAGCCCCGTGTTGTGCGAAGTGGTTTGTGAGATGCTCACCTCGTACCAGCTCCCCACGGCTGCGGCCTCCCTTCGTGGATGCGGCTACCGAGAGCTTCTCACCAGCGGTCCCCTGGATAGGATGGAGCGGGTGGCACATTTCATCGGCTACGACCTGATGGACGATGGGGATCCGGGCCTGTGCTGGCATCGCCACGTGGACTGGGAAACCGAGGGGGACGGGGATCACGGCTTCGTGGACTGCCTGGAAAGTGACGAGTACGCCCAGCCCTATTGGGAACGGCGCAAGGAACGCCGCGAACACGATATGGGGCGCATCAAGCTCCTGAGCCCTGCACAGGTGCTCTGGACGCTGAAGTGGCACACCCGACATTACCAGGAGCTGCAGGAGTCCGTGGGGGATGGTGAGGAATGGCAACAGTGCATGGACGATCACAAACATCGGAACGGGATGCTCTATGCCCTGGCCTCCGAAATCCGTAGGAGCGTGCAATCATGACCCGAATCCCTCTCCCTGACCCAGCAGCCACCTGCCAAGCATTCCTGGACAGCGAAGAGTTCGAGAAGGCATGGGAACGGTTCTGGGGGGACCTGGACACCCTCCAGTATTCCTACAGCTTCGAGGATCGTTACGCCACAGCCAATGTCTTCTTCCAGAAGCAAGGTGGGAGCTTCCAGTATGGCATCGACCTGATCCCGCGAACCGCAGAGGAACAGGCTCAGGTTCGGAAGAATCTGTACCTGTTCAAATTCTTGGAGCCCATGGAGAAATGTTTCCAGATGTGGTGGTACACGAACCGCCTGGAACCTGTCTTCGAGGATCTGCGCTTCTACAGGGAAGAGGAGGGCATCTGCGTGCTCCTCGGGTGGCGCAATGTGCTCGAAGCCCGCCTGGAGACACATGCACATCTCCAGGCGCGGCTGACCAAGCTGCTGGATGCTCTGGGTAGCCCCGAGGTGGCCAAAAAGGCTGGGCATTACCGTATCTACACCATGGCCAGGGGACGGCTGGACACTGCCTTGGAGTGTCTGCGTGATGAAGGGCTCAGCCGGGAGCAGATCGACCGCATGTATGCCGAGTGCATGGGTGATGTGGAACCGGAACCGGAACCCGCCATCGACCCGACCCTCTCGGAAGGGTGGGACATCTCCGAGCCCGCATTGTTCGGGAAGTTCCGGTACATGCGATCCCTGGCAGTGGATGACCAGTGTGTGGTCCTCTACATCGAGGTGTTCCCTGGCAGGGGTGTGCGCTGGCACGTCTCGCCCCCGGACCCCTCCTTTGAGGATACAGACTTCGCCATGGGTTCCTTCAGGGTCAACACCGAGGTGGATGACCTGGAGGATCTGATCATCCAGGCGCGGCGGATATCCCTGGAAAACTATGATCGGTGGCAAAAGGGCAAGCCCCCCACATCGACCGAGTATGGGGATTAGCGGTTCACTTTTCAGGACACCTGCGTAGTAGATGTGTCCCCAACAGACCGGAGCCAGCATGTCCCCCACCGTGACCGAAATCGTCCCCACCGTTCCCATGTCCCTCCCCTACCTGAGTGTGCTCTACACGGAGCCCGACGCCAGCACCTACAAGGGTGTCCAGGTGGTCCTGGGTAACAAGGGTGTGATCATCAACTCGGGCGACCCCATCCTCGACTACCTGTGCACCCTGCTCAGCGTCCCCAGCGAGTGGCATGAGGCAGGCTTCATGTGTAGCTCCAGCGTCGACAGCTTCATCATGGACGGTGGCACTCTGGAGCACGAGGATGGTGAGTACAGCCAAGAGGAAATCGACCGTGCCCGTGCCTTCCTGACGGAGCATGAGGGGAGCCTCGCATGAGCGCAGCTGCTTTCATGTTCAGCGATCCCGCTTGTGAGTTCGTGCGGAAAACCACCGTTGAGATGCTGGAGTCCGGAACAGACACCGACTACATCTGCATCTTCCTCGACAAGGCCCTCGTGTACGGTATCAAATACGGTGAGGAAGACGGCAACAGCTCTGACGAAGCAGGGCTGCTCTGGTCTGTGAAGACCAGGTTGGAGATTGCGTATGGCTTTCTGAACGACCTGAGAGGGTACAGGGGTGATCCCTGGCAGGACATTCAAGACTGCATCCCTATTCTCAAGGGTGCAGTAGCAGACGATCTCGGAAACTAAACCTCAGGGCCATCGTTTAGGCGATCTCGCCGCCGTCCTCGAACGGGATGCCCTTCCTCTCGCACAGCCGCCGAATCACTTCCTTGAGCAAGTGCCGGTGGCAGAAGGTGTCCGCGGGGCAGTAGCAGATCAGAACCACTTCATCCCGTTGGAGCAAAGTGTCCCACACCAGGGGGAACCTGCGGAGGTTGCCCTTCAACTGCTGGTAGTAGAGCGTTTTGTACTCTTTTTCGGTCAACAGGTCGTGCTTGTACTGCGTGATCATCTCCCAGGTGGGAGCAAAGGCCACCTCGCCCGACTTGCGGGTGATGTCGTACCTGTGGGGACCGGAATAGCTGTAGGATGAGGTGCTGACTTTCATGGTAGGTATGTCTACACCGCCAAGGGGGTAGGAAGACCTAGGAGGTTCCCACATGAACAAGGAACAGGTCATCAAGTGGTTGTATGAGGCTGATGAGGACACCCTGAAGGACATAGCTGTCCAGTTTGTGGGGGCTCTAGCGAGGCATCATACGCTGATCAAGGACTACGAAAAGCTCAGCAAAGAGGCTGCCGCTACCAGGCAGGCGCTCTGGAAGGACACCATAGTGGCGCACCCCCGCACCCCTACTACTGACCCCCAGTGGGAAGATCGCAACATGCGGCACAACGTCGTGGAAGTGTCCCTGAACGACATCAAGGACTGGAACATCGGCGGTGGTTTGCCTCTCGGGTTGATCCTCGTTCGCGGAACCAAGGCCGGTTTGAAGCTGTTCGGAGAGCACATCCTGGGAAGTACGGAGATCACCTGGGATGCCATGTACGACAGGGACATGGAGCCTTGCAACATCTACCAGGACACGGAGTATTCCTGTCACCTGGTGGTGGCAGGGGACATCGAGGGGCCCATGCCCACCACGTCCATGATTCACAAGGCCACCCTTTCCTTGGAGCTGGATGAGAAGGACAGCACGACCATGGAGATCCGGGTGCTCAAGCAGCGTGATGGCGCAGCCCCCACTCTCATGCAGCTGCCCCTCTACAAGTCCCTCGGAGAGTGATTTTGCTGCCCCCCAGACTACAAGCAATCCGGGGGATGGCAATGGAGCTTCACCACGGCCAGAAGCACGGCCGCACTACCACTATGGAAGCTCATCTCAGGAGAGTGTGGCAGGCGGTGCGAGATGCCGGGGGTTCCGAGAGCATGCAGATTGTGGCATGGCTCCATGAATCTGTCCGGAAAGGGAGGTGGGGGCGTTCTGATCTGGAAGCAGCGGGGCTGCCCCCTGAAGAAGTGCGGGCGGTATTCCTCTCTTTCGAGGATCGTGTCTCAACCCCCAGGGCTCGACGGATGGATCCGGAAACCCAACGCAGCTTCAGGTGGTTGGGTGTCTGTCGACACGGAAATCCTGAGCCCCCCCTCACAGACAGGGAGACAGCAGCCCCTGTCCGAATAGCCTGCCGTCTGATTTGCGCCAAGCAGGCTTGGGGCTGCCACAACCCCGTCCTGTTCAGATATCGAGAGGAACACCGCAGATTCAGAAAGGCTCTCTACCCCTGGCTTATGGGGGACCAGAAAAACATTGGGGCAGAGCTGGATCGCGTACTGGACTGGGAACAACCACGAACAAACGGGAGGCTCTGATGCCCATTCAACTGACCCTGCTCGGTACGGGGGGAGCCTTGTGCGACCTCCGACAGAACTACCACACCAACGCGGTGCTCCACACGTCGGAGGGTCCCTTCCTCATCGACTGTGGCTGCACGGCTCCGCAGAGCATGAAGGAGCTGGGCATCCCCCTGTGGGAAGTCTGTGGCGTGTTCCTGACCCACATGCACGCGGATCATGCAGGTGGTGTTGAACAGCTCCTGTGGGAGCGCTACTACACGGGCCCGAAGGGTCCCTCGTGGCTCTCCACGGACATCTACGGGCCCAATGCCATCAAGAACGCCCTGCGCCGCTCACTGATGGACAACGTGGATACGGTCTCCGGAGGACAAGGGGTCACCTACGCTGGTGGCTATGACCTCCTGGTCAAGTGGACAAACGAGCGGGCAGGTGGTCCTGGATTCGCCGTAGGAGGCCATGTGTGCCACGTCAAGCGCACCCACCACGTCACGGGTGTGGACGTGGACAAGCCGGCCTACGGGCTGCTGGTGAGGGAGGCAGGGGCTTCCAGCGGTGGGTTCTACTGGTCAGGGGACTGCATCTCCAACCCGGATGTCGGGATTGAGTACCCTGACGTGGACGTGATCTTCCACGACTGCATGTTCGCCCCCAAATTCCCCGGCACGGTGCACACGCACTACAGCGACCTGAAGGCTCTCCCCGCAGACGTGAAGCGGAAGATCATCCTGATTCACCACACGTCGGTGCCGAAGGGTGTGGACGTGAGAGCTGATGGGTTCCTCTGGGCAGGTTCACGGCACGAGTCCGTGAGCATCTTCCAGGACAGCATCATCGTGTCGTCTGCTGCGGGTCAGCCCTTGATCGCTGTGCCTCGCTAGTGGGTATAGGTGGAACATCGGGAGAGAGAAAGGATGCCCATCTACGAGTACCGTTGCCCTGTCTGTGGCCATGAGCTGGAGCTGTTGCAGAAATTCAAGGACCCACCTCCGAAGTGCGACAAGTGCAAGGATGAGCCTGAGATGGACAAGAAAGTGTCCTCTACGAGTTTCAGCCTCAAAGGCGGTGGTTGGGCATCTGACGGGTACGGCTAGGTTGAGTTTCCCGTCGTACTGCGTAGAGTAGGGCATGAAACCCAAAAACTCCAACCCGCTACCGGCGAGTATTCGCACGGTGGAAGCTCTGCAACGACACCCCCATCTCATGTGGGAAGTAGCAGCGCGGCTCAGCAGGACTCTCAGCCCCTGGGTGAAAACCCAACGGATGAATGCGGCTGGTTCCGCCATTGCGAAGGTGTCAAAAAGTACAGGGGGGGAGTGGGAGTGGACTGTGGAGGGATGGATAATCACCCACAACACGGAACCCTCCATGGAGGGAGCCATGAGTAAGGCTGACGCTTTCCTCCTGAAAAATGGCTTCATCTTTTTGGATGCGGTGTGGGAGAGGGACCCCCGCAGGGAACCACACGCTGGAGAGGTGTTCTATGAGAACACTGCCGGAGATTGTTTCCAGATTACTGTGCAGACATGGCGCTCCAGCATGTACAGCGCCACCATCATTACCCGAGGCCCCTAATGGCACAACTTGGTAACCATGAACAACGAGTGCTCCTCGCACAGCATCTGCGCCCCTTCCTCCCCCCACACTGGGCAGTGCTTGTAGGAGGCCCACGGGAGCCCTTCATTCAGCTGGAGCAGGATGGTCTACGGGACGATGAGGAACCCTCCCTGGGCTCCTGTTGCATCGTGCTGGTCAATGCCGAAGACGACAATGGAAAGACCTATGTAGCGGCGGATCTGCTCCAACGGGACCTCACCCCTGAGGGCACCTTGAGCAGCATCAATCGTGGAACCGTCGCCGCAGCCCGTGGGCGTGGATGGCGCACCCGGCTAGGCAAGGCACTGGCAGATCAGGCAGTGCTTGCCGATGCCTCTGTCTTTGGCTGTGGGACCGATGTGATTGAGGAGTGAACGGGGTATAGGAGGACATGGCTTCCTCCGACTACACCCAGCTCCAAGATCTGTTTCTAAAGTGGCTCCCGACCTGGGAACCCTCTGTTGAACGGGGCAGCCTCGTCCTGTACAACCCCAAGGGCGGTTTCGTCGTATTCTATGTGAACCAACGTACATGGGGCTTGTGGTCAACAGAGGCTGAGGGGTGGCCACAGTGGTCGTACCACAAGATCCCCTACAAGGGGCGCGGGTGGAGAGAACGGATGGTCGCGGATGCCTTTGCGGCTATCACAGTGGCATCTGCTGCGGAAGCCCTGGCTGCTATCGCAGCAGCAACCCTGTAGGGAGCAGCAGATGGCTAAGAAGAAAACCCCTGCCTTCATCCCAGAGAGTGTCCGTGTCTACGGGAAGGGTGTGCTTGGAACCCTCAAGACCGAAACCAGCATCATGGTGGTCTGCAGTCATGAGAGTGAGGCCATCGAGGTGTTCCTGGGTGCGCAGCAGGCAGACAGCCTCAACACCCAGCTCCAAGAGTGCCTACATGCCAATCAGGAAGGGGGTCCCCGTGGAAGGGGCAATCCCCACTACAGAGCGCCTGCTCCAAGCACTCGCCAAGCATCCCGAGTTGCTGTGGGAGTTCGCCAATGGCCTAGGTCGCGTTGCAGGCCCTTGGGTAGAGGAAGAGGGGGACGAGTGGGTACGTCACGGGGTGGAAGATGCAGATGAGTTCGTGGCAACAGTCCGACCCAACGGGTCCTGGTCTGTGTTCCCACGAGGAACACTTGTGTGCAAAGAGGGGGTTGCCGGATCCATAGCAGATGCCCGAGAAGCGGCTGACCAGGAACTGCGTAACGCCTGGGGCTTCAAGACTCTACTGTGAGTCGCGCCAACGCTCTGCCTGTGACCGGAGAAGGGATAGCACCGAGGTCACCTTTGCGGGGGACATCCCCAGGATCTGTGCGATCTCTTTCCGAGTGTAGCCCTGGTAGACCAGGGGGATTGCCTTGCAGGCGGGACCCTTGAGCGGGGTCTTGGAGTCATCACCAATGAAGTCCTGTAGGGACGAGATGGCACGACTGGCACGCAGGTTGTCTTCGGGGCCTGAAAGGTTGCCATAGAGGGAGCTGTCCTCCGTGGCCTTCAGAGCAGCATCCATGCTCTTGGGACCATCCGCCAGGGAATTGGGGCAACCGATCTGCTCGAACTCCGCCTTACGGGACTGCTTTCGATGATAGTTGGCCAGGACACACCTGCAGACCATGTGGACGTAGTGTCCGAAGGATGAGATGCGGATGTCCCAAGGGCAGGTGCCCTTATTGCGGGCGAGGATTCCCCGGTAGACCTCTTGCAGCACGTCATCCGGGTCATAGCCCCCGCGTGCCATCTTGGAGCCGAAGCCCTTGAACAGAAGCTTCCGCACTTCATGGCCCCGGTTCGCCAGATCAACACCCAGCGGGTGCTCTACTGTGAGGGCTTGCTGCTTGCGTGTGGGTTTCACCCGAGTGGGCTCTACGGTGAGCTTCCGCTGGGCGCTGCCAAACAACATCAGGGTGTTGGCTGCGGTTACCCGCGTACTCGTGGGTCGTGGGGTGCATTTGATCTTGGGACGCCGCAGGACAGGGATATCCTGTGACCTGGGGGTGTCCTCTGGTTGTCCAAACAGATCGAGCGTCGTGGCGACGGGGCTGCGCGTTGGGGAGGCCCATTTACCCAGCTTGAAATAGCGGTCGAAGGACACACCGGGGTCACGCCCCTCTGCATAGAGGGCACGGATGAGCTGTCGCTTGGTGGGATATGTGAGAGACCCCTCGGGCCACTCAATACAGAACCCCTGCGGAACTGCCCTGACAGCGTGTCCCCCATGATCACTCTTTGCATAGAGGGTTTCTTGCGTAGTAGTCGGTGTCGGGTTCGATTCAGTGTGACCCATGCGTTTCCGTCCACGTTGTTCTGTAGGGGGTGCCAAGTCCTGCCGCACAAACCGGGGCAAGGGAACACCACCATAGGCGGTTTGTCTTTACAGGTCAAGCCCTGATTTCAGCCCATAGGCAAATTACCGCGTTTTACTCCGAAGTTCCCGGCGCACCGCTCGGAGGGAGGTGACAGCACATCCAAGATGCTCACTGATCTCGTGATCTGTGTAGCCCTCGTGGAAGAGGCGTGTGACCACATCCCGATGGATCTTGACTTTGCTCTTGTGGATGTTGAGGTCATTCACCCGCACATTGCGGATGCTGCCAATGGAGAAACCCATGGTTTCCGCGATCTCACCATCGTCCTTGCCCTCCTCCCACAGGCGCTTGACCTCAGCATGGTCGATCATCAAGTTCTTGTGGTGTCGGAGGATGCCTGCACCACGGCGAATACGGCTGACCGTGTTCTTACCCAGGCCCAGCATCCCTCCGATGACAGAATCCTTGTAGCCCTGTTCCACAAGCAGAAGGATTTCCGCCTTCTGCCCCTTCGTGAGTGGTTTGTGAACCTTGTAGAGCCCCAGCTCTTTTGTGCGGATACCACAGATCGTCCCCGAACTGGTGTTCAACTTCTCAGCGATCTGTGCATCGCTCTTGCCCTGCTTGAACATGCGTTTGATGACACTGCGGTCTATCTTCTTGAACCCCTTACAGCGGGGGCTCAGGACAGCAGGGGGGCTCGCTGCTCTGGTGGACACCTGCTCCCCTCCTGCTCATGGTCCCTGGCTGCTCCCTGCTCGGGCGTGCCCACGTCCAGGATGTCTCCCTGGACAGCTACAACAGCGGCACCTTCTACATCGGGGGCGACTACCTGCACACCTTCCTGGAGAAGAACCCACGGGTCACCCTGGAGATGGTGTTGGACGCCGTGGGAGAGTCGCGTGACACCCATGAGCTGGAGCAGGAAGCCCTGAAGGATCTTGCTGACCGTGTGGAGGCATCGGCAGCCGCGGAGGAGTTCGAGCCTGAGCCAGAGCCAGAGCCCCTGGACACGCTGGCAGAGCTGGGCAAAAGGAGGTTCGAAAGAGAGCTGGAAGACATCCAGAATGGTGCGACCGAGGCTCGGCGGTGGGCTTCTATGAATTGTGCTTCCATAGAGCCCCCCATCCGACATGGAAGCCCACAAGGGGGATACACGCCCTCTGACCCCGCTGAGAATGAGAGGCGTACCAGACGCAGGGTAGCAAAGATGATGGAGACCGAAGAGGACGCCCTGGCTCATCTCCCACACGCCGTTGCGGAACTGAATGAAGCCATCCAAGAGGCTGAGGATCTCGGGTTTCTGTCCCCTGGTCAGGTGAAGAAACTGGCACTGGCAGCTTCACTTCCGAAGACATCTGCGTAGTACAGGTGTCCCTAGGAGCCCTCATGTCGCTGACCCACGCTGCTGTTCTCGGCCTCCTCACCTTTGCCCTCACCATGGTGGTGGGCATCGCCCTGTCCCTCATCCCCCTGTGGGTGCCTGCTATCGCCTCAGCCGTGGGCGGCTTCGCCCTCGTCGTGTACAAGGGCTGGTTCGAGCGCCCCACCACCCAGGTGATCCGATGACCCCCCGACGCTGGCAAGAAGCCTCCTACCTCCCCGGTGACCCCGCCTACCTGATCGTACCAGAGATGGTGTTCGTGGGGCGCTACATCTACCCGGACCCGTGCCACTCCCGTGTCCCCCGCGGGGAGACCCCGACCCTAGGCGATCCCGAAAAGGTAGCCAAGGTGTATGGGGATGACTTCAGGGCCGCTGGCCGTGCAGCCACCTTCAGGCGCTTCCGTGTCCTGAACCTGGCCACGGGTACGTCCAGTCCTACCACCTACCAGTCCATCCGACAGGCCCAAGACTGGGCAGAGGAACAGTAGCTATGGAATCCCACAATGACCTCGACATGATGCTTCACCCCAAGCAGTGGCCCCCACCGTGTTGTGCTCCCCCTGAAGCGCCACATGAAGGATGGGGAAACCTGTGGCGATCCTGTGGCCGACTCGATGAGGACGCAGTTTGCGCTCCTGGTCCTCGTCCAAGGGGGCTTCGTGATCGCCAAGGACGTGACATTGTACTCCGCGTCTCCCGAGTTGCTGAAGGAAAAAGCCGAGCTGGCGCACCCCGCCGATCTGGTGGAGCAGGGATGGATCGTGGACTAACCGGGTAGGTGTACAGCAACGGATAGGACACATGGACAAGCACCTGTACACGCTGCTCAGTGAGTTGGAAGGAACCCCCGACGCGAAACACGCGGGGGGGCCCCAGCATTACGACCTCACCACAAGGGATTTGGGGACTATGAGCCTCACTGTCTCTGTCACCATCCCCTTGAAGACGATGCAGTACGCCGCTGAAGAGGGTTTTGTAGAGGCCACGGGCACGGGACCTGTTGTCGTGCTCACTCTCACAGATGTGGGGCGTGAGGTGTTGCAGCAGGAGATGCAAGACAAGGAGGACTTCACCGTAGACCTCCGCGACTACCGAGGACGCCGCAGCATGACCATGCGGTGTCCTGACTGCAAGAAGGTTCCAGCCCTGCTCTACCCTGCATCCGGTGGAGGCAGCACTTTCTACCTCTGCACCTGTGGATATGTTAGGCGGGCTCCACCCACAGAGTAGCCCTACTGAGGAATCCATGCTGAATGCTGATGAAGCCCTGGCTGTGTGCCAGGGGACGTTTCCACAAATCCACTGGCAGACCAGGCACTCGGTCTCCGGGCTCACCACCTACATCAGAACTGGCAGGATGCCCTTGGGGAGCTTCCAGCTGGAGGACACCCACCAAGAGCAAGGGTGGAAAATCTTCGCCCACGGGAAAATCATGGGCTTCGCGGGCAACGTGGAGGACATGGAGACGGTGCTCAAGCAGGGGGCGCAATACCACCTGGAGCTGGGCAAACAGCTGGCACAGGCACTCTCGGATTGAGCCCCATTACCAATAGCGGTCCTGTCGCTTCTCCTGCCGCTGCTGGTACTTGAGTTCCTCCTCAACCCAGGCACCACGGTAGCCTGCGGTACGCCGTGCGAAGCGGCGGTTGAGCTTCCCATACTCAGAGAGGTTGTCGGTGCAGATGTTCTCCCACAGATCAAACCAGATGCAGTCGTACATCTGACCCTTGGGGAGCTTCCAGGTGTAGATGTCAGCCTCGATGACGTTCAGCTTGTCAGGGTCCTGGCCCGCAGCCTTCAAGGTGGCTCGCAGGTGCCGGGACACGAGCCCGATCACGTCGGCGTTGATCTCGATGACCGTGACCCGTGTGACCTCTGGCTTGAGAGCACAGGCAAGAGCAACCATTCCGAGCCCGAGCCCCGCGATGAGGACTTCGCCCTTGGCACGGTGGACAGGCTCCCAGTGGTCACGGCACTCATCCGGGGTGTCTGACATCCACATGGTGCCATCCACGAAGAGCTGGCAGTAGGTTTCCCCCGCGAAGATGTTACCGCGCCCGCCACTGTAGCTGGCCCGCATCGAGGCGAGGGCGGCGTCATCCTTCGAGGGGGTGACGTGCTCGATATGGGCAGCACCGTTCTTGATACCATTGGGGATCACGGTGCTCATCTTGGGCATAGCGCCACGGTTCCAGAATTCCATAGTGGCCTCCTGAAGCTACTACGCAGAAGGGGTTCAGAAGCAACCCCTTCTGCGTAGTAGATGTGAACCGACCCACAGGTGAACCGTGTACCTCATCGATGCCATCCCCTGCTACAGCCCCCTGTCCCACACCCCCGAAGTGAAAACCACCCTCTCGGTGCTCATCACCCTAGGCTACGCCACCGTGAACGACGTGCGGGTGCAGGATCCCCAGTACCTGGTGCAGCCTGGTGACGAAGTGCAGCTCCTGGTCACCTTCAAGTGTGAGGAATGATGCCTGCTATCCCCGCCAGCCAAGACACCCTGCCCCCTGACCACGAAATCGTGGCTCTGGAGTATGGGTACAGCCTGGATGCAGACAACAGGGCCGAGTACAACCGCCAGCGCCAGCAGTTCATCGACCGTTGTACCCTGGAAGGCTGGGAGAACCCCCGCCGTGACGGCTACTACATCCTGGTGGACATCGACGGCATCCCCGCCCTCATGACGGGTCCTGACGACTACGCCTGGGAACGTGGCAAGTCTGACCCCATGAATCTGTGGACGCAGGCGTGGGGTCGGTGTGAATACCTCGCCTTCCTCCGTGACGCCCCTGCTGATGGGCACCCGGACAATGTGTGGCGCTTCCCTTGGGCCCGGCGCTGGTGCCCATGGCTCGCCCGGTTCCTGGCTGACCATTTCACCCTGAAGGTGGATGATCTCCAGGCCCTGGCGCGTAGTTACAAACCGTTCCCCCCGGAGTCCCTCTAATGACGAAGCCCCACGAAACCACGTCCTCATCCTACATGATATAGCCCGACCCCGACCGGCCTGGTTGGTCCTATGGGCAGTTCCGGCGGGATGATGACGTGGCTCCGCCTGACCCCTACCCCTCCGAGCCGGAACGCCCCCTCGAACGGGAGGTGCTCCTGGGCACGGGCCCCTTGACCTGGTGTGGTTCCGAGCGGCGTTCGAGTCGTTATGGCTCCGTCACGCTGGATGCGGGCTCATCCCTCGGCAAGGTCTTGGACCCCGTGACGATGCCCGAGACCTCTTGCCACCTGGAGAACATCCAGGGTCGGTTGGTGGCTGTGGTGAAGAAGACCCGTGAGAGCAGCCACGTGGGTGACCGCAATCTCGGCATCGAGCCCTCAGCCCCCGAGGTGGGGGAGCGAATCGTCCTGGGTGAAGGCATCTTCCATGTGCTCCTCCCGCAGTGGAGTGGTGCCCACCATGCCTTCTGCCTGGAGCCTATGGATGGCAGGGCCCACTACTGGCTGGACGTGCATGCGCTGTACCGGGCCCACGAACAGACCGTGGAGCTGATCCTGGAGGTCTTCACTGATCCTATCCGTGAGGGGTAGCATAAGGCGTCCTACAGGGTAGTGCCTGCCACCAGGAGGTTCCTATGTCCGATACCCCCCAGCTTGTCCTGCTCACCCACTTCGATCTGGACGGCATCGGTTGTGCCGTGCTCATGCAGCATGCCTACGACCCGGATGTGGTGGAGTTCCATGGGCACACCAGCATCGCGGAGGCCACCGTGCGCTACCTGGAAGCAGGGGCCAGTGTGTTCTGCACGGACATCGCTCCGAAGCGGGATGTGGTCCTGGGCCTCACCCCGGAGCAGCGTTCCCGCCTGATCATCATCGACCACCACGCCAAGGGTCCTCTCGGTGAGGGTCCCATCGAAGGTGTGCAATCCGTATATGACAGCACCGTGTGTGCTACGGAGCTGGTGTTCGCCTATGTGCGGGATGTTCTGGAGAGCATGTTCCACGAAGATAAGGCAGCATTGGGGCTCCTGGTCGCGGTGATCTCCACACGGGACCTGTGGAAGCGAGACAGCCCCCTGTGGGACATGGCCACCGATCTTCAAACACTCATGAAGCTGATCGGGCTGGACGAGCTGTTCTGCAGGCTCCTGGAAGACGCAAACCCCGAGCTGGACACCCATGAGAGCTTCGCGGTGGGTATCGCTCAGGAGCAGGAACAGAAGTACATCACAGGGCGGGTCGCGGACGTTGCCCTGGATACCGACAGTGAGGGGCGCACCTTTGGGTGGACGCATGCCACCCACTGCTTCTCCGAGGTCTGTCATGGGACGCTCACGAGGCACCCAGAGGCAGAGTATGCCGTGGCCTACGACGCCAATGAGGGTCGTGTGGAGCTTCGTTCCCGTGAGGGCGGTCCCCATGTCGGAGAGATCGCCGCCAAGCGTGGTGGTGGCGGGCACCCTTGTGCTTCTGGCTATAGCGTGATGGTGTCGGGGCTACCTATGGGTTGAGGGTTCATTTTCCGAGTGCTTCTGCGTAGTAGCTGTGTCCCCAAGAGAGTGATCCCCACCATGCCCATCAAGCCACTCCCCGTGACCCCCGCTGTCCAGGCTGTCATCGACGCCAATGCCCGTGGTGAAGATGGCATCTGTTGCGAGCATCTGTCCGTTCTGGAGAGGACCGCCGTGGCCTGTCACCTGGGCTGGGAGACCACCCCCCGTGTGCTCCACTGGATCTGGGGTGACGACAGGCTCCCCCAAGACACCACCAACCCCGACACCTTCGATTACGAGGGTGCCATCCTCGCCCGTCAAGAGCGGGAAATGGGGGACTTCTAATGGCTGCTCACTCTGTCCACATGATCGCCCCTGACTCCTGGGAGTGCCATCTTTGCGGGAAACAGTTCCACCGCCACAATGGGCATGTACCTGACTTCGATGGGGTGCCCCGTGGCTACCCTGCAGGCAGCAGATCGGCTTGCTCATGACCCCCTGGGTGCCTTCGCTCTCCAGGCAAGAATCCAGAGGCTGCAACAGAATCTGGCTACCCTACAGCAAGAGCTGCACGCCCTCCGAGACGCCTGCGAGCATGACTGGGAGGAGCCCGTCTCGAAGGACGGCATCTGGGCTCATACCTGCAAGCGGTGCGGGCATGCTGAGCACACCCGCGCAGTCCGCACCACTACCGTCCCTGTCTTCTAAACGGTTCACTTTTCGAGGCTACTGCGTAGTAATGGTGTCCCCTGAGCCTGGAGAACCACCATGGGCCGTTCCCGCACCCCCTCTCTCGTCGTCCTCGAAGAAGGCAACCTCGTCATGCACGGAGCCCCGGAGTGGCGTGTGCGCCGCCGTGGCCAGCTGCGCGGCTACGGGCAGCCCACCGCTCAGAACCTCGCCCGATTCGTGGCGGCTGGGAACGACTCCTTCAAGGAAGGCGGCGTCAACTTCCACATCACCGACCACATGCGGGGACGTGGTGAGCTGGGCCCCGAAGATCACGCTCGCGTGACCCGCGCCCAGATCGTCCGCAATGACGGCTCCCGTGAGGTCTTGGCCTCATGGGAAAGCCCTGAAGCATAGGGGAGCCCGGATGCGACCCCTCACCCCTGAAGACTTCCCGATCCTGATCGGATTCCTGACCTTCCTCACCATCTGGTGGGGAGGCTGGTTCTGGTGGATGAAGAAGTACCCCAAGACCCATGCCCGCATAGCGGAAGCGATCCTTCGTAGTCGGATGCCCAAGGATTAAATCCTGCCACAGTGAGAAATGTCGGGATCAGGGGTTACAATTCCCGGCCACCTGCGTATTGGTAAAAGAACCCCCTACGGCTGCGAGGGTTGAACAGCAGCCACCACCCCAAAAGGAACCGCTCTCATGAGTCCCAAAAAGACTGCCCCCCCTCTCATTCTCCCGTTCAAGCTCCCTGTTCTCATCCCCCTAAACCAGATCAAGCCCATGGGGGGCAACGCCAAGGCTGACCTCCACAACCGGACGGCGAGTCTCGCCAAATTGCAGAAATTAGGGGCCAATTGGTTCACCCCTGCGTGTGATCCACTCCACGTGGATGAGGAAATGAAATCCCTCTGCGGGAACCATCGGGACCTTGTCCTCTGGAACAAGGTGGCTCTGGGGGAGATCCCAGAGGATTTCCCGGTAGCGACCTTCATCCACACCCGTGCTGATGCCAAGGCCGCTGGAATGTCCTACCAGGACTACAGATACCGCATCATGCAGCTCAACAACGAGCAGGTTGCAGGCACCAGCATCAACGACTGGGAGATGCGGCAAAATGAAACGCAGTGGGTTGGGATCTTGGCAAAGGAAGGTCTGAAGGGTCTTCCATGGGCCCACAAGCCCAACACCCTGGATTTCTCCACCATCATCAAGGCCTATACGCTGGTGCGCCTCATCCGTGCACAGGTGGCCGAGAAGCCCCTCAAGGCTTTCGCCTTGCTGAAGCAGCTCAGGGGCCCCTCCTCTGTTGAAAAGGGAAAGACCTTCTTCAACACCCCGGCCAGTGAGATCCAGAAGGTGGCCCAAGCTCTGGCTGTCTGGGACAAGATCGCACGGGTCAACCGCCCCAAAACCCTGCGTGGTGACAAGCGCCCCTTTGACATGTACAAATTCGTGGAGATTCTCTTCGTCTTGCTCCTGTTCACCGAGGGGAACGATCCTTTCCGTTCGACTGACGCCCGCAACGACCTGTTCCGCCGCTTCAACCCTGCGGATGAATCCTTTCAGAACGGTGTCTACAAGCGTTCTGACAAGGGTGATAACTATGACAACCTGGCATCCCTCCTGGCGCACCTGAACTGGAAGCGCTCCTCCCAGCGTGCCACCATCCTTGGCACGGACATCCTGGATCAATGAGTCTGCATATTTCACAGATGAAGTATCTCACCCGCACCCTTGAGGGTGCGGGTGTGGTCCCCTCCAACACCCGCTGCACGGCGGGTGAATTCGGTGAGGTGGTTATTGATAAAGACCGCTGGCTGAAGGTCACACAGGCTTACGAGAGGAGCATGATCCTGGTCCTCTGTACCTATGAGAACTGTGATGGGGTCCCCAACTGCTACACCCAAGGAGTCCTGGTCGGCGTCTACAAGCCCTCCCGCAACTGGGGAGCCAAAGTGGCGAATGACCTGAGCGCCCTGCTACGGGGCGTCCCCCCTGTGCAAACCCCTGCAAGCAGCAAAAAAGAGTTCTCTGTGAGGGACTGCTTGGAACAATGGTTTCAGTGGTGGTCCGAAGGATGCACACCACGTGAAATTTGCCGCCGTGAGAACCTGAGGCGTACACATTGGGGTAGGGCATCCACCTCCACCTACACCATCACTCGCGCCCTGACAGGACATGAATTTCGGAAGCCACATAAGAGGTGCAGCGCCAAGCATCCTGAAGCATGGTACCCCTTCAGGGAGTTGTTTTTCACCACCCATGAACGCATCTGGGACACCTATGAGGCACTCTGTGAGGAGCACCTCGCCATCCGTAGGGCAAAGAGCATCCCCGATGACAAAATCGGAGAGGCAATTGCCCTGCGTCAGGCCACCCCAGAGTTGACCACCCACTACATGCAAAAGCTCCGCAAGGAAGACCCTGAAGCCCTGTCGCTGCTTCAAAAGAAGCACCCACGTCCAGAAGATACCTGAGCCAGCGCCACATGCATCCCACTGGGCAGGTTCATTTCCAGGCTCCCCTGCGTAGTAGGAGTGTCCCTACTGGAAAAGGAACCTGCCATGAGTCGCGCCGAAACCTTGAAGCTCTTGGGCGAAACCGACATGGAGGGCTACGCTACCATCGTTGCCCTGGCGAAAAGCATGCAGAGCGACCTGGGCCCGCGCCTCCTGTGGACGGAGCGTGCGATTCGCGCCGCGGCCGCAGAGCATGACATCAGCCTGACCCTCTATCCCAACGCCGACCTGGCGGAACGCATCCTGGGATAGTCCCGTGGCAGACAAGAAACACGCCCAAAACCAGCGGAAGAAGAAGCAAGCTTTGGCTCGCCGTGGTGCTATCGAAGCGCCTGGCGGTGAGATGGTGATGCCTACTGATCCCCGCTGGGTCAAACTGGCAAGCCAGCAGGCTGAGGAACGGAAGGAGCGAGAGGCCAACTACACCTGGACACGCCCCAAGCGGCAGGTGGCCAAGCCGGAGGCACTGGTTGTCCCTGACTGGCTGAAGCAGCTTCAGAGGAAGCTGGCGTATGCGTCTGTGGTCGAGCCAGAACAGCTGGTCTACAAGGGGCACTCCACACGCACGGGCACCAAGGCCGGGAAACGGAAGGTGCTATCCCACCACTTCATCATCACGCCCCCTCTCCCCCACCCCTTCGAGAAAGAGCCCACCACGATGCTGTGGCATGGCTCCCCCCTGCACAATGCGGGAGGAATCCTCTCGGGCGGGCTGCGGGCTTCCTTTGGGGGGATGCTGGGGGCTGGTGTCTACCTGGGGGATCTGACGAAGGCCAGGAACTATGTCCACAGTTCGAGGTGGTCCCACGAGGGCCATGCCTGGGGGCTGCTGCTCTACTGTGAGGCGGCTCTAGGCAAGGTGCTGGAGGCTGAGCCCGGGACGGACGTGAAGGGTGCAGACACCCTCCACTGCGCCAGCGGGAGCTATGGGGGTGCATGGAGCAAGCGGATCAAGCGACAGGAATGGTGTGTCCGCGAACCACGGAGAATCGTGGTGCGGGAGATTCATCTCGTACCGAGGCCATCCCGGTAGTTCCTGATTCATTTTCGGGGGCTCCTGCGTAGTACAGGAGTCCCCAAGGAGCCACCCATGTCCACCTACGCCCCCCTCCCCACTGGCATCGCCTCCGCCACCCGCTTCCGCTCCGTGGAACCCAAGCCCGGAGAGGGTGAGTACGACAGCGAGAAGACCCGCATGCAGGTCACCGTCTGCCGCAAGCCCATCGGCTTCCTGGTGGAAAGCTACTGGGGCTACTGGCACGGTGAGATGCTGGACGGCACCGCGGTCAATGGCGACTTCGGCTACGGCAACAAGTACACCCCCGTGGGTGCCCTCTGGCGTCGGGCAATGGTAACGGGACTGCTCCCCGATGTCCCCGAACCCAGCACCCCTGGTGATTTCTTGCGGGAGCTGGCCTTCAGCGGTCAGCACGGGCATCGGCACACCCCCGCGAGCTACATCGCCACCTCTGGCTACTGCTCCTACTACTGGAGCGGTGAGACCCAGCGCATGGATCACCCCATGTGGGTCAAGGTAGCAGAGGTGTCCGCTCGCCTGCGGCGCTTCGCCCACTACCGGGACGAGATCAAGCCGCAGTGGGCGGAAGTGCGAGAGATCTACTACGCCGACAACAGCACCGAGGTGGTTGAGGTAAACCGCCACGGCGACGAACGGCAGCGGATGACGGCAGGCCCCTCTGGGGACGCCTGCTTCTTACACGTGTCCCCACAAAAAGGCTCCCCCGTGCTCACCTCCCTCCTGCTGATCCCTGCTGCCATGGTGCTATGGCACTTTGCCCTGCTGGGTATCCATGAGGGCGGCCACATCCTCACAGCCCGCCTCCTGGGGTTCCGTGCCAAACTTGTGTCCCCTGCCCGCTGCAAGGTGTGGGGTCCCAAGGAAGCGCACGGTAAGTGGCTCCTGGTGGCTCTGGGCGGGCCCTCTGCCGTGTTCATGGCCTTGGTGCTGCTGGTGTCCCTCGCATTGCTGGTGTCCCACGGGGTGCTGTGGCTGGGCGTCGGCTCGGCTGTGATCAGCATCCTGAGTGACACGGTGCCTGACACGGATGCCGATGTGACCCTTGCATTTCATCATGGCAGGCAATTTTTTGCCTCTGCTGCGTAGTAGCCCCTGGAGGTAGTGAACCATGAAGCGTGCCATCGACAGCGATATCCTGAACACCATCTACAGGGACGAATCTTGGGTGCATACCGAAAAGATCGGCACCTCTCCCGGTACGGATGCACTGGGCATCGACTACTGGGGCGTCTTCGAACATGAGGGCAAGTTGTACCGCGTCAAGTACACGGACGGCAACTCCTACTGGCTCGACCAGATGGGCTCCTGGGAAGACCCTTTCATCCTGAACGCTGACCGAAACGTGGACTGCGAGGAAGTCGTGGCCCATGAAGTCATCACCATCACCTACGAACCCGTGAAGGACTGATCCCATGATCGACATGACCTCCTTGGCCGCAATCGAAGCCGCCCTCAAGGCCAGCCTTGGGCTGGAGTGCTTCCACCGTGCCTGCATCACCACCTATGAGATGTCCCCCCCTCGCAAGAACGGCACCGCTCTGTTCGAGGGGCAGAAGTACCACGTCGAGGGGCAGGCAACCCACGACTACCTCTACTTCCGGCATCCGACCACGAATGTGCTGGTGATGGTGGAGGCTACCGGGACCGCCCTGGGCGTCTACAACGGCGACATCCGTGGGAACATGGGCCTGGAAGTGGTGGGGCACGCCCGTCAGTGGGTGGATCCGGGACAGCCCCGTGGGGTCTACACGGAGCACGGCACACCTGTGTGGGAAAACGACACCCCCGACGCAAACCATGTGACCGAAAAGGCTCCCCTGATGCCCCATGACTTCGGCCACTACGGCGGGTGTCAGAACAGCGACTGCCTCTGCAACCGCAAGTACGAGGGAGGCATCTTGTCCCCCGAGGCATTGGTGGAGGTGTTGGAGCACATCTTCCAGGAGCACTTCGACCTACAACCCATCACGGAGGGTCCTTTCGAGGACTACCCGATGACCAGCCTCCTGCCCCACTACTGCTGGAAGGCCACCGAGGAGGCGTTCATGGGGCGGTTCCCCATGGACAAGATCCTCGATCTGTCCGATCACTTCTACGGGGGCCCTCCTGTGCGAATTCGTGAACTGCGACCCCCCGACAAGGACTGACCCTTGGGCCCTCTCAAACCTCTCCAGCCTTCGGACTTCGTGCTTTGCTCGGCTTTGGACCGAGGTGACATCGCCAAGTCCCGTGTTGTGATCATAGATGACGGGCAGAACCCCCCGTGCCCCATCAGGGTGCAGCAGTGGGTGATGCCAGCCGCGAGCCGCCAGGACGGAAAGGACAAACTCTGCCGTGACGGCAAGGATGTGCCTGACCGCCCGGGTGATAGCTTCTGGCAGCTCAACATGGACGCCCCCCTCTACCCGCTCTGGGCATTTGGGAGGCTTGCAGACAAGTGGTTCTGGGCACACAAGGACAGCACCGATGCTTGACCTCCTGTGGTGGGTCATCGGTGGGCTGGCAATCCTGGCCCTGTGGCTACTCGTCCCCCGCAAGGCCGACCCTGTGAAGTACGTGTTCTGGTACGCGGAGGATGTGTCTCTGCCCAAGGGCGAGTGCCCCCCCAGTGCCATTGAGTGTCGATGGCTCCCAGGGCTGGTGTGGGTCATGTTGACCCGCAAAGCTCTTCAAAAGGCTATCCTGGCAAACCGCTACGAATTCCTCATACTCACCCCTGACAAGGATGACCCCCCATGCCCCTGATCACCCTGATGCACGACGGCAAAGTCTCCGTCTCCAGCCTCTACATGCAGCCCTGTGTGTCCTACCTCCAGGACAACAGAATCGCCTCAGGAACCGAGTTGAAGCCCTTGCTGGCCACGCTCAAGGAAGACTATGGGGCCGAGCCCGTTCCCCACTATCGGGTGGATGTGCTCAAGGACGCGGCGGGGCACACCTGCTGTGGCGGTGGCTGCTGTGGCGGTGATGGCTGATGGCTGATGGACGGACACATCCACAAGGATTCAGTGCGTGACCTTTGGTGCCCTCCATGGTGAAGTGGCACAGCAAGGACTGCAACCACCTCTGGGTCGTGCAGATCGATCCCGATGGGCGGGTCTACAAGTTCCACCTGGATCTGGACAGCATGTGCCTTCAGGGTTGGGAGGCACTCCCACATGATCCCAACAATCTGAAGTGCCTCGATCTTTTCTGGTTGAAGTGGGAGGTAGCGCAGCCTCTGGATGAGATTGACCCCACCGCGAAGGACAACGCTGTCCGACGCACTCTGGAATACATGGAGCCCGCATGAAGCGCATTCAAGCACCGACCGTCGCCCGATCCTTCACAGAGCATGACCTGACCGAGGTTGGTATCCGAGTCATCCACCCTGGGCACAAGACAGCCTCTATCCACACAACTGCCTGCCACGACTTCCCTGAGGACGCGGAGCAAGCGGGAAAGCAGTGGGCTTCCCGCTATCGGGAGATGATGTGGCCAGGTGCGGACGCTACGGTGCTGGCCTGTATCGAGTGTCAGGCACAGCCCAACGAAGCCAAGTCTGGAGGCGTCTGGGTTGCCGTGGTCAAGTATCACAGCTCCGGCGGATAGAGCGTTCACTTGTGGACAAAACTGCGTAGTAGTGCTGACCCGTACCCTGGGAAACCCCGATGCCTGGCTGCAGCCCTCTGCCCCGTATCCCCCAGGGGCATGAGCTTCACGTGTGGGTCCAGGATTCCAACCCCTACAACTACAGCATCAAGGTCTACCGCCGATGGGATGGTAGTAAGAACGGGCACCTGAAGCTGGTGGATCATCAGGGAACCCTTTTCTCCCACACCATGGCAGGCATCCTGCGAATGGAAGTGGTCGACCCAACCCGCATCGTGGATCCCCGTGGGGTCGTGCTCCCACGCTCCCAGCACACCAAGGAGCTGATCCTGAAGGTGGGCTACACATGGGGTTATGGGTTCCTGCGGTTCACCTGTGTGAAGAACGGCTTCACGGGAGAGCTGGAGTGGCGTGACTCCATCGGCAACCTCCCCAGCGCCTACAAGATCTGCGAGTGCGATGTGGTGGAACTCTCAGGGCGTCCTCCCGGGTGGAACCATGACACCCCCGAGGATCAGATGCGGGTGCTGCTCTCGGCTACGCGGGGATGGCTGAGCAACCTGGAGGATGGAACCACTCCCACAAGGGAGGCAGCCCAGCACATGAGGGGGCACCTCCAGGAGCTGGAAGACCTCACCCCCTACCTGCTGGGCACCAAGGAATGGTAGACCTCAGCACCATTGGGATGACGGAGCAAGAGATCGAAGCCTTCGAGGCCCTGGCTACCGCTGCCACCCTGATCTTGGCACTCCCCGAGCTGCACACGATGGAGCGAGAGGAAGTGTGCCACGACATCCACAAGATTCAGATGCGGCTGCTCGCCCGCCCAGGGCTCAGAGCTATCGGTTGGGGCTCGGAAAAGGACGACAGCACTACATAGCCGCGATGAGGGCTCTCCCCAGAGCTTCTGACAGGTTGGGGGGCACTGCGTTCCCCGCTTGACGATGGCGGGAACCACTCAGGCCCTGGAAAGGCCAGTCCGAGGGAAAGCCCTGCAGCCCTGCAATGTGCTCTGGGGGGACACGCATGCCCCCCCTCAGAGGATCTTTCGGTGCCCTCCTACCTGGGTCTGCTGTATAGAAATACATATTCCCACTACATGTCACGGTAGGGGAGGGGAGCCGTGTATTCCGTCCAGTCGCACCTTTCTGTTCTACGCGTAGGAACCCCTCTCCCACCACGGATGAGGCGGGAGCGGGCCTGGTGTTCCAAGGGAGGGGCCACACGATTGGTCTGGGGCCTGCCACGAGGATCACCCGCCGGCGATCCTGAGGCACCCCGTAATGGATCGCACGGATGATCTTCCAGGAGACCCATGCAAACCGAGCCTCAAACTCGGGGACGATCACATCCTTCCAGTAGTCGTCCCCTGCCAGCTCCTTCACGTTCTCGCTCATCGCCCATGTCGGTTGGAGCACATCCAGTGCCTCGAAAGCAGCGGGAAAACCATCCCGGCCATCCTCTGACGCCAGGCGTTTCCCTGCAGCTGACCAGGGCTGACAGGGTGGAGACATCCAGGTCAGGTCTACCGGCTGCAATCCCGCATAGAGGGACAGGTCCTCTACCCTGCCCACGACCCCAGGGAAGCCCGCGGCCTTGATGGTGGCGATGGCATCCTCGTTGTAGTCCACGCACAGCTTGTGTTCGAACCCGGCCCGCTGAAGCCCCAGGGAGGCTCCACCGGCACCGCAAAACAGATCAACAGAGGTGGGTTTGGACATGGCCCATACTACCCCTTCGGAGCTGGGAAGGGCTCACCGCCGAAAGGAGTGAAGCGCTCATCGTGGTCTACCACCTCAAAGTAGATGAGCCCCCTGGGTCCCGGCAGAGGCTCCATCTTGGAGCCTCTCGGGAACACGGTAGTGAACATCGAACCCTTGGGGAACTTTTGCTGCATCGTCCGGGCTGCGGCTTTGAGCAGTGGGAGCAACTTATCCCGCATCTCGGGATTGACATGGGCCAACCGAATCAAGCTCTTACGGAGATCAGACATGGGCACCTCTCTACCCCTGAATGCCCATAGGAGGACTAACGCTCCGTGGTAACCTGTCTATTTCACTAGTGGGTATAGACACCCGTTAGCGAAGGCTCCCATGATCAACCCCTCCCGAGTAGCAACTCGTTGGCTCCAAGCCGGCATGCTCCAGGCCCCGCCCGCCATGATTGAAGACATCATGGGATGGGTGGGAGCTGTCCTTGCTGCGGACAAGCTCGATGGCATTGACCAACAGGTAGTAGAGGCCAAGCAGTTCCGTAGGAAGCACAGCAAGCGCCTACAGCCCATCCTAGAGGCTGCTGGAGCGTTGGAGGGCGTGTTGGGCACAGCTCCCAGCCTGGCTCTCTACAAGGCATACAAGACCCTCTGGGACCTCAAGGTCTCCCACCTTGGCTACGGCATGCTCAGGGAGTTGCCCTACAAGCAATTCACGGGGTTGAAGGACAAGGCAAAGCGGGAATCCTTGGAACATGTCCTCGCGGATCAGATTGCTGAGATGCGTGAGCTTGTGGAAGGACACCTGGCCCTTGGGGAGCAGCAACTCGTAGAGCTGGGGAAGGAGCGCCGGGCCATCCTGAAATACCACGACCCGAGTGTGAAGGGGCTTCGTGGCGGTGCCGCTGTGACCACCAAGATACCTGCCAACCTCAAGGGCTGGAGGTACGGGGAGGATTTCGTGGAGCGGGTTCAAGCCAACCACCTCCGCATAATCGCGCCCATGCTCGAAGGGGTGGGTGTAGAATACAAGGATTTCATCAAGGATGTGCTGAATACAGCGAAGACCATATGGAATGACATCAGGGTCACCATCGAACCTTCCAAGCGGGGGCAAACGTGGGCAGCCTCATGGCACCCCGCGCTCAAAGCACTGAAGCTACACGTGCCAAACAGGGCTGGGCTCAAGGGGATGCGGGAGTCCATGCGGGAGTCCTTGGAACATGAGCTTCAGCACATGGGGCAGACGCTCATGACGGAAGCCCTGGAGACTGCCACGGGTGAGATTCGGAAACAGATCGAATACACCGACAGCAAGAAGCGCCGGCTCCCGAGTCCTGGGATGCCCTCGCGCCATATCATGACCCCTCAGTGGAATGACCAGCAGGGGGGGGGGTCGTAAATGGGGTCCCCCACGCAGTGGTGATCCCTTGCAAGGTGAGATGCACTCCCTGGACGACATCGAGTTCTATACTGACCTCAAGGGAGCTATCAGGGACATTCAGCTGGAGCTTGATAACCGTGCCCGGAGCATCAAGCGTTACTATGACCGGGACATGGCTGATGATGAGCGCCGGGCCATCATCCATGCCCAGGTGGGCAGCAAGGTGCCACGGGACATGAAGGACTTTGTGCGCCACCAGATGCCACACCGCTTCTTCCTTACGCTCAAGCGGCATACCCCAGGCAAGTACCGGAAGGCAGTAGCAGAACTGTGGAAGGCTCTGCATTAGCCCTTCTCTTAGGCATGGGCACAATAACGGTTCACTTCCGAGGGGGACTGCGTAGTAGATGTGAACCCCAGCCCCGGTGCTCTCAGGCTCTCCGCTGCTATCGCCCGCAACATCGCCCGTATTGCTCGTGCGTCGGGCTACCCCGTGACCCACATCTCGGTGCGCCAGTACAACCTCGTCGTGAACATGACCACGGAACCCAACGAGCCTGGTAACAGGTGCTCCTGGGAAACCCGGCAGGAGTGTTCCCGCTTCCTCGACCGTGTGTTCCCCGAGTACCGCCTGTACTTCGCGGGTGCCTACATCGACTCGAACCGCTAGGAATCCCGCCGTGCCCCGCCCCCTCTCCCCCGCCATGACCGAAGCCATCTGCTACATGACCTGGCTCGCCAACCACAGCGCCGCCATGCCGGGCACATGCCCCAACGCCGAAGCTGGCTGTGTGGTTGCCGTCGTCACCATGAAGGCCCTGGAGCGTCGTGGGCTGGTCGAACCTGCCCGCTGCCTCGTGGACCCCAGCGCTCGCGGTGAGTTCAGGCTCACCCAGGCTGGCCGTGCTGCCTTCATCGCTATCCCTTGAAGCTATCAGGAGTCCCGCCATGCTTCCCACCCAAAACACCATCAGAGACCTTCTCGGATACATCGCCTTCGAGATCGATCAAGCCCGCTCCGACCTGGAAAAGTGGGGGGCATGGTTCAACCAGAACCCCCATGCTGCCCTCATGGGGGCCAGCCACGCCATGGGCTATGCTGCCCAGCTCAAGCTCTGGACAGAAATCCAGGAGCTTGCGGAGCCACATCGAAAGGATGGGCTCTGCTACAACGATCTCTGCCGCACCCTCGCCACCTACCTGCATGATGACATGTTGGGCAAGGCCCGGCACCCCTCCAGCAGCAGCCTGCAGAGTGCCAACCTGATGAGCCAGGCCGACCTGACCGCTGTGTCCAAGTCCTCACCGAAAACCCCAGATGAGCATAGCAGCATCAGGACCCTTTCCAGAACCCCCTCTGCAGGAGAACAAGACCATGAACAGCAAGCCCGCAACCATCAGCACCTCCCGACCCACAGCCGAGGGGCAGATGTTGTGGGAGGTGTCCTACACTTCCTCGTGCTACGACAACGACTCCCGCATGCCGGGAACCCTCGCCGTGGGGGGCACCGTGTTCGTGCTGGCTGATGGCCGCGAGGAGGCCCTCACGAAGGCCCATCCGCACTTCGCACAGGCACGGAAGGACCGTCATGCGTCCGCAGAGGAGACCCTCACGGCGTCCACCGCGTCCCTCGAAGAGTTCGTCCCGGCGCGGCGTCGGCCACTCGGCCTCTACAGTCAGAATCTGACTGAGATCACCCTGACAGATCCGCAGGATCAGACCCAGTGGAAGCTCGCTGTCTGCCTGGTTCCCCGGTAGGAAACCATGACCCAAACACCCAAGCCCGTCGACCTGGCACTCCTGAAGGACGCTGACACCATCCTGATGGCAGATGGAGAGATAGATGCGGGGATCGCTCTCATGGAGGCCCTGGTGGAGTTGAGGGCCCTCCGAGCCCTGGTAGGCTCCGACATGCCTATCTGCCCCTACTGCAAGGTACGGCTCCGCCCACGGACGTACAAGGGCTACTACGAGTCCTTTGACTACTGGGGATGTGACTGCTCCGCTCTGCCCCAGGAAGGGAAGACAACTGTGACAGGCTACTGCGGCTAACCCCTAGGAGACCATGATGAGTCAAATCCCCCAACGCGCCAACCTGCAGCTCCTGAACTTCGTTGACGGCATCCTGATGGAAGCGGGCGACGCAGGTGGTGCCAACGCCCTCAAAGCTGCTGTGGAGGAGCTGGAAGCCCTGCGTGAGATCGTGGGGTCTGGGGCACCCACCACCCGTCCGTCTGCCGACCACGGCGAATTCGGCTTGCTTCACGGTGAAATGCTCGGACAATTCTCACGGTGGGAGGATGAGATCACCCTCCGAGAGTTTGGGTTCCGCATCTCCAAGCTCAGTGAGATGGAAATGCTGGTTGCCCGGTACACCACCTCCGACACGCTGACCCCCGAGGGAGAGATGGAGCGAGATCGCATCATCGCGGAGTACAAGGCTGTGTGGCGTCCTCGCCGTCTCCAGATGAGAGACTTTTAAGCGGAAGCGAGGGGGTCAGAGACTCACTGGGACAGGGTAGGTACGCGTGATCCCTCCCGGGAGGACACCATGCAAACGCCCATCGCCTTCCCCCCTGAAATCCTCCGCAGAGCCGTGGAAGCCAATGATGAGCTGTACAAGGGGTTGGCACGGGCAGGCGTGAACCCTGACCACATCAACTCCATAAACATCCTCGGGGATTCCGACCCCGAGGCCAGGACATCTGTCGGAATCAAGGGCGTGACCGTGACCGTGACCCTCAGCATCAACCGCAACCCTGGCACCAAGTATGCCCTCACGTTCGAGGCTTTGGGACATGCGGCACAGAGCACCAGGGGTCGCAGGGAGAAGACGGGGCACCCAACCTTCGAGGACGCCTGGAGCGCTGCCACGTCGCAGTGGGTCCGGGTGATGCGAAATGTCCGCAATGACTTCCATGTACTGGAACAGCACCTGTGTTCCGAACCGGAGTGAACCCATGACCGAGGAAACCACCTTCAGCCTCAAGCAGTTCCACGCCCGCGTTGACCTGTGCAGGGACCTGACAGAGCAGCTGGCTGGGATCGGCATCCCTCTTGTGGACTTTGACATCCTCGCCCCCGTGGGGGGCAAGACCATCAAGGTGCGGGCTTCCTTCATGGTGTATACCGGGAGCTGGACACTGGCTACCACCTACTGGCCTCAGGGGGACAGGGGCGGCATCTACGAGATGGAACTCAGCCAAGGCGGGATCTCCGCAAGGGGAGTGTGGAACGTGGCGCACCCCGATCTCAGCTTCAAGCACGCCTGGGTGCGGATGGTAGCAAACTGGAACACCACAGCGGCGCTCGTGTGCAACAGGGGCCAGCACCTCACCGACCTTTGCCCGAAGGATGATGGGGAATGATCCCGGCTCTCCAGGATGCTGGGCGCTGGTTCGTTGTCCAGTGGGACAGGTTCCGGGGAGTGGAGCACGAGCGCTGCCCTGGATGCGGCTGTATGGATGCAGAGCTGGACACAGAGCCCTGTGTCCTGGCGACAACGGGACACCACCCGATCCCTGTTGACCGCTACGGCAACCTGCTACGGTAATTGCTTCACTTCTATGGGTGCCTGCGTAGTAGGTATGTCCCCTGTGAGTGAACCTGCTATGCAAAAAGCCCTGACCGTCATGTGCGCCATCATGCTCGCCGTCCTCCTGGTGAGGACTATGCAGGGTGCGGGTGAGCCCTGGTTCCTGTTCGGCTGCATTTTCTTCCTCCAGCGGATCGCCTACCACGCCCGCAAGGATCTGAACCAGCTCCGTGAGGCTCGCTGGGACACCATCGTGAACGCACTCCCCGAGGTGCCAACCACCGTGGAAAACTACCACAGCCCCGCTGGCAGCAACTTTGAGCTTCGCGATGGTGAGTGGGTGCGAGCATGAACAACATCTTCTGGAACTGCATTGGGATCACGGCAATCGCCCAGGCCCTGATCTGGGGTAGCCGTGCCGCCCTCAATCTACCCGTCCACCCGCTGACGATCATCGCTGTCCTGTTCAGTGTGGCTGCCCTCATCGGCCAATTCTTCATCAACCGTGATGAGAAGCGCGAGGCAGGGTGGCAAGCCGTCGTGGACGCTCCGGGTGAGGAAATCCGCACCGTGACCACCGCATCCCTCAGGGCGATCTAATGACCGAAACCTGCGCCCTCCTGTGGTGCTACCTCCAAGGCGGTGCCGCATGAACAAGCACCTGCTCCGAGACCGTGCGGCGTTCTTCCAGTGGATCACGGATGAAGTGCTACCGGGGGAGCCCATCCCCTGCACGCTCCCCGAAGCGTTCCCGTGTCTCCTGCTCGTGCATCGTGGGAAGGTACATGGGCCGACGACACCGTGGCAGGGCCCTACCTTCGAATTCGTCTACCTCTCGGACTTCGACACGGAGAGCTGACCATGCTGAACCGCCTACAACGCTGGGTCAACCACCTGGTCTGCACCTGCCACAACCGCACCCATGAGAACAACGTGCCCCTCGAAGGCTGGTACAAGACCACGTGCCCCCACTGCGGACGAGAATGGCACCACCTGAACAGCCTCGCCATCCGAGTGAAGTGATGCCTCCCGAGACTGCCCCCAACCCCCCTGGCTATCCGGGTGTGGAGTTCTACCCCGACAAGGATATAGGCCCCAAGGCACCAGTTCGCAACCCTGCCACGGGGGGCTGTTTATGGAACCTGTGGGACGCCTTGGACTGCCTTCGGAGAGGGGAGGGAGACGCCCTCCGCTTTGGGAACTACTTCTTCGATGAGATGCCCCATCCCCATTTCCGATGTCCTGCCGTGGCCGTGTACCGCTGTCTGGATCTCGATGTTGGACACCGAACCCGCGCAAACTGGCTGCGAGGATTCGGGCATCCTCCCCGGTGCGTGTGAACGCCATGGAAGACGACGCCACCAACCTGCTTGACCTCGCCAAGCTGCAAGAGTGTGCCGACCCCTTCGAGAGCACGGTGTGGCATGGGATGGAATCCCCGCTCACCCGTGAGGAGGTAGCCCTGGCTATCGCTGAGGGACGCCTGCTGGCGGAGCCCCACCCCGACTACTCCTTTGGCCTCTGTGGCAAAGAGTGGGGGCGTCAGGAGCACATCGAGCGGGTGGCTTACCTCGTGGTCAACCCGAGCCCCGAGCCTATCTGGATCGACGTGGGCTGTGAGGCCCTGGGGCTCTACGTGAGCTGGATTATCCAGGACGGCAACCACAGGTTAGCTGCAGCCCTCTACCGTGGGCACCCGGCATCACGGGTGTCCGCATCCGTTCCCCGAAGGGGGAGACAACCTTCGTCCCTCGTGAAGAGTTCATGTTCGAGCTTCAATACGACCACGGGATGCCTGGGCAAGAGGGCTACAC